>Ga0207961_1000316_pt1 | contig 14115 bp, 8 predicted proteins | sample Knorr_S7_td_250__FD_185596 | JGI IMG/M metagenome (GOLD analysis project Ga0207961, IMG submission 185596) | Marine microbial communities from Southern Atlantic Ocean transect - Knorr_S7_td_250_ad_252m_LV_B (SPAdes) (version 2) | ecosystem: Environmental > Aquatic > Marine > Oceanic | place... | reverse complement strand
AAATAAAATAATAAATGATTTGTGAAAGGAATACAAGTTAAATTTTATGAAGCATACATAATCCATTCATCCAGTGCCTGTTTCAAAAATGCAGTAATTATGAACATTTCACGAATTCACAATATAACAGAAAGTCAAGCCCCAGGTTCAACGTATTGCGTTATGTTCTGTCTGTCGATATAATTGATTTCAATATTAACAATACTCACATTTATCTGTATTTTTCAACTCAATGAAGTTGTTCATCACCAACAAACAGAAACTTCTGCTTGCCGGCCTTTTTATACTAGGGGTTTCGTGCATGATTGGTGTTGCAGGATATATTTATCAAATGTACTATAGCCCCATCATGAGCAGTGCTCCGGATGGTAATTCGGTTATCTTGATCCCTCGAGGTTCCACCTTTGACAGCGTTACGGCACGTATCAGAAAAAAAGGACTCCTGCCCTATCCCAGACTTTACGACTATTTGGCGGAAAAATTAAAAGTTCATTCCAGAATCCAGGCCGGAGAATTTAAAATTCAACACAATTGGAATACCTCTGAGTTGCTGCAGTATCTGATTTCGGGGAAAAGCATCCGGCATCGTATTACCATTCCGGAAGGTGAAAATTATAGACAAATTGCAGAGCGCCTGCAGCAAGCAGAACTTGCAGAAAAAGACGTGATCATGTCCCTGAAAGATGATCCGGAGTTATTGGCAAAAACTGGAATTCCGGACATGACCACTCTGGAAGGATTCTTGTTTCCGGAAACTTATTTTTTTTCGCGGGTAGATTCGGAGCGACAAATTTTATCAGCAATGATTACACAATACCGCCGGGTTTTTAGTGCTGAATTTCAGATGCGTGCCAAAGAAATTGGAATGAGCGAGTATAAAGTTCTCACCCTGGCTTCTATTGTGGAAAAGGAAACTGGAATTGATTCAGACCGACCATTGATTGCTTCCGTTTTTCATAATCGACTCAAACGCAGAATGCGGCTCGACAGCGATCCAACAGTAATTTACGGAGTGAGTGATTTTGACGGAAATTTGACTCGAAAGCATTTACGAAAACCAACTCCGTATAACACTTACACCAAATACGGATTGCCGCCTACTCCAATTTCGAATCCCGGTCGAGCATCACTTCAAAGTGTTCTTTATCCGGCAGACAAAAAGTTCCTTTATTTTGTTGCACGCGGGGATGGAAGCAGTAAATTTTCAAAAACACTGCGGGAACACAATAAGGCAGTATTGTATTTTCAGAAAAACCGCAAGAACCGCCAGGCAATGCGTCGCAAAGCTAAAAAAGCTTCCTCAAAGAAATTATAGTCCCATGTCCTCAGCCCAGTCAATTCAACTTGGTGATTCCTCATTCATTCCGTTATTGAAAATGACGCCTAAAACCAGCAGCAAATTTGCCCTGCTTGGTTACTATATCCGGCAGCATTTGTTTTCTTATTCTCTGGGAGTGGTCGCTATTTTAGGTACCAACTGGATTGCTGTCAGTATACCGGAATATGTGCGTTTAAGTATTGATTTGTTAAACAATGATCTCAAGTCAAGGCAGGATTTATTGTGGGAATATATGTTAATCATGCTTGGATTAGCACTTGTAATGATGGTGGTACGGACACTTTCCAGGATTCTTTTTTTTAATCCCGGACGTGCCATAGAGTGTCAGATAAAAAATGACATGTTCAGAAAACTGATGGCTCTGCAAAAAAATTATTATGATAAAAATCCTTCAGGAAACATAATTTCCCGCATCAATAATGACATCACTGGAGTCCGTATGATTTGCGGATTCGGCATCATGCAGGCCTTCAATATCATAACAGCTCTCTCAATGACGCCTTTTAAAATGTGGCAACTCTCACCAAATCTCACAATTTACTGCATCATTCCGATTATCATTGTTTTTACAGTAGTGCGCCTGGGTATGAATGTGCTGGTGCGTAATATGAGGGCTCGTATGGAAAGCTTACAGCGTCTCTCCGGTTTTACAGTTTCAACTCTCTCGGCAATAGACCTGATTAAAAACCAGACAATGCGTGAATGGAGCACGGGGCGTTTTGAGAAAGAAAATCAGGACATGCTTCGACGTTCAATGAAAATTGCCTGGACCCGCTCTTTTGTGATGCCGATGTTAAGTAATTTAGAGCATTTTTTAAAACTCCTGGTATTGCTTGTTGGTGGAATCATGGTAATCGAAGAAGGCTTCACTATTGGTCAGTTAACTGCTTTTATTGCCTATTCTGCATTATTGACATTTCCTTTGATGGGGTTGGGCTGGGTAACAACCATGTTCCAGCAGGGTCTGGTGGGACTGACCAGTATCCAGACTGTTTTGCAGCAGGACCTGCCACGTGCTAACCTTATTTCACTTCCGGAGAAAAAACTTAAATCTCTTTTTGCAGAAGGAGGACTGAAAGTAAATAATTTAAGTTACCACTACCCGGATAGCGAGAAAGATGTACTAAGTCACATAAATTTCTCCATCCATCCGGGCCAGGTAATTGGAGTATTGGGAAGAATTGGTTCTGGAAAATCGACCCTTGTCAACGGCTTGAATCGTTATTTGGACATGGGCAAGGGTTCCATCTATTTAGGAGACCAGGACCTCGCAACTCTCAGCGACAAAGATGTCCGTGCCTGTATCAGAACTGTCACTCAGTTACCATTTTTATTTTCAGATACTGCAGAAAATAATATCAACTTTGCTCTGGAATATGGGGATTCCAATGACCAGGAATTGTTTCAGAAAATTTTGTACTCAGCAGCTCTTGACAAGGAAGTTGCACGTTTCCCAAAACAGGAAAAAACTGTGGTCGGCGAAAAAGGAATCATGCTTTCCGGTGGGCAGAAACAAAGAATCAGCCTGGCACGGGCAATGATGAAACCTTGTGACCTGCTGATTTTAGACAATGTCCTTTCTGCAGTTGACTATGAAACAGAACGTCATCTGCTGAGAGAAATTCACAAACTCCTCAAACCGATTAATAATCAACAGGCCCTGGCAGGAAGCCTGCTTATCGTTTCCCATCGTGTTACATCGATGGAACATGCAGATTTGATTCTGGTTCTTGATGAAGGACAAATAGTGGATCAGGGACAGCATGCTGACCTGGTTCAACGTCCAGGTTATTATCAACAAATGTGGGCACTGCAAAACGACCACAATTCCTGAACAGTGTTGAGAATCCATCTCATTTCGAAACCCAACATCCAACTCTCAAAACTAGGTACTTTCCTTTGCTCTCTCTCAAAAACGTTTCAAATCGACTCTGGGACAAGCAAATTCTCAAAGACATTTCCTGGTCCACAGAATTCGGACAAAGCTGGGCGATTATAGGTCCGAACGGCGCTGGTAAATCAACTCTGATAAAAGTTGTACTGGGGCAAATTCCATATTACGGTACCATCAAACGTCACCAGGAAATTGAGGATTTTGGCAAAATCGCACATGTCTCACTTGAGCAGCAAAAAATCTTGATTGCCCGTGAAGAAAAAAAAGACCGCTACGAAGAATACAGCGGAAATGAAGAACATTTTTTAACCGGACAAGAAGTCATGGATCCGGAAGGGGAGCATCCAGAATCACTTCTCAAGATTGCAGAACAACTTGGATTTTCGTCCCTGCTGGGAAACCCTTTACGCTACTTTTCAAATGGTGAAACTCGTAAAACTTTGATAGGAAAAGCCCTGCTTTCTGAACCAAAATTGTTGATTCTTGATGAGCCTTTTGAAGGTTTGGACACAGAATCTGTTCTGTGGCTAAAAGGAGCAATTTCAGATCTAATTAAAAACGGATTAGCAGTCTGGTTAGTCAGTCACCGTTTTGAGGAATTAGTTCCGGGAATTACACATGTTCTTTGTTTGAAATCGGGAGAAATTTTTGCTCAAGGTTTGCGCTCGCAATTTTTGATTTCGGAAGTCATGGATGGCCTTTATGGGATAGCTGATCACAAAGAAACTAACATAAAAACAAAAGAAAACTCTGCAGAAATAAATGAAAACCTAATTCAAACTGACTTCTTTGAATCAGTACCTGAAAAAGGCAGAAAGCACAGTCTTATCCGGATGTGGAACGTTAATGTTCACTATGGTGAAAAAGTGGTGCTGAAAAATTTTTGCTGGTCGGTAGAACAGGGGGAAAATTGGAAAATTGTGGGTCCAAATGGATCCGGTAAATCGACCTTGCTCAGTTTAATTTGCGGAGACAATCTACAGGCTTATGCAAATGAAATTTATCTATTTGGGCGTCGTCGTGGTACGGGTGAAAGCATTTGGGACATCAAGCAGAAAATAGGATTTGTCTCCTCTGAGTTTCAGGTAAGTTATAGGCAACCTGTTACTGCGTTGAAAGTGGTACTTTCAGGATTTTTTGATTCAATTGGTTATTATCAGCCAGCATCTGTAACTCAAAAGAAAAGGGCACTCAGTTTGATGAAACTGCTGGAAATTACAAATCTTGCTGATCTTGACTTCACGCGTCTTTCGTATGGACAGCAACGACTTATCTTAATTACAAGAGCAATGATAAAATCTCCACCTTTACTCATCCTTGATGAGCCCTGCCAGGGATTGGATCGTAGAAACCGGAACCGCGTTTTAGAACTAGTTGACCTTGTTGGACAAAACACAACAACACAAATACTTTACGTAACGCACGTCGCAGCTGATCATTTAAACTGCCTGCAAAGAGAATTGTGCTTTGAGCCAACTCCCAAAGGCATTTTTCGCCCAATTGTTACATGAGTGTATGCAAATGGAATATTTCTGCTTACCGATCAAAGGAGAGATGCAATGGCAAATCCTCCCACAAATGTGCCGATTGCACTGCCTAAATTTGCGAACATGACTACGAGTAAAATTCTGGTGATATTATTTCGCCAAAAACCTCTCAAATGTGTAATATCATCTGCAAGGCTTTCAAAATCCCGTACCTGAGGTTTACGTAGAATTGCTTCAACTAATCCTGCCACCCAACCTGCAGCAACGGCAGGATTGAGCGAAGTAAAGGGAGCTGCCACGAATGCAGTTGCAATTGTTATTGGATGGCCAAACGCAATTGCAGTTCCGAGCGCTGAAAGTGTTCCGTTGATCAAAAACCAGCGCTGAATCATTTCAATGCTAACGTCCGTTTCAACAGTAAAAAATCCGTAAGCAACCAACCCTACAATTAGGGTTGGAATACCCCATTTGAGCCAGGTGCCAATTTTCCCGGGAGGAGGCACTGTCTCTAATTCAGCCAAATTATGTTCCCGCTCCAGTTCTGCCGTCAGTCCTTTTACATGTCCGGCTCCAACTACTGCCACAATCCTTTTGCCTTGAGCCAGTTTTATTTTTTCTGCCATAAACTGATCTCTTTCATCAATCAGAATACGTTTCATTTCAGGAGACTGTTCTGCCAGCATCTGCATTGCTTCAGAAAGTGCATCGCTTTCCTTGAGTTTTTCTATTTCTTCCTTGCTGATTTCTTCGCGGACAAACAAACTGGCAAGAAGTTGACTCAAGACTTTCATTCTGCCCCAAAATGTCATCCCCCGCCAGGTACGCTGCAGGGTTATTTTAACATCCCTGTCTGCCAAAATCAGTTCCGCTCCAATCCGGTCTGCAGCATTTGCTGCTTCAAGCATTTCTGCACCAGGTTTTACTCCCAGCTGAGAACCCAGGCGTTTTTGGAAGGCAGTCATGATCAAATTTGCAAAAAGCAAAAAGGATTTACCTTCACGAACGACCTTATAAATGTCCATGTTTTTCCATTGATCTTTATCCAGCATCGCCTGATGTCGGGAAGAACAGAGTTCAATACAAACTGTGTCCGGCTTTTCCTGATCAATGACAGAGTTCACCTCATCCGCACTTGATTGTGAAATGTGTGCAGTTCCGATAAGTAAGATTTGCTTTTCATCAAAGCTAATCTCATGTACATTGCCGGAGTATGACATTTACTAAAATATGTTTTATGATTTAGAATCAACAAAAGTCAATAAATAGACGTTTAATTTTAAGCGAAACTAAACAAAGGCGCAAAATGTTTTTGCCATTTTTACCTATGATTCTTGCTTCAGCAGGTTTAACCTTTTTTCCCGGAGAGCTGGACCGAACAGAACCATGGTTGAATTTGCCACTTGCCGTGAATCTGTCTCTCATTATTATTTTCAGTTTCCTTCTGGCGCAAATGCCTCAATGGTTCCGGCAATTTAGAAAATTGAAGCGATTTCCAGAAGTCAGAAAAGAAAGCTATTCCTCGACAAAATTCTCCCTACCAAGAACCCTGATTTTGATTGGCTGGCTGGCTCTTGTTTATGGTGAACATTTAGATTTACGCATAGGTCATTTATTTAATAACATTACTGAAGCTGAATCGGTAAGTTTTGGTTTATTATTGCTGCTTTACTGGCTTGCTGACGCTGTTGTCGCAATTCCAGTTTATCAATGGAATGCTCATGGGCTCGAAGAAAAGATCAAAAAGTCTGTTCTGCACCTGCGCCTGCAGTTACCGGTGCTGGCTCTGATTATCATCCAGACAGTCTGGTTTTGGATTACCAGCAAGTTTCTTCTTTCCTTCACTTCTAACTGGAGTCTTATACTTGAATTGTTGTGCAGTTTAATACTGATGGTGCTTGTTGCTCCAGTTGTTTTTGTAAAAAGCTGGGGGGCAAAAGCAATCGAAAACGGGAATGATTTTGAAGAAATCCGTAAAGAACTGGAAAATTCCCGGACACCGGTAACAGCAATTTTATCGTGGCCAGATTCGATAATGTCATACTCCACTGCAGGAGTAATTGGCTTTGTGCGTGGATTCCGCTATTTACTGATCAGCCCGCAACTGCTCAAATCACTTTCAGCAACGGAACTGCGAGCTGTAACCGCTCATGAAGCCGGACACTTACGGAAGCAGCATCTGCTTTTTTATCTGCTTGCATTTATATGCTTAGTGGAGTTGTTTGCATTTGCAGGCAGTGCAAACTTGTTGCTGACCTGGACAGGAGTTTTGGAGGTTTCAGGTATGCTGATGGGTGTTGCATCTATTTTAAGCATCATATTGTTTATTCGTTTTGGTATAGGCTTTCTAAGCCAAAATTTTGAACGGCAGGCAGACTGCCACGCTTTTGAACGTCACGGAATTTCACCCATCTCAACTGCCCTCATGAAAGTTTCCCTGCTCAACGGAATCAATCCGGAAGAGAACAACTGGCACCATTACGGAATTCAGCAGAGAATTGATTTCTTATCGATTTGTCTAAAAAAGCCGGAAATGCTAAAAAAACATCACCAACGCGTGTTCCGGATTAAGTTGGTGTGCGCAGTATTGTTAGTAGGACTTCTTGGTGCAAATTTTCTGCTCAGTTCAGACACCTTAAAAACAAAGGTCCTTGCCTGGAGATTGGAACAGTCAGCTGATATTTGGCAACTGAAAGATGCTCCAATGCTGACAAAAATGGGTGACCTGCTTTATTTTCAAGATCAGAAAACTGAAGCAGAATTATGGTACCGCCGTGCGCTGGAGATGAACCCGGAGGAACCACACACACTGAATAACCTCGCCTGGCTTTTAACTGAAAAGCATAACAACGATAAGAAACGTCTCCGGGAAAGTATAGAGCTTGCTCTAAAAGCCTCAACACTAAAACGGGCGGCATTTATCTGGGACACCTTGGCAGAAGCATATTTAATTAACGGAAAATACGGAGCTGCCGCTGATGCTGCACGCCAAGCCCTGAAGCTCGCAGAAGCTAAGATAGGGCTGACAGGTGACACAAATCTGGATTACTACCTTGAAAAACTTGAAAGAATTACTGGTCAATAGCAACTTCTGAAAACCCAGGGATCTCTCGGCGAGTTAAAAGGAAATGAATGATATTTAGGGTTCGGCTGGGAGTTTCCTTTTGAAATTCTGGGGCTGGCTTTTGAGATTGCTCAAAGAAAAATTAGCCTGGAAAATAATTTATTCATTAAGACCTCCAGTCCGTCTATTGGCGTGCAGTTTTACGAGCACTTTTAAGCGAAGTAAAAATAATCAGATGATTCTCTGAACAGCAGTGCGGGAATTGATCCCGCACAACTTGCCTGAAAACCCTTTTTATGGAAGTACCATGAAACAAATTCCCATGATTATTGTTGGAATAAGAGCACCGGCTAACAATAATCCAGGATTTACACCGTGTGTGAAAAATCTGCCAAGAATAGATTGTCCTGCTGGATTAGGAGCATTGGCAATAACGGTAAGTCCACCTCCTGTAACTGCGCCTGCTACAACTGCGTATTTAGATACTTCAGCTAAGTTAGGCACAAGTGTAGCCAGATAAGTAATTGCAGCGTTGTCGTTGAAAGCAGTAAGTACAGTGGCAGTCAGCATTAACGGTAATTCGGAGAGTGAACCTAGTACAGGTGCAATCCACCAGCCTTGCAAGCCGCCATGAGTTATTAGACCGGCTAGAAAAAATCCAACCAGAATTGGACTCTTGAATTCCACCTTATTCTGATGAGTTCCTGAAAGGACCATGAATCCAAGAAAAAATAACATTCCTCCAATGAACAAGGCAGGATAGTGGGCATTAAAGACTGTCCAAGCCAGGAATAGGAGATGAACCACTGTAACACCCCAGGGTATTTTTGTATCCCTTTCAGCCCACATTGCCTCAAATTCTTCATGGCTCATCTGTCTTGGTTTTAGTTTTGGTCCTTCCGGAGTACCCAAGTCTGTGCTTGGTTCTGAGACTGCATTTGTGCCCATCTTGGCAAACTGACCTCGAAAGACTATGAAATAAAGTATGTTTGCAACAAGAATCCCCAATGCGGCTTTCCAGCCGAAATTGGCTGCCATGAAACCCATGCCCCAATCCCATGGTGCTGCAACCATTAGAACAGGTGGAGCAGCGAAATGTGTTAAAGTTCCTCCTACAGAAATGTTGACAAACAGTAGTCCTATTGTTGCATAAGCAAACACAGTGGAAGGTTTGTGCTTGTAAAACTGGTTCGCCAGTAAGAGAGCTGCTATGGTTATTGCCGCGGGCTCTGTTATGAACGATCCTAGTAAAGGTGCAATCGTCAGTATTGAAAACCACCATGCAGCAGGACTATGACCACCCAAACCTGCTGCAAGACCGAGCAACTGTTCTGCAAACTTAACAACCGGTCTTGTTGAGGCGATGGCCATGATCACAACCACAAACATCGGTTCAATGTATACTCGATCGTAAACAATGTAATTCTTAAAAGTGGACCAGTCAAAATAACCGATCATGAAGGCCATCAGAACAATTACCCACAGTCCGAAAATAACCTCTACCTCACCAAGAAAGTGAAACAATTCTGCCTTGAAAGGTATATCGTGTTTGATTTCCTCATCTGAAGCACCTGCTTCTTTCATGCGATTATCATGCTCTTCATGGATCTTGTGTGCATATGCAGTCAGCTTATTGGCCATAAAGGTGTGAATGATTGCAAGAAGAAAAATTAGAGATGCAATCAGATTAAATGGGTTTGCACTGATTCGATGGCTGAGTAGCTCGCCCATACTGGCTCCTTCAGGATCCTTAAAGTCTTCAATTCCATGGACGCGGTCACAACCGTCTTTCAAAAATTGCGAGGAACCAGGATCCTCAGAATAACAACTTAAAGGTACAGGAAAAGGAGGAGCATCATCATTTACACCTCCTGCTGCTGCGTAGATGCTTAAACTTATCAATGCTAATATGGCAGCGAGCGCATACCATTTAATTAATCGAGACATAATTTTTCTCCTGCAAGGGTCAGTAATTTATTCATCATTACAATCAAATAATAATTAAATTTTTATTGATCATCTGGCAATAGTGTAAAAAGAAATTTTCTTAAACTATCACTTTCTTTTGCATTTTATGCAATTTAGGAGCAATTTCTTCTCAAAAATAGTGTTAGCAGGAAAATATATCAAATTACAACAACAATATGAAAGAACTCAAAATTATATTTTAAATAAAGTAAATAATTATTAAGATTTATTTTACAAAAAAATTATTAATTAAAATCACTTTGAAGCTTCTAATGCAACTGTTTTTGCCTTTTGCGGATCTTTAACATCCTGCGGAATAGCCATATAGCATAACCCCATAATGATCGTGGGAATAATTGCTCCCAACGCAAGCTTTGCGGGGTTCACACCACCTGGAAAAAACCTTGATAGAATTGACTGACCTGCTGGATTGGGTGCATTTGCGATAACAGTTAGACCCCCACCTGTTACAGCTCCGGCAACAACAGCATATTTGGCCGTTATTGCAAAATCCGGTACTAGGGTACTTAAGTAAGTTATTGCAGCGTTGTCATTGAATGCTGTCAGCACGGTAGCCATCACCATTAACGGCAAGTCGCCCAGTGAGCCCAAAACAGGAGCAATCCACCAAGCCTGAACTCCACCGTGCGTTACCAAGCCTGCCAGGAAAAAGCCTACCAGTAAAGGTGGTTTCAAATTGATATGGCTTTGATGTGCTTTTGTTGCCATTGCGAAACCGAGGAAGAACAAAAATCCCCCTATGAAAAGCGGGGGATAGTGTGCATTAAACACCGTCCATCCCAAGAAAAAAAGGTGTACCGTAGTGATCCATATTGGGATAGAATCTTCATGACGCGCTGAATCCTTTTCCATTTCTGCTCCTGCTTCAAAATCGGAAGCAAGCTTGGAAAACTCTTTTTTAAACGCTAAATAATATATTAAGTTTGAAATGATTATTCCCAATAATGCTTTCCAACCAAAGTTAAGGGTCATGAATGAAGATGTCCAGTCCCAGGGTGTTTTCACCATCAATACAGGCGGGGCGGCAAAATTGGTGAAAGTTCCACCGACCGAAATGTTTACAAAGAGCAGCCCGATTGTAGCGTAGGCAAGCATACTGGAAGGTTTAAGTCGGTAAAACTGTTCCGCCAAAAGCATAGCAGCTATTGTCATAGCAGCCGGCTCTGTAATGAATGAGCCCAATATTGGAGCTAAAGTTATAATAGACAACCACCACGCACTCGGGGAATTCTTGCCAATAGCGGCAAATTTACCCAGAATCAGTTTAGCCAACTGCATTACCGGACGTGTTGCAGCCAAGGCCATAATGACCACTACAAACATTGGTTCAGTGTAATTTACAGTGTGTGCAATATAATTTTTGAAAGTGGTCCAGTCAAAAAACGAAATTGTTACTGCTGCCAAAACGATAACCCAAATTCCGAAAATTGCTTCTACTTCACCAAAAAAATGCAGCATTTCAGACATAACTGATGGATTATGTTCTATTTCTTCCTCTGATTTTCCCGACTTTCTCATTTGTTCGACATGAGTAAGTTCCATATTTTTTGCAATGCCGGTGATTTTTACTGCAGCAAATGTATGCAGAATAGCAAACAAAAAAATGAGTGATGCAAACAGATTGAACGGTGTATGTGCAATTCGGTTCCCCAGAACAGCGAAAATATCTCCACTTTTAATCAAGTCTGCATCTCCATAAGAATCGAGTGAAATGGGGAATAGAGGTGAACTTACAACGTCACCACCTGCAACGGCAATTACCGCTAATCCACCAATCATTATTAGTCCCAGCCAATATTTTCGAATCTGATTCATTAAACTAACCTGTAATTAGAAAGAATTTTGTACTTCACTGTTGAAAGCAAATGTATTGTTTTTTGATCCTGTCAAATTAAACAAGGAAAGAGCAAATAACAAGCCACTAATTTGACGTGATTTAATTTGATAATTCTGCAATAATATGTGATTCATTTCACAACTTGAATATTTGTCTATTTAAAGATGGCTAAAAAAAGAAAACAAAAAAAAACAGGGATGCTAAAGCGTCAAAAGGAAAAGCGTCAAAAGAAAATGATCCGGCGCCGCAAAGCAATGCCCAAGAGAAACTCTCAACAAGCAGGCTCTCCACAACAACTTGAACAACTCCTGAAAACTTTACCCACGCTGGCATTTGAACCGGAACTGACGGATTTAAATATGGGTGAGGAGAAACTCCGTACTTTGCAAGAAAGTGAACAAACAGAAATAGAAATATTATTGGAACTGCTGACTGAAGAGTTTTTTGCAGATCTTGACCAGAGACTTGAACAGTTGGAATCAGCACATTCTGAAAAATCAATAAAATCTGTTCTGGCAAAAGCAACACGTCATCAAATTGCGAACAGTGACAAAATTCCACACCTTTCTAACCCAGTACTAATTGCACTTTTCCTGAAAACACGTTCAGCAGTAGAAGGAGAAAAACTGGATCTTTACAGTTTGCCTGCAGCAATGGAAGACTTTGATAAACGCAATCATGATTTTATTCAGGAACTTACTAATCAAATGGAAGGTTCAGAAAAAGACGATTCTATTTTAGAAGCAGATGGAGAACTGCTGGATGAAGAAAAACCGGAAGAACGGACACCAGCAATCGAAACAAATGTTTATAATAAATTTATGGAACTGGTACCTGCTGAGAAACAAGAGCAGGTGGAAGAGGATTTGGAGGTTTTCCTGGTTGATTTTGAGCCACCACCCATTTCAGAATGGGACTCGGAGTTGATCAAAAATTTCCTGGAAAAATGGTTCCTGGCAAACGCTAACCCTCTGGAAGAAGATTTAGTGAGTATGCGGGAATCATTGTTGAGCCTGCTTAAGTTCCTAGCAAAAGAGGATTTACTACCGGATGGTTTTCTGAATGACGTCTCCAAGAGTATACAAAATTCCTGAAGGACTTTTTCGGCCGGCAGGACAAATTGTTATCCGTGCTTGGATTCAAAAAAGAAAAAATAAACTATGTCCAAACAGGAGATAATTGAACAAAGCAAAGAATCATCTCAAATATTGGTCTTGGATGATGAGCACAGTATCCGCTGGGTTCTGGAACGCACTTTATCACAAGCCGGCTATATTCCTCATCTGGCTGCGGACGTTCTGGAAGCAAGACCACTCCTCCAGAAACATCCGATCCGTCTCGCTTTTGTTGACATTAACCTGCCCGAAAAAGACGGTCTTTCATTCACCAGGGAAATTTTAAAAGAATTTCCGTCTCTGTTGACTATCGTCATGACCGGCCAGAGTACGATGTATAACACTGTTGAAGCAATGAAAGCCGGCGCTTTTGATTATGTGGCCAAGCCTTTTAATATTGATGAAATTGAAGAACTGGTAAAACGTGCGCTTAGAGTTCCGCTCTGTACTCCGGAAACTAAAAGAATAAAATCGGGGAAAAAAGCAGACGATTTACTGGCCGGTCAAAGCAAAGTGATGCGCGACCTGTATAAGGCAATCGGTCGAGTCGCAGCTACAGATTTGACAGTACTCATTCAAGGCGAAAGCGGAACAGGGAAGGAACTGATTGCACGTTCCATTCACCAGCATTCTTTACGCTCCAGTCAACCATTTGTTGCAATTAACTGTGCTGCGATTCCTTCAGAGTTGATGGAATCAGAATTATTCGGTCACGAAAAAGGTGCTTTTACTGGTGCAACCGAACGCAAGCGTGGTAAACTGGAACTTGCCAGTCAGGGAACGTTGTTTCTGGACGAGATTGGAGACATGCCGATGAGGCTCCAGAGTAAACTCTTGAGGGTCTTGCAGGAAAAACAATTTGAACGAGTTGGAGGGCACGAGCTAATCACGACAAATATGAGAGTGATTACTGCCACGCACCAGAACCTGGAAGATTTGATAAAAAATTCAAACTTCCGGACTGACCTGTATTATCGGCTGAATGTTTTTCCGCTTAACATTGCTCCGTTGCGTGAACGACGGGAGGATATTCCGGTTTTAACTGAACATTTTCTGCAGAAGGGAAGCAAAGAAATGGCTGTCGGACGCAAAGCAGTAGAACCCGAAGTGATGCGTGTGTTTACTCATTATAACTGGCCGGGAAATATCCGTGAATTGGAAAATACTGTCAAGAGCTTGATGATAACCAATGTCACTGGCACAATAATGTTGGACTCTTTGCCAAAAAATTTGTTCAGGCCTCAGCCTTTGACAGATTCTGAAGAAAGTCTTGAAGAGGTTGCATCTTTAAAACTGGAAGGACTGGTTCGGGATGCTGTTGAATTCGACAGAGATTCACTGTTGGCGGAAGTAATGCCTCAGGTAGAACGGCCGCTGCTGAAAATAATCCTTG
>Ga0207961_1000309_pt1 | contig 14237 bp, 17 predicted proteins | sample Knorr_S7_td_250__FD_185596 | JGI IMG/M metagenome (GOLD analysis project Ga0207961, IMG submission 185596) | Marine microbial communities from Southern Atlantic Ocean transect - Knorr_S7_td_250_ad_252m_LV_B (SPAdes) (version 2) | ecosystem: Environmental > Aquatic > Marine > Oceanic | place... | reverse complement strand
ATTGGAATGGCTTAGGAAAAAACAAGCAAAAGATCTTAGATTTTTTAAGTACAACCAAACTTGAGGTCATAAAACTTTGAAAATTGAAGAACGTGTTTATAAAAAACTTTTACAGGTTCCTACTGGATACGTAATTACATATCAAGAATTAGCCAATGCAGTAGGATTACAGAATCGACAGCGTATGATTGGTAGAATAATGAAAAATAATCCATTTCCTGTTATAGTGCCTTGTCATAGGGTTGTAAAATCAGATGGTAATATTGGTGGTTATGCTTTCGGTGAAAAAATCAAAAAAAACATGCTACAAAATGAAGGTATAGAAATTCATGGTAATAAAATTATAAATTTTGAGAAAAGAAAATTCAGATTCTAAGATTTCTGTTCGCTTTTACTTTCTTCAATTATAGAACGTAAATGTGCCTTGTTTCTAACTGTATTACCATTAATTTTTTTATAAATCGTTTTAAAAACATCATTTGTTATTTCCTTTCTGTCTTTGGCAATTTTTAGAATATATCTTAAGGCCCTAACTTTATTCACATAGACAGTTTTCTTACCAACTCTAGCACCTTTTCTTCCTTTCTTAGAACCTTGTGTTGCACCTCGTTTTGATTTTTGAATCTTTTTTGTTTTTGCCCTACCTCTAGATGTCCCTTTAAATGGTTTTATCGTAATTGTGTTAGCAGTAATTAAACTTCTTATGTCATCTCTTGTAATTGCATCTGCAACATCATCAAGATGATCCGAATCAAATCGTACTCTATGTACACCAACTCCTACAATTCTGGACACAAGTTGTTTTTTTGCATGAAGATTAACTGGCATTTTGACTCACTCTCGCATTAAATACTTTGAATTTTTTCTCTAAAACAACTTTCATTAAATCATTTCTTTTTTTGGTACCAACACTATGACCAAATCTAACTCCATCTTGTTTTGGATTAAGCTTTTCTAAATCACTAAGATTGTGAACTAAATTATCTGTATAACCGGATGGGTGTAAACCTTTTGCAATATTTGGAGTTCCATATCCTATTTTAACTAATCCTGGTCGACCACGACTTTTTTGTTTTCGTTGATGATTGTCAACTCCTTTTGGTTTTCTCCAATTCGTCTCTAATCTTTTGTATCTCCAACTTTCTGGGCGGATAAATTTAGGTCTGTTTTCCGAAACTTGCCTTCTTGCTTCTAGTTTATCCTTGTTAATTGACATGGAATTAAGACTTGAAATTTAACATAAATACGTATCTAAGTTATTCAGGAAAATCTAGAAAGAGATAAAAGTGAATTGATTTTTTTTAAAAATCTTGATTAAAACAAAAATTTTGCATTTGGGGGATGAAAATATTGTCTGAATCATCACTTAATTCTAGAATTATTTCCCAACTTAATGAATTTGGAATTAAGACACAGAAAATTCATAGAAATCTATCAGTAGAAAAATTGATAGAGCATTCTACACAAAAAAATGAAGGTGTTTTAACATCTTCAGGTTCATTATCTGTAAAAACTGGAAAATATACTGGTCGTTCTCCTCAGGACAGATACATAATTTATGATGATGAAACACATGAGACAGTTGACTGGGGAAATGTTAATCATCAATTTCCATCGGAAAAATTTAATCAAATTTTTGAAAAAATGAAAAAACATGCAGAGGGAAAAGATCTATATGTTTTTGATGGATTTGTTGGTGCTGATAGAAAAAATAGATTGCCAATACGAATTTTGAATGATCATGCATGGCAAAGTCTTTTCTGTAGACAGTTATTTGTTAGACCATCTGCAGCAGAACTAGATACACATGTTCCTGAATTTACGGTATTATGCTTAAATGATTTTGAATCTATTCCTGAAATTGATGGCACAAGAACAAACGCATTCATACTAATCAATTTATCAAAAAGAATTGTAATTATTGGCGCAACCAACTATGCAGGAGAAATGAAAAAATCATTATTCTCTGTAATGAATTATCTTATGCCATCTCGTGGTGTGTTTCCTATGCATTGTTCAGCAAATGTTGGACAAGATGGTAGTACAGCATTATTTTTTGGATTATCAGGTACAGGTAAGACTAGTTTATCTGCTGATCCAGAAAGAATGTTAATCGGAGACGATGAACATGGTTGGTCTGATGATGGAATTTTTAATTTTGAAGGTGGATGTTACGCTAAATGTATCAATCTAAATCAAGAATCTGAACCACAAATTTGGAATGCTATAAAGTCAGGTACTGTGCTTGAAAATGTAATAGTTAACAAGGAATCATTAAAACCTGATTTTGATGATGGTAGTCTTACTGAAAATACTAGAGCAGCATACCCACTTGACTACATTCCAGGTGCAATAATTCCAAGTGTAGGCGAAAGTCCTAAAGTAATTATCTTTTTGACTGCTGATGCACTAGGCGTTTTACCACCAGTGTCAAAATTAACTAAGGATGGTGCCATGTTTCATTTTATGTCTGGTTATACAAGTAAACTAGCTGGAACTGAACGTGGAATTAAAGAACCAAAAGCAACATTTTCAGAATGCTTTGGTTCACCATTCATGCCAAGACCTGCATCAGTTTATGCAAAAATGCTTGGTGAAAAAATTTCAAAACATCATGCATCAGTTTATTTAATTAATACAGGTTGGTCAGGTGGTCCATACGGAGTTGGAAAACGAATCAGTATAAAGTATAGCAGAGCAATGGTTACTGCAGCTTTAACTGGTGCGCTTGATATAGTGAAATTTAGACATGATGACCTCTTTAACCTAGACGTACCTTCAGAATGTCCAAATGTTCCATCTGATATATTAGATCCTAAAAATACCTGGATCGATAAAGATTCCTATGATCTTTCAGCCAAGAAATTAGCACAAATGTTTGTAGAAAACTTTGGTAAATTCAAAAACGTCTCTGAAGACATTCGTGAAGCAGGACCAAGTATACCTTAGTTTCTTAAAATTCTGGTACCAAATACCCCAACAAGAATGATAATTACTGCTAGGATAATAATTGGCCGTTCAATATTTCCCAGATAATTGAACACTGATATTTTATTTTCAAAGGACGAACCAATAATTATAGAATCAAATACATCAAAAATTTTTTCCTGTGTGCTAATTTTTACTTCGACCCAGTAATCACCAGATTTGTAGATTTTTAGTGGTTTAGTATTATTAGGAGAAAACGAAACTGAGTTTTTTTCTAATGTTTCTTTATTTATTGCTGATATTTTTGCATAAGTCCATTCTAATGGTTTTATAATTTCAAAAAGTATCTCACCGTTATCCTCCTTTATGTTAACCGCAGCCTCTGAGACTCTAATATGAATAGGAATTTGATGCATAATTTCATTATGTTTAATGAACAGCCTACCTTCAAATTCACCTATTTCATCAGAAGTTAATTTAGAAGTAACTTGTAGCATGTTACCTTGTAAATTATAATCAAGGTTTACATTAGTAAAATTTGAAAATTTAATATCTAATATCTCATCTAATTTGTCCAAGTTTATCTCAATATACTTGGTCTCTGAATTTTTTTCTGTAGATAAATCAAATCTCAAACTAGGTGGCAAAATTAATAATTCTGAATTAAACGCGTTTGTAACATTAATTCTACCTGCACCACCTACATTCATTGAAAATTCATTACCAAAAGGATCAGTAACTAAATTAGATGTTGTAATTAATTTTGATTTAATTTCATGTGGTGTCAACTCAGGATCCTTATCAAGTAATAATGCTACTGCACCAGCAACATGAGGTGCTGCATAGCTTGTTCCACTAGTAATGTTATATTGTTTCCCTAATGATGTCGTTTCTACAAAAACTCCAGGTGCAACTAAATCTGGTTTTTCATAGAATGGTGATACTGGACCTCTTGAACTAAACATTGCAACAAAATCTGGATGATTGAATACATCAATTGTTCCTACAGTATTTACATTTAGCATCTGTTTTATTATCAAACCATCTTCCTGCGTCATAGATATTGCTGGTATTGAAGGGGTATAATTTTCTGGTATGAATTCATGTATTAGTTCACCATAGAATATTCCAGGTTCATTATTGAATACAATAATTGCCTTTGCACCATTGTTTGCTGCTGCTTGTTCCTTTTCTGAGAAAAATACGACCTCATCTTCAGTTTCACCACCTCTTTCAACAAGAATTATTTTTTCTTTAACATCAAAATTTTTAAGATCCTGGTCTCTGCCAAAACTTCCAAATTCAATTCCTGCTGTAATTTTCTCTGAAATAATTTCTGTTCCTAACATGGGTAAAACTTGGAATTGCTTTTCTCCAATTTGTAATGTTGAGACAATACTTGAGTCAATGTCATTATATGTTGCACCTACAGTAATTGCATTTGGGTTTGCAGCAGGACTACCTATAGTTTCTTCATCAGGCCCACTGTTTCCTGCAGCAACAACAACCACAATTCCATTTTTTACAGCCTCATTCACAGCATTATCAATTTCATCATGAATTACATCTACTCCTAAACTAATATTGATAATATCAGCTTCATCAATTATCGCTTGTTTTATTGCTTTGATTATTAGTTCAGAAGATACTGCTTCTCCATCTTCTGAAACTCGATATGCTAAGATTTTCGATTTTGGTGCTATACCTGTTTTTTCCCCATCAGCCGCAATTATTCCTGCTACTTGTGTACCATGTCCATTAGTATCTTGAGGGAAATTATCATTTTCTATAAAATCATATCCACCTAAAATTTTTCCATCATCACCAATTCCTAAAAGATCAGGATGTTCAAAATTAACACCTGTATCTATAACCGCAATTTTTATTGACTTACCACCAATACCAATCTCCGTTGGATAAACTGCGCCAATATGCGGCCTGCTATTTTCGAGAAATAGTTCTAATGGTACATCATTATTGAGTAAACTGATGGATAATACAAGAAATATTAGAATAATTCCTGAAAAGGTAATAGTATTTTTCCACATTTTTTTAATCAATCTATATCTAAAATGCCTTACTTGTAAAACAATAAATTGTATTCTGTGTTTAAAATAGTATGGGAAAATACACACTTCCTGAGATGCCTTATGCATATGATGCATTAGAACCTCATATTGATGCTCAAACAATGGAGATCCATCATACCAAACATCATCAGAAATATACTGATACGATGAATGGTGCTTTGGAGAAACTTAGTCCAGAATTGCAGAGCAAGGATATCATTGAAATTTTATCAAACATCAATGATGTACCTGAAGACGTTAGAGGTGCAATTAACTTCAACGGTGGTGGATACGACAACCACAGATTATTCTGGAATAATATGAAACCAGATGGAGGTGGGGAACCAAGCGGAGAATTAGCTGACGCAATAAATTCCTCATTTGGAAGTTTTGCTGATTTCAAAGAACAATTCTCAAGCAAAACAGCACCTATACAGGGTAGCGGTTGGGGTTGGCTAGTTTATAATCCATCATCAGGCAAAGTTGAATACAAGGCGATGTCAAATCAGACTAGTCCTAGAACTGAAGGTCTTGTACCATTATTAGGTCTAGATGTCTGGGAACATGCATACTATCTCAAATACCAAAACAAACGTCCTGATTACATTGCAGCATGGTGGAATGTTGTCAATTGGGATGAAGTATCTGATCGACTTTCAAAAGCAAAGTAGTTCACTTCTTTTTTTTATTTCTTAAAATTTTTAATTAATTTGTATTGCCTGTTATCCAATCATATCCACGTTTTTCTAATTCTTGAGCAAGATCTGCATTTCCACTTTTTAGAATCTTACCGTCTGCAAAAACATGTACATAGTCTAACTTGTCCAAGTAATTTAAGATACGTGCATAATGTGTAATTACAATTGTTGTAGAATCTTTATCTGAAACTTCACTAATTGCTTTTGCTACTGCTTGTACAGCATCAATGTCTAATCCTGAATCAGGTTCATCAAGAATTGAAACTTTAGGTTTTAAGACTGCCATCTGTAAAACTTCAGAACGCTTTTTCTCTCCTCCTGAAAATCCTTCATTGAGGTATCTAGATAAAAATTCATCCTTCAAACCTACTGCATTAATATTTTTTTTAAGATAATTTTGAAATTCTCTTACAGTAATGAATACTTCTCTGTCGTCTCCTTGCATTGCTTTGCTAAGTGCATTGTATGAAGTTCTAAGAAAATGTGAAAAACCCACACCAGAAACTTCTGTAGGATATTGAAATCCTAAAAACAGCCCTTTTTTGGCACGTTCATCAGCAGTTAGTTCCAGTATACTTTCTCCATCAAATAGAATATCTCCACTAACTACTTCATATTTTGGATGTGCAAGTAATGTATATGCTAATGTACTTTTTCCTGAACCGTTAGGACCCATTATTGCGTGAACTTCACCAGGTCCGGTCTTAAGATTAACACCTTTTAGAATTTCCTTACCTTCACGTTTTACAACTAGGTCTTTTATTTCAAGAACTGCCATGAATAAGCACTTTGGTTTTGATATATAATTTCGACGAATTTTAGCTATTCCTAATCAAAAAATAAGAAAAAGGGGGGGGATTATTTAGCCAATATTGGTCGTAGAGTCAAAGTAATCCTATTTGTTGTAAGAATTTCCTTTACTCTATTTCTGATAGTAACTTCAGTTATTCCAGAAATTGACGAGACATCTCTTTGTAGAATGTTTTGACCTGTCAAAATGGATGCTACGTATAGATATGCAGACGCAATTCCATTTGGTGCTTTACCATTAGCTATGCTCTGATCTTTTGTCTTTTCTGCTATTTCCAAAGCTAGCCTTTCTACTCTAACATCTGTTTTTGTAAGATTAGCAATCTTCGAGATGTATTTGTCCATAGTTACAATTGGTGTTGTAACAGAACCCATATCCAAAACTAAGTTTCTGTAATATTTTGCAGCAAGTTTTGTTTTGGCCTTTACATCCTTTGGCAAGCATATAGTCTTGGCTATGTCATCTAAAGATCTGACAATGTGACATTGTTTGCATGCCATGTAGATTACAGCTACTGTTATGCTTACAACAGATTTACCCTTAACCTCAATATTTTTACCGTCTAAACTACGATAGATCATTGAAGCTGTTTCTACAACATTTTTTGGAAGATTACAGTTTTCACAGGTTTCAGATATTTTTCCTAGCACATTAGTAAGTCTTCTTTCTCTAGGAGATGTCACTCTCACTCTTTTCTGCCATTTTCCCAATCTTTGCATTTGATTGGTTGTATTGCTATCTATTCTCTTTCCACTATAGTCAGTGTTCCCAACTGATATCTCAGTTGCAATACCCATGTCGTGTTGTGAGAGTGTTGTTTGTCCAGTTGCTCTGGCTAATCTCATTTTATCTTCAAGATTAGCACCTTTTGTTTCAGGACCAAAATCAGCCATTTGTTCTTCTACGACAATGCCGCAGCTTGAACATATTCGTTCACCGTTATGAACATCATCTACAATTGCAGATCTACATTCAGGACAGCAAATTTTGATTTCTAATTCAGTCATCTATGTCTTCTCCTGTTTTTTCTTTTTGCAGGCGAAGTTTCTTCATATGAAAAAACTTTCAGTCCATTCAATTTTTTTAAATTGTTTGTCAATGGAATGGCAGATGCATATGGATTCTTCACTGGTCCAATCAATTCGGTAACTCTGGCAATCTTTTGACTACTTTCGTTACAGAGTAATTGACCTTCTGTGATCTCTTTGCTTAATTTAATTATGACTCTGCCACTATTGGCTAAGTGCATAATTTCACCTACCTCCTGCAATTACATTTTGTATAAACTATCTACTTTCATTATCTTCTGTCAACAAAACTTTAGCTTGAAGCTATTTTGATTACTTTTTTGATTGTTTTTCTCTTTTGGAAACTAATTTGTTTGAAATTTTGTTCATAATGTTAATTTTTGTTGCATTTTTTTCAAGAACAATATATCCAGATCTTACATATGGTCTTTTTGGGAATCTGACTTGCTCTTGAGATTCTGTTGGTTCCAATCCAGCTGCCTTTGATGCATCAATCAATTCTTTCAATGATGGATCAAAAACACATTTTTCTTTAGGAAGTTTTCGTCCTTTATTTCTTGGCAGTGTTTTGTTAAAATAATCAAGCCAGATTACGACATGTTCGTAATCTTTCATTTTATCACTTTAATAAAATTCCGTTTAATGTTCCGTCTTGACCGGGTCTAGAAACAATTCTACATTCACCATCTTTTGTTTCAACTATTGCACCCTTTGTAATTACACCACGTCGCTGAAAATCATTGTTTGTTTGATTTTCTAAAACTTTAACAATTTCAGAACTTTTAATTTTTCCATCTGCCATCACTACATTCACAACGTTTGCAGTTTTTAGAGCAGTCTTTCTATTATTCCCTCTAGTTTTTCTTGTAACAGTTAGTTGTTCTCCCATTAATGCTTCATTTGGGAATCTATCGGTTTGAAATTTTCTTCTTGACTTATTTGGATGTCTAATTCCACCGGTTATTTTACTAGTTTTTAAATTCTCTACTGATTTTCTCATAGAAATCATCCAACATACTCTAATTTATACAAAACGCAAGTTTTGTATAAAATTTATTGTGTGTTAATAGATATTTTTGGCGTTATGGAAGGTTTTTCTGTTGTATTTCGTGTTCTCACTTTTTTAAACAATTTCTGTCTTAATGTATCCGCATCACCCTGTATTCCAAAGTATTTTTTAAATTTTTCAGTTGTATTGTAAATTTTAATTCTTCCTACATTCTGATGCTCAATAAAATCTAGTTGAGATAATTCTTTTAGATGTGAGTATACACCAGTTCCTCTTACTTCTACAAGTTGTTTACTTGAGATTGGTTGTTCATATGCAATGTATGATAATGTTTTTTGAGTTGCTTTTGGCAAAATTGGTTTTGATGCATATCGTCTACCTATAGTTGAACTATATTCTGGTTTTAATTGAAAAACATAAGAACCATCTGGTAAGATTACAATCTCTATAGCCTTGAAAGCAATTTTTGCTTTTTGAATTAACTTTGATAGTAAATTGAGGGTTTTTGCTCTAGATTCTGTGCCTGATGCCCGAATTAATTCCTCAACACTCATAGGCCTACCTGCTGAATACAATGCTGCTTCTAATCGTGCTATAGACTCAGTTTCATTTTCAATTTTAGCCATATGTAATCACTTTTCAGAATTGACTTAAAACCATCTTTTACATATCCTTGATCTCTTTGTAATTATTCTTTGATTAAGGTAACTCGAATATCGTCATCTTCCTGCATCAAATCAACCTTTTCATCCCTAGCTAAAAATAATACAGCAAAAAAGCATCTTATTGAAGAAGTAGAATCCAAATCTTTTGTGACAGTCTTTAACAGGATTGTTGGAGATGCTTCAAGTTTTCTTAGTACTAAATCCTGGTATTCCCCAATTATGTTTTCAAGTGAGTTGAAATAGTCTTTGAAATTTGGAGCTTCTACTGGCTCAAATTTTAATTGATTACTTCTTCTTTCTCTTGGGTTTGCAATAGTTCCAATTAGATTCTCTAATAGATCCAAAAGTTCAGTTAGTGAAACAGGATATGTCGATTCATGTCTATATGGAATGTCCAACATCTGAATGTCAATATCACTTCTTTGTCGTAATGGCTTTTTCTCCATAGCAGCTTTTTGAAGTGCAAAAATACTTTCTACTTTTAATCTATAGATTAATGATGATGATAATGCTGCCATTCCAGCAACTCTAAGATCTTTTTTATCAGATTTTTCCAAAATTTCAAGTAATAAAGAGAGAATTTGAACCAAGTCAATCTCCCACACATCTTTTTTCTTTATTCCTTCTGGGTCAAATAAAACATTTATTGGAATTTTTGAAATCTGAGTTTTTGTATCTGTTTGACTCACGGAATGATTCTGGGCATATTCCATAATATCTAAGGGCTCTAATTTTTTCTTGTTATCAGTCAACTCTTATATTGTTATGTAAAAAATTGAACACGTTGAAAGCTGCTCAGATAATTGAACCGAATGAACCTTTAAGAATTAATGATATTGAAAAATCTAAACCACAAGGAAATCAAGTTTTAGTGAAGGTGAGTTCAACTGGAGTATGTCATAGTGATCTTCACCTTTGGGAAGGTGGATATGATACTGGTGACGGATTCATGAAAGTCACAGATCGAGGCGTCAAATTTCCAGTTACTCCAGGTCATGAAATTGTAGGAATGATTGAAGAGTGTGGTAATTCTGTCCAAGGTGTAAATGTTGGTGATCTGGTATTAGTTTATCCTTGGATTGGATGTGGAATTTGTTCTACATGTAAAAAAGGTGATACGAATCTATGTGAAGCACCAAAATCTTTAGGTGTATTTCAAAATGGTGGTTATGCAGAAAGTGTACTAATTCCTGATTATAAATTCGTAGCAAAGATTGATGGATTGGATCCTGATGTTGCTGCGTCACTTGCATGTTCTGGTCTTACTGCATACACAGCAATTAAGAAAGCATTAGTAAACGATCCAGAAAATATTCTCATTGTTGGAGCAGGAGGTCTTGGATTAATGGGTGTTCAAATTGCTAAAGCATTAACAAATTCTAATATTATTTGTGCAGACCTTGATGATAAGAAACTAGATTCAGCAAAACAGTTGGGTGCAACTCATATTATTAATACCAAACAACCTGATGCAGTTACAAAAATAATGGCAATCTGTAATGAAAAAGGTGTAGACAGTATTGTAGACTTTGTTAATGCACCACCCACTGTTAAAATGGACCTTTCATTAATTCGAAAACGTGGAAATATTATTCTTGTTGGGCTATTTGGCGGTGCAGTAGAATTACCTTTGGTATCAATACCTTTGAAGGCGATTACAATTCAAGGTGCCTACACAGGAAATTATAACGATATGCTTGAATTGATTAAACTTGCAAAAGATGGTGTGATTAATCCTATTGTTTCAAAACGCTATTCTTTAGATGATGCAAATCAAGCTTTAGAGGATCTCAAAAATAGAAAAATCATTGGAAGAGCAGTAATCAATCCATAGTAATTTAAAAAATGGTCCCCACTGAAGGATTTGAGCCTTCGACAACCCGGTTTCTGTATGCCTGATAGACTGCTGTTTTTCAGCCCTAAGCCGACAACTACAGCCGGAAGCTCTACCAGGCTGAGCTAAGTGGGGACTACTTTTCTGAAGTTTTTTTCTATTATTAACTTTAGTTTTAGTTTTATTTCCAACAAAAAATTAAATATGTTTCATCTAACAGAGTGGACTATGACTAAACAATCGCAGAAATATAACGGATATGTCTGTAGTCCATATTTACACGATCATGATTCAATTGAACAAAAAGACATTTGGATTGAATCTAGGAATATAGGTCGGATGTATTTTGTGACAGCCACATTCTCTGACAATAGCCAACCTTATTTTTCACATGCTACAAATCATTATATTTTAGGAGAATTCAAAAACCATAAAAAAATTGTTAGTGATGTTTCAAAAAATTTATTCTCCAAACCTTCGTTTATTTTTAGTGTTGATAATATATTGTTTCAAAGACAGACTACTGGAAAACCAAATTTTATATCAATTTATTATCTAGAATATGGTGATTCTCATGAAGATCTAACTTATGTAGCAACCCATGTTGCTCGACGTGATAAGGTAGGATACTCTGGTTTTGGCCACATGGATCTTTTTTCTAATGTTGCACCAAAGTATACATTTCCATATAGTAACAACATTGTCATAATGGAAGTTTCAAGTGAAAAAAGTCATCAAAGTGATAATAAGTACTGTGAACAAACAAGACTTGAGATTTGTAGAAAAGGCGTTGTAATGAATAATCTTGTAAGCTTTTCTATCTTAGAAAAACTGAAATAAAAAAAGGTAAATAACCCTCAAAATTTTAGTGGGTATGAGTAAACCATCTGAATTAGGTTCATTAAAAATTGGTTCTTACATATTATTACCTGTTTCAGATCAACCAACTGGTGATCCATGTAAGATTGTAGAGTATGATACTAGTAAACCCGGAAAACATGGAGCAGCAAAAGCAAGAATTGTTGGAGTGGGAGTTTTTGATGGTCAAAAACGGCCACATGTAGGTCCTGTTAGCATGCAAATACATGTACCATTGATAAATAAAAAAACAGGACAAATAATTTCAATTACTGGTTCTGATATTCAGGTTATGGACTCGGAAACTTTTGAAACAATTGATATTGAATTGATTGATGAAGAGGTAGAAGGAAAACTTGAGCAAGGTCAAGATATTGAATATTGGGATGTCATGGGAAGAACAAAAATAATGCGAATTAAAACATCCTAGATTGGATGCTAATGATGATTGGAAAAGCCATCTGATTTTTGATGAAGATTATGAGTTTTGAAGCATCCAAAATTTTTTGATTAAAATGAAATTAGCAGCTTTTTTCTCAGGTGGTAAAGACAGTTGTTATGCAATTTACCAGGCAATGAAACTTGGGCATACCATTGAGGCATTAATTACAATTATTCCATGTTCAGATGAAAGTCATCTTCTTCATCATCAGAATATTCTCCTAACAAAATTACAATCTAAATCTATGAAAATACCTCAAATAATTGATTATTCATCTTCTACGGAAACCACTGATGAAGTATTACTTTTGAAAAAATTAATAAAAAATGCAATTAACGATTTTAAAATTGAGGGTATTGTTCACGGTGGAATAATGAGTGAATTTCAAAAATTACAATTTGAATCTGTATGCAATGATTTACACTTAAATTTAATTTCGCCATTATGGCACCAAAATGCATTAAAGTATATGAAAAATCTACTAGACGATGATTTCAAAATTATAATTTGTAGTACAACTACTGAGGGTTTAGATGATGGTTGGTTGGGAAAAGAAATTACTTTTGATAATCTTAAAAGTTTAGATAATCTTTCAAAAAAATTCCAGTTTAATCTAAACTTTGAAGGTGGTGAAGCAGAAACTTTTGTTATTAATTGCCCAATTTTTCAAAAGCAGGTAAAAATTGTTAAATCTGAAAAAATTTGGGATGGATACAGAGGAAGATTTGAAATAGTGGATGCTGAATTAGAGAATAATGCTTGATAATCTAAAAAATGGACTACGCTCCGCCATAAAAAAAATTGTTAGCTCATCTGGTATAGACGAAGAATTAATCAAAGAGTTAGCGAAAGATGTTCAACGATCTTTGTTACAATCCGATGTTAATGTTAAACTTGTTTTAGAGATTACAAAGAATCTAGAAGAAAGATCACTGAATGAAACTCCACCACCAGGTCTATCTAGAAAAGATCATATTGTAAAAATATTATATGATGAACTAGCAAAATTATTAGGAAATGATACTGAATTTCATTTCAAATCAGGTAAAATCAATAAAGTTTTGATGTTAGGAATTCAGGGTAGTGGGAAAACAACAATTTCTTCAAAGCTAGCTAAGTTTCTAACTAAGCAAGGTTACCGCGTTGCTGTAATTGGCGCTGATACATTTAGACCCGGTGCCTTAGTTCAACTTCGTACCATGTGTGAAAAATCAAATGTTGAAGTATATGGAGAAGAAAATAATAAAGATCCATCTCAAATTGTTAAAAATGGATTAAAACATTTTGAAAATTCAAATTTGGATATAATATTAATTGATACTGCAGGGAGACATAAAGAAGAAAAGGATCTTTTAGATGAGATGGTAGAAATCAGCAAAGTAGCCGAACCTGATCTAGGTCTACTTGTTATAGATGGAACAATAGGACAACAATGTTTTTCTCAGGCCCAAGCATTTCATAAGACTGTTCCTGTAGGCGGAATTGTAATTACAAAACTTGATAGTTCAGCTAAAGGTGGTGGTGCATTGGCTGCTTCTGCTGCTACTGGTGCTCAAGTAATGTATGTTGGAACTGGAGAAAGGATTGATGATTTAGAACAATTTTCACCAACAAGATTTGTTGGTAGATTACTTGGAATGGGTGATATACAAGCTGTACTTGATCTAGCAAAACGTCTTGAGAATGAAGCTGACGAAGTACGAATGAAAAGAATTTCCAGTGGAAAAATGAATATGGAAGATTTCTTCTATCAATTAGAAGAAGTTACAAAAGTTGGTTCACTTCAAAGTCTAATGGAAACAATGCCAGGTTTATCAGGAATGGTTAAAGAAGATCAACTTGAACAAATGGAAAGTCGTATGGACAAATGGAGATACATAATACAAAGTATGAAT
>Ga0207961_1000308_pt1 | contig 14268 bp, 14 predicted proteins | sample Knorr_S7_td_250__FD_185596 | JGI IMG/M metagenome (GOLD analysis project Ga0207961, IMG submission 185596) | Marine microbial communities from Southern Atlantic Ocean transect - Knorr_S7_td_250_ad_252m_LV_B (SPAdes) (version 2) | ecosystem: Environmental > Aquatic > Marine > Oceanic | place... | reverse complement strand
CCTCCACCACCGACAGAGACAATTACAGCATCTAATCCACTACACTGCGACTCAATCTCTAATGCGATTGTACCCTGCCCAAAGATCACGTCAGGGTCATTATATGGTGAAAGATATATTCCTCCCGTGCTGTCTGCTACTTCCCTGGCTTTTAGCTCACCATCCATACAGTCCTTACCATGAACCCTAATCTCAGCTCCAAAGTTTTTCATATTAGCGAGCTTAGCATCAGAGGATTTCTCTGGCACATAGATAATACAGGGCACATGAAGATTTTTGCAGGCATAGGCCACTGCGGCGCCATGGTTCCCGGTTGAGGCAGCATAGATCCCAGACTCACGCTCGCTCTCTGATAGAGTGAGCATCTTATTCATCGCTCCTCTAACTTTAAAGGAACCAGTATGTTGCTGGTTTTCCATTTTTAACCATACATCGGCACCGGTTAAATCAGACAACATAGCAGACCTCTCAAACGGGGTCTGAATCACATGCTCTTTTATTCTCTTTTCGGCAGCGGTAACGTTTTGTTGTATCATGATTTTAAAATGAATTATTCTTCATATAAGCTATAAGTACGCACCCTATAATAAGCATTAATTATATCATACTCAGTAACAAAATCACGGCCTCTGACATACATTTTCCCGGTACGTTTGTCGAATATTTTCATGTCTACCGTGGAACCACTAATGTATTCATATCGACCTGATCCGGATCCTGTTGACGAAGAACCAAGAAACATCATACTGCTTATTCCGAGTATGACTCCAGTAATAATACCTATACCATATTTTTTCATTGTTGCCTCCTTTTTATTTATAGTCAAACGCTGACTTTTGCTTTAAAATATTTTTAGCGATGTAGTTACTATGTTGGACTCTCCTTGTTTGTTTGATGTCCCCAGTAACGGTATCAAAAATAGTGTACAATACCTCATAGCTTTTATTACCCAGATAGTCTTCCTGGGTTAAGAGCAAAGTATCAATCTGATATTTTCCGGTAGTGTTAAGGGTTGGATTTGGTGTAAGTCCTAAAGCAGTGAACGCGATGAACACCACTAGGATTGCAGAGGCAAAACCGTATGCATACTGTTTCATGATAGTCTCCTTTTTTTTGTTAAAATTTTATGTCTGCAAAAGCTAACTACTTATTGCAAAAGGGCTAAGGCTTAGGGGATGAGAGTCTATTCGTTTTCTGTTGTGAATAGTCATCAAAGGGACACTAACTACCAGTGCGATAGTGGCAGCCTTTTGCGAAAGAACTCGTAGGGTATGCGGCTCAGAGAACAGATCAGCTAGGCCAAAATCTGAGAGCAGAATATGAGAGCTAACTATCAGCCCTATAAATCCAAAAACCACCGACAGAATAAAATGTTTTTTTGGCATAATAATAAAAGAAACTGCATAGAAAAATATCGTCAGATTCATCAGCCTGTATAGCCAGTCCGCAAAAAACGTATGGGCACTAAAAAAAAGATCAGCAGGCGTATAGGCGACACCTGCGAAACAGATACTTGCCAAAAAGCCACACACGCTTCCTAAACGAGAAATATTTTGTACTCTCTGATCATTATCATACAATGAAGGCAGATACAGAAAGTAGAAAGAAAAAACAGCACTAAGTATAATCAGTGCGCCATTAAAACAATAAAAAGGAACCGTGTTCGTTACGCCAGAGACAGTCTTTAACCTGCCAAGATCGCTCAGGTAATTATTTGAAAATGAGTAGCCAACTGAGCTATGGTCTAGTCTATTTCCCCCCTCATAGGCGAATGCTCCGGTAAACACAAGCACAACAAAAATAACTATCGCCGCTAGGGGCAAAATAAAAAATAATAATCTCTCTTTTGAATGCATAAAGGATTATTGGGTGCCTAATCCTTAATAATATTACTATACATTGCCACATCAGAGGAACGCTTATACATTACCTCTTGGTTCTCAATAATACGCGAGTTCTCAATCTTAACATTATCACATTTTTGAAAAGAGAATGCAAACCAGCTGTTATCGTGAACAAAACAGTTAACAATCGTAAGGCTCTGAACGCCAATAGCTTTTACCCCAATTGCTGCGTCCCCGCTTATCTCGCAGCTGTTAATATAAATATTATTCCCCTCATTGATCCGTAATACCTCTGAATCATGGTCACCGATTATTGAGGGGTCATGCCCAAGACTAAGTCTTTGCAGAACGATATTCGAAGAATTATTTATAATGAAAACTGGCTGGTGGATGTCACTCAGAATAATACCCGATGATAGTATACCCTGTATAGTAATATTTGTCTTTCTGTTAATTACAATGGACCTAGAAACTGTATGAACTCCCTGCGGTATGGATATGACCTCGTTCTGCCTGGCAGAGTTAATCATTTGCTGAATCAGTTCATAGTTTTCCTCTGCCTTCTGAGCAAGCTCAGCATATCTTGAGCTATCGACAGCGGGGATCAAACTCTCCTCCTTTAATACAAAATCTGCCGGCAGTGCAGAAAAAATAGAGTCAGATGGTAGATAGACCTGTGTCTCGTAACCATCAAGCGAGACCTTAAGATTGTCCCAAGGTTGGCAGTCAATGATCTCATAGTTTCCTCTGCGATTTGTCAGAACGCTGGTGTTCCATTGAAACTCTTCATTATGATATCCCGTTAGACTGATACTCGCCTGGTACAATGATTTTTCATTACCATCTGTTACCCGGCCCCATAATTCTATATGATTAGAGCCTGTCTGGTCATCTGCTTCTGCCAAGGATACCGTTTCTAATACAGGAGCTAGTTTGGTGTCTACGTTTACCCAGCTTGCGCCAATAATTTGACCATCATACCCGCTACCACTATAGTCAGTAACAGAAGAGTCTGCGCCCTCATTAAAAGGCCAAAAACCGATCAGGTTTGATGAGGCAACATAATTAAGAGTGTCTACCGTAGGATCCATCCCCACGCCTGAGTTATACAGTGAGCTAACCTCATCCGGCGTTAGTTTACGATCCCATATTGATACACCATCGATCAGACCTGAAAAATACTCACCAGAGTTGTCCCACATGGTGGCAATAAAAAACTTTTCATCTGTTGGATAGGACTTGCCCTGGCCCATTGATTTTGCTATCAAAACACCGTCAATGTATAGGGCCGATGTGTCGATTATCGTTGCAGAGTCGCCAATGGTTCCGTCATTTACGATCGTATAGTAGTGCCAATTATTATCCATGTAGAAATCTTTGCTTTTCAAATCTTTCCACTCATCTGTCATTTTTATGGTCCCTGAAGTGTCCGAAGCAGAATTGGAACCAAAGTAGAATGGACTCCCAGCGGTATCGCTCTGAGAGACTATCGTCCTCGCGCCTGTGTTCCCAGAGTCAGCCTTGAGCCAGACTGATAGCGTATAGTCCCCAGAATCTGGGATTACGTTTTCTTCTATCAGAATATAATCATTCAGACCGTCAAACCTGAGTCCTGTTGAATCCGCTGCAGAGTCATATTCAGGGCCTCCGAAAAACATACAGGAGTATGAAAAAAGAAGAACAAGGATGGGAAATAGTTTTTTCACAAGCAGAAGTTAATATTTGATGATAGACATTACAAATTAGCTAGTAACTATAGTGAGTTAAGTCAGAGTACACCTGTTCATAGGCCTGAGGGTTAAACTTTTTCCCTCCCTTTAGGCTATAATCAAAAAAATCTAACAGAATTGTATTCATAATTAATCTTATTGTTTTTGGTGATATTTTTCCGGATCCGAATTTTTTTGTCAGTCTCGTAAACTGCGAAAAGTCAGTAAAATCATAGTGCCTTGATCCTTCCACAGCAAAGTGGATTGAGATCTTAGAATTCTTCTTTGCCAGTTTCTCCATCACACTATAATTATTTGAGCTGCCCCAGCTTGGTTGACCAAGGTGCCCAAAAGGTTTATTCATGTCTCGGCTAGTGACAGACTCTGGAAGTGGTAAAAAATATGCATCCAGTCCAAAAACTGCGTCTATCCTGCTGTCACTGTAGCCGGCCATTACAGAGGTGCAGCCCCCAAAAGAATGTCCAAATATTCCTATCTTGCTTGTGTCCGCATTGCCCATAAAATTGTCCGCAGACGCAGATTGTTGAACCATCTTGTCAATTAAAAAACTGACGTCTTCTGTTCTTATTGTTAGCTGCTTTTTTACTCTTGCTATCATATCCTCTTCGGACGGACGCTGGTTGTTGCCCGGTAGTCTTGATTTTGAATAGACAACTCTTTCATTTGCTAAAACGGTAATCGCGGCATCGTACGTGTGATCGGGTGCGACAACAATATACCCATAGCTGGCAAGCTCCTCTGCCTGGAACGTGTTTGCGATCTTTAGGCTCTGGTGCCCGTGCGAATAAATCAATATTGGAAATTTTCCTTTCGCAGGAGCGGCCTCTAACCACGAGTTACATTCAATGCCTCCTGCTCTTTCCATTAGAGCATTGGGCACCTCTAGCCTGGCAGAAAGAGCCTCACTAATGACCTCTTGATTATCAACATACGGAGCCTTTTTCACTAGACCTCTCTGATCGGCCGGGTACCAGACCTTTACACTGATCTCTCGGGGTCCGGTGATATCATCCGTAAACCACATTGACCTGCTCTCATCAACCAAATAATAATTCTGCGTTCCCACGGGATACCTGCCGCCAACCTTGGCAATGTCCTTAAGCGGTATTGACCGATAAACTATCGTCGCACAGCCGCTGACATATAGACCAATCATTACAAACAGCACAAGACGGGAATAAGAATAAAGTTGTTTTGGATCCATTTGGTTTCGATGTAAATAGTCAGATAAACACTGCATGAATAATAAGCTAGACCAGGTTCTCTTGATCCAGTTTTTTGAATAGCTCAAGACTGACCCAGGCGTCCGTAGCAGCATAGGAAATTTGCCCGTTTGAGAGTTTTCTGCGGCTCCAGTCCGAGGTCCGTGAGCTTTTGGAAATTCTGTAATTAAAAAATAGAGCCGCCAGGCCGCGAAGCCCATGGTGGGGAATGAGCCTGTCTCTTGCTGTGTCACCAAGATCAACAAACGAGCACGGGTCAAAGGGAGACAGATACATTAGCTCTATCAGATCTCTGTCAACAGAGACACCACACTTTGTAATTTTTTTATTGGACAGAATTTGTGATAGTGTTTCAAACATTCGGTCACTGTCTAGCTGATAGACATAGACAGCATTCTCGCCAGCGAGCTGCATTATAGATGGAGCATTCACAGGCCCTTTCGTAAATATTGGCCGCGTCTCTGTGTCAAAGCCAATTACTTTTTGTGTCAGAAGATAGTCAATCGACCCTTGTATATTATCTTTTGATGAGAGCACATGAATGTCGCCCTCATACTTCACAAGAGGCATCTCATTGATCTCATCCTTGCTCAGTCTTTTATAGGTTCTCATTTTTTTCTTTTTCTAGCTCATCGTTAATACTGTATCCAAGCAGCACAACAAAGAGTAATAAAAACACCCACTTCATCTACCAGCCATACCCTTTCATCTTGTAGTCCTCAGCGGCCTGGTCAATTCGTTCTGGTTCTTCCTCAAGAGGATTCCACTCGGATAATATAGTGTTAATATCTTGGCCTCGTTCTTTTTCTGTTTGATCCCAGGTGTTTGTCCTATCGTCAATATTAATAAAACATTCCCAGCTTCCTGTAACATTATTTTGAACTATTGGATCAATATCCCGTGCACCAAAGTAGGTGTTAATAATAGTGATAAGTATTTGTATCTTTTTTTCAATCGACGCTCTTTGCGAGCTGTGCCCCTCAAATATAAAACTGCTGTGCCTGCCAAACAGTTTGAGCATCATAAACGCCGGGGACTGTTTTCTATGGTCAGAGCTATGTACCAGGCCAAGACCAGATGGGTGGAGCATGTCGCTAGACTCGTGGCCAATAATAATCTTAATAAATGGCAGCCTATGATCATGCTTGTTGGTTATCAGCTGTAGGGTAATATCTGTCCACTCGCAGTCAGGAGCATAGTCAGTTGCGCTAACACTCACCGGTGCCTCTTTTTCCTTTTCCAGTCCATCAAGGGTCTCCCAGAGTAAGGTAGAAAATGATCTCGCGGATAATATTTCTTGAGCGATGAAGGTATTAAAAATGTTCCTCTTGTCTCTGGAAATGATCATAATGTTGTGACTAAACTGGGAAAAAATAGTCAAAAATGCCATCAGATTGATCACCGGAGGAAATTCAAACTTAAACGAAATGATCAGCCAGAGCAGCGCCTGAATGATGATCCACTTCCACTGTCTTGAGAACACGGACACCTGTGACCTGGATCCATCAATAATGATCTTGTCTTTTTCCGCAAGGTCTCGGTTGACTGATTTTCTCCACTCGTGGAACCGATCTGCAAGCTGCTTTCTGGTATACTTTGGGCCATAAAACAGACTAATAATCTGTTTCATGTCTTCTATCTTTTTATTAATAAATGCTAACAATAAGTGCTCCTGCCAGAGCGAGTGACACTGCCGCCCATTTTTTCGTTGTCATCACCTCTTTGAGAAAAATAGCCGCGAGTATAATAATAAAGATGGTCGAGAGCTGGTTGTAGATCGCCGCACGACCTGCCAGGGTATACTTGTAGCCCGAAAGCCAAAATATCACTGACAAGAATGTTCCAAGAAAAGAGCCGGCCAAAAGATAGACATGTCCAAAGCCTTTGGACAACGTCTCTCTAAGCTCACTGTAACCGTTTAAATAGACGATCGCTGCCGCACTAATAATAATGCCAGTACTGAACCGGACCAGGGCAATCGGAACCACCGGATGAGACTCCATCACCGGACGTAATAGTAGAACAGAATAGGCCGTAAAAAAATGCGCCAAAAATCCATAGAAGGTCCCTATGTATATGTCTCTTGGGGTCCGGTTTGCCGGGCTTTCCATGGTCCCGACAATGACCCCGGAGATAACCAGGGCTCCACCAAAATAGGCAAAGACGGATATAAGCTCCTGATACATAATGTAGGCTAAAATAAATATCGATACCGAATAGCTGGTGCTGATAATCGCACTCAGACCAGAGCCAATTCTTCTGAGGGAAGAAAGAAAAAGAAGATCCCCCAGAGCGACTCCGATAAGACCGCTGACAATAAGAATGAAATAATCGTTGTCGGTAAAGGCCGGAAAAGAATCACCCTGCAATAATAGAAAACCGATAAAGCCTAATACACCAACAATATTTTTTAATAGACTTATCTGTAGACTATTAAGAACCCGTCCTGCAATATCAAAACATATTACTCCACAGGACCAGCATATCGCAGTAAGGATAGCATAGATATCACCAAGATTTAGACTGTATTGCATAATTAATAGACTATTGAACCGTTGATACTAACAAAAAATTGGGTACATAAAAATTAATCTGTGGTAATAAATATGTTTCAAAAATCGTAAATTGATCGTCAAAACTATGGGATCTAAGAAGTATACTACCATTATTAGTATCTTATTTATCATACTGCTGATGTCGGCCAATAAACACAACAATGAGATCTTCCCAGGGCTGGTTCCTGCTCCTGCATTTATTGAGTTTGTAGATACTAATCTGGAGATTGAAGAGAGAATCAGGATGGACTACAACTCGGAAGATGAAAATCTAAAAAATATGATCCGGCTGGCTGAGTCAGAGCTCTCTGACATTGGCTATAAAGCGACAGATTCAAACAACGAACAAGATCAAACCAGAGTATCCATACGTGTTGATCATAACATCTCAGAAGCGCCTGAATCCTACAGGCTCAACATAGATCCGCAGGGCATTGAAATAATCGGCTCAGACCATGCAGGAATATTTTACGGAATCCAGACACTGCTCCAGATCCTAGAGACAAGTAAGATTAAAAATGTTCCGACAGTGAAGAGCGTGATAATTAAAGACAGTCCGCGGTTTAAGTGGCGCGGGATGCTGCTTGACGTGGCCAGGCACATGTTCCCCGCTGATTTTATCAAACGCTATATTGACATTATCTCGTCCCACAAGATGAACGTGTTCCACTGGCACCTTACCGAAGACCAGGGATGGAGGATGCCGATAGAAAAATATCCAAAGCTGGAGTCTATCGCAGCATGGCGAAAAGAGACACTCATCGGTCACTACACGGATAAGCCGCGCAAGTTTGATGGCAAACCATATGGAGGACTCTACACCAGAGAAGAGATCGTCGACATTATAGGCTACGCAAAAGAAAGATCGGTCACCATCGTACCTGAGATTGAACTTCCCGGACACGCGACCGCGGCCCTGTCTGCCTATCCCGAGCTGTCGTGTACCGGTGGCCCGCATGAGGCCGAGACCCTCTGGGGCGTTCACAAAGAGGTCTACTGCGCTGGCAACGAAGAAACATTTGTTTTTCTGGAGAATGTGCTAAAAGAAGTCTCTGAAATTTTCCCGGGCCCCTACATTCACATCGGTGGCGATGAGTGCCCAAAAACAAGGTGGAAAGAGTGTCAAAAATGCCAAAAAAGGATAGCAGATGAGGGCCTAAAGGATGAGCACGAGCTGCAAAGCTATTTCATTAAACGCATAGAAAAAATACTGGAAAAATTTGGCAAGAGAATGGTTGGCTGGGACGAGATCCTGGAAGGTGGCCTGGCGCCGAATGCGGTTGTCCACAGCTGGAGAGGAATGGACGGAGGGATCGAGGCCGCCAACGCGGGCCATGAGGTGATCATGTCCCCCACCACCCATGTCTACTTTGACTATTACCAGTCAGAGGACAGAGACAATGAGCCTCTGGCCATAGGCGGGTACCTGCCACTGGAAAAAGTATACGATTTCGAGCCCGTGCCAGATAAGATTGATCGTGACAAGAGGCACCTTATTCTTGGAGGGCAGGCCAACCTTTGGACAGAGTATATCCCCACAACAGAAAAGGCAGAGTATATGCTTCTGCCAAGAATGTGTGCGCTCTCAGAGGCCGTCTGGTCACCAAGAAGTAAAAAAGATTATAACGGGTTTATCAAGAGGCTGGGTGACCATCTCAAAAGGCTAGACAGAAAAAATATAAACTACAGAAAGCTACATAAGTAGAGGCCCAACTAGCTTCTATATATAATAGGGCAGATAGACTCATCCGTGACCATATCCAGGTAGTCCGAGTTTTCTCCGGAGACCTGGACTCTCTGTGCCCTGTCTGTGCAAAAGTGGACCACCATACCCACCCGTGGCCTGCCGCTAACATTTTTAATGGACGAGTGATACACCTTTGACGTGTGGACCGAGACAGCGCCCTCATCAATCTCAGCCTGGACCACGCTGTAGTCTTTATAAGTATCTTTTATGATCGTCTCCTGCTTTGAGATACCCTTATCAAAAAAATCAAGACCATCTACCATATCCCACTGGTTTGATCCAGCGATATAGCGCACAGGCCCCGAGTCTTGGGCTACGTCTGTGAGCGCTATCCATGCGGTGAGTACGCCTTCGTGTTTCCAAAAGGGCCAATACTGGATGTCTCTGTGCCAGCCGGCGTTGCCCGCCTCTCCTCCGCCAGATGGTTTCCACACAGCCTGAGAGTGCCAGGCCTGGATCCTTCTCGCACCGGTCACTCGTGCCAGCTCTTTTCCAAACTCTTTATCTGTGATCAGGTCAAACAGTGCGGTGTTACAAAGGTGCGGCTTATCAATCTTGATAATGCTCTTGGAATTATCCCCAGGGTTCCAGAATCTGCTCTCAGGCTCAACCCCTGTCTCATAGTTACGGTGTATTACCTCCCACAGCCCCTCTCTTGCGGCCTTTGTTTTCTCATTTGAGAATAGCCTTTCTGTAAAAAAGAATCCGTTACGGTTGAGAGTATTTCTATCTTTATCAGTCACCATCAAACTACCTATATATTTCCTGGCCACGAAAAGGCATATGCTCAACAGGGTCAAACACAGGCTTTTTAGCATATCTATTTTTTATCCCACTACTGGGTTTTCCTCTTAACAGGATGCAGTCCCAGCCTTCTCTGTTGACATAGGTAGACGTGGGAATATATCTTAGCGTAAGACCAATCCTCCAGCGATCAGAAACGTTTGAGTTTGAGCCGTGTACGATTGAAGGATTGTGGATTGATATATCTCCAGCATTGAGCTCTATGTCTACGGCTTCTGTATCATCAATCTGTTTCGGGTCAATCGCCAGGTCTAGGACATACTCCTCAGTGTCCAGATTTATCATCTCAGAGGGTTTTACCATTTTTTTATTCTGGGTTCCCGGTATCACTCTCATGCAGGCATTCTCAGTGGTTGAGTCTGTTCCAGCGAGCCAGACTGAGACAACCTCCATCGGCTCCAGCGGCCAGTAGGATCCGTCCTGGTGCCAACCGACCGGCTTCCCATCGTGTGGCTTTTTTGCGATATAGTGAGCACCAAAAAGAGCAATGTCAGGGCCAATGATAGACTCAATAACATTAAGAAGTTTTTCACTGCCCAACAGATGATGGATAAACGGATCGTGCACCAACAGACTATGGTGGAAAGCCTCTGGCCTGGTATCCGGATATTTTTTACTCAGCCAGTGGACGTGATCCTCAACCTCAGAGACTAGCTCAGACTCAATCACATCGCGGACAATGGCATAGCCACTTTTATCATATTCTTTTTTTAATGTGCCAAACATTCTTAAAAACTTGTGTCCACACCGCTCCTGGTTGCAAAATGATTTACCCCTCTTAAAACCAGTTGAACATTTGTGTGTCTGTTTCCTTCAACAACTCTATCTGTACCGGAATATAGCTGGACCAGAACTGTTTTTCTTGGCCTTTTAGATACGTTCTGCAACGAGCCGTGTAAGCTGCAGCAGTGAAAAAAAACAACATCCCCAGGTCCCACAATGATCGGCTCTGCATCCTCAAGCTGGTATCTATCATGTACCCCTTTGACAAACGAGTGTCCATCTGTTTTTTCTATCTTCCCCAGTCTGTGTGAGCCAGGAACAATACGCATGCATCCCATCTCTTCGTCTGACTCTGAGAGATGAATAACCGCTGCGATCATTGAATTTTCTTCAGTTGGGAAATAGGACCAGTCCTGGTGGAGTGGAAAGGCCGATCCATTTCCAGGAGGCTTTAAAAATAATTTTGAATGATGGAGAATGATATCCGGACCAATCAGCTTTTCTACATTGTCCAGGAGGATCTTGCTCTGGATCATGGCCATCATCTCTGCTGAGTAGCTTTGCACGTTGTGCGTGTGAATCACCTGGGTGTCAGACTGCTCTATGTCTTCTGTGAGCTCACTGTCCCATCTGGCGTTAATGTTCTCGCCGCTTTCTTGCAGCTGAGAAACGATCCGATCAAACTCGGAAGAGAGTGTATCAACAATATCCGGAGTAAACAGATTATTGATAACACAGAAACCTTTTTCTTTGAAATCGGAGACCATGTTAAAAATTAATCAGTAAACGGCGACAGGCCTAGTGTTTCACCCTGCTACAGATAGATCCACACAATTAAAATAATTTTTATAAAAATCCAGAACATCAGCATCTATTGATCCATCATAATGTAAAAAATGCATCCAAAAATAAATTTTGTTTGGTAAATTTTTTAGATGAATAAAATAGATCTAGTCAAAAACACCATCAAAGAGAGCAACATGACCATACAACAGTGGGCAGACCGTTTAGGTGTGCACAGGAACCAGATCCACAGGTGGCTAAAGGGTAACGCAAATATCCGAGACTATAACCTTGCAGAGGTCGGTAAAGTTATTGGGAAAAAACCTTCTTACGATGATGACAATGTGACCTGGGTCGAAATAGAAGACGCACCCGTTAGTCTTGAAAAGGATCCGTCAGGCATCAGTTTAGATGCCAGCTATATCATTGAGCTGCAAAAAGAAAAGATCGAGTCACAAAACCAGGAAATAGAACAACTAAGAAAATACCTAGACACCAAGCCCATTGAGAAAAGCAGTTTTGAAGAAGTTGACTCTGATTTTGAGTCTGTTGTCCACATAAAGTTTGGACTGAACGGTCTCAAAAGAAAAATGGTTCAGTGGGACGGCTATGAAACACTAGGATCCTATTTACACATAGACAAAGATAGACTGGCTGAGTACTTTGACATGGGTGTCTGGCACCCGATCCTGGAGCATCCAATCGATCAGCTGATAGATAAAAAAAGTCTGGCAGATCTAAAAGAAAAAGTAAGAACACTCCCAACGATTTTAGATACCCTAAAACTATTTGTAGGCGAACACTATATAAAGATTCCTGTAATCTATAAGTATAAGGATAAAAAGGTGGTTACCTTTTCATCGTGCAAGGTCCTGTGGAGCACAAAACCAATCACTATTTTTACTAAAAACGAAATCATTAACTTTGAGTCCTGACCGTTGCCCCGGTAACTAAGCAAATTTTATTTGAGCAGCATCATCTTAAGCATCTTCCTCTGTGCTTCTGCTTCCAATCTGGCCCTGGTTATTTACCCCGTTCCAGGTGAGCAACTTTTGGCAGGCATCCTGTAGGGAACTTACTAGGATCCTGCTTTATGGGTGTCCTTATTTTTTATGAAAAAGTAAATTATCTGGTATAAATCGTTTCTGAATTTTTACACTTTCAAAATAAATATTCAACTGATTCCCACCATTTTTTTCAAAATAGGTGACACGTATTGGGTGGTGGCCAGCCGCAAGGGCCACAGAGCCAGAGATCTCTGTCATTGAGTGCAGTCCATCATTATCCACGACCAGATTATCACCAATGAAAAGCTGACTGCCATCGTCAGAGTCTGTGTAAAAGGTGTAGACTCCCTTTTCCTGAATCAGGATAAGGCCCTCAAAAACAAATCCAAAATGATTATCCTGAGACCGTTTAGAAATATCAATGCTGGATGTGATCCCTGAGCCTGACTCTAAAAGCCTATCAAAATCTGGCAAGAGATCCCAGGATCCTTCAAAATACTGATATCGCAGGCCTCTCTTGGCCTCATCTATTTTCACTCCCTGGTCAGGATACACCTTGGTAAACAGCGCCTGTATTGTACCACTAACAGGAATGCCTTTTCTAAAATGTTGTGCGGTAACCAGACTCGTCTCTGTGATCAAAACACCATCAGAGGTCGATGGCGACTTACTGCTTGGGCTTGTTCCATCAAGCGTGTAGTGGATATTGACATTCTCTCTTTCTGTGGTAATAGAGACATTCATCTTGTCGATAAATATCTTCTGCCTTTCATCGATAACAGGAGGGTCATTCACATCGGGCTTTCCGATCAGGTCCAGAACGATAACAGTGTTAAACGGATCCGGCTGAGCCTCAGGAACTGTAATTACAATATTATCTTTATCGTTATACGCCTCTAGGTCTTTCCTTTTATCGGCCAGTAAAAAAGCCCGGCCTACCTTATTATATATACCTGGTAGAACCAGCCTGCCACTTTCTGGCCAAGAAAAAACATGTAAAAATAATCGCGAGCCTCTGCTAGTTACTTTCTGCGTGCAGCGCCCCCAGCTTAGAGATTTGAACGGACTGGCTGATGTACCATAGATAGACTCACCATTGACCTTCATCCAGTCTCCAATTTGCTCTAGCCTTTCAACGCTCTCCTGAGGAAATATCCCCTCAGATGTAGGCCCCACGTTCAACAAAAAGTTGCCACCTTTTGAGGATATATCAGCGAGCTTCTGGATCAGATCTTTGCTGGACTTCCAGTTGTCATCGTTCTTATTATACCCCCAGTGGGTGTTCATTGTCATACAGGTCTCCCAATCTACTCCAGGAATTCCGGTAGCGGGAATCTCCTGCTCGGGGGTGCCAAAGTCCCCGACATAGCCTCCCGAGCTTGTCATGCCACCCATTCCACTCCGGCCAATGTCAACCCGGTTGTTTACAATGATATCCGGCTGCAGATTGCGAACATAGTCATACAGGTCTTTACCATAGTCATGGTCCCATGTCCCCTCCCACTCTCCGTCAAACCAGAGAACGCCAATGTCTCCGTAGTTATCCATAAGCTCCTTCAGCTGGTTCTTCATGTAGGACACATAGCGGTCATACTCCGCACCATCTTCAGACCGACTCTCCCAGTTTCTGCGGGGTAAGTAGTCTGGATGGTGCCAGTCCATGATCGAATAGTACCAGCACATTTTGAGACCATATTTTCTGCAGGCGGTTGCAAGCTCATCCATAATGTCTATCTTGAATGGTGTGCTCATTACATCAAAGTCGGTGTACTTAGAATCAAAAAGGGCGAACCCATCATGATGCTTACTGGTAATAACAATGTACTTCATGCCCGCGTGCTTTGCCATCTGG
>Ga0207961_1000306_pt1 | contig 14329 bp, 14 predicted proteins | sample Knorr_S7_td_250__FD_185596 | JGI IMG/M metagenome (GOLD analysis project Ga0207961, IMG submission 185596) | Marine microbial communities from Southern Atlantic Ocean transect - Knorr_S7_td_250_ad_252m_LV_B (SPAdes) (version 2) | ecosystem: Environmental > Aquatic > Marine > Oceanic | place... | reverse complement strand
TTGAGTCCAGTGTTCATAGAATTATTTGGTCCTCTGAGAATTGGAACTTTTCTATCATAGATAGCAACAGCCGCCCATCCCAATGGCAGAGCTACAAAGTGAGAGTATAGCCACCAATGTGCTGGAGTAAATGCGCTGTCTCTAATAGAAGTCTGGTGTAGAGAGCCGTCAACAAAGTTGTCGACCTCTACAGATGCTGCAGTAGATCCCATTGAGATAACGATAAGCCAGATTTTTTTCAATCTCTGGATTTCGACCTCTTTTGGAATTAGTGCCGGCATTTGTGCCATAGGTATATTGCATGTTTTTAGACATATAAGTAAATCACCTTCCAGCTATCTAGTATTTCTATAATTTTCTGCAGTTTTTAGGTAAAAAATTATAATAATTTTAATAAATTAGATATTTTTAGTATTTTTTTAGCCATATTTTTTACCGATTTCATTGATTAGCTTCAATGTTAATCAATGAGTGTTTTTTTGTCTTACACACCTAGTTTTACACCTATTTGGCTTAGATTTAATTTAAAGATAGTCTAAATGCCCTGATGAAACTAAACCCACAGCTTTTGAGGCTAAATAGGAACCTTGTTGTCTGTTGTGTAATATCTGCATTAATCTCGGCATTTGTAGCCCAAATGCTCGCAGAAGAGGAGAGCTATCTCAATACGACAATAACCATTCTCGTAGGATATGCTGTATTCTTTGGATTTTTCGGATGCCTGTTCTATCTTGACAATAAGAAGCGATACCAGGCTATGAGGCCTCAACTAATCAAAAAGGAATTGATCAAGCTGGCCTCATCTTTCGGGATAGGCGAGATAGTCTATATCGGAATAAGATGGGCACTGATGTTTTACTTTCTGGAGATAGCACTTGAACCATTTGCTGCATCATTGGTTTCCGAGGCAATTGCCACGTTATTCTACATAGCTGTAGTGTCATCTGTAATCAAGGCGACGAAAGTTTACTGACTGAAAAATAAGATAATATATGAAGATTCCAAACGATACAGAATGAATGTAGTTACTCAGGCAAGGCTAGACCTTCTGACAGAAATGGAGGAGCGCTATGAAAAAAAGGACACGCAGTATTTTGTAAAACTCTTAGACCATGATGACTATGTAATTCGTTGTCGTGCTACTTGCATTCTTGTTGACATAGGAGGCGAGGATAAGGTGGAGCATATTGCAAAGGTGCTGAAAAATGACACAAACGAACTTGTCAGACATGAAGCTGCATTTTCACTGGGGCAGATGTGCTACAGTAGTGGTATTTTACCATTGGAAGACGCAACAAAAAATGACTCTAGCATGTTTGTGCGACATGAGGCAGCCATTGCATTGGGTGTTGTTGGTTCCAAGTCTGCAAAGGAAACTCTTGAGAAGGCATTGAATGATCCTGACGAACCGGTGAGAGACTCTGCAGTTGTTGCACTGTCTAATCTAGAGTTTATGGAAAAGTTAAGCAAGAATGAAAAATTTGCAAAACTTACTGGTGGTTAAAGTCTACTTACTATAGTTCCATCAGGTGCAGACTCAAACTTGTAGATATTTTCTACAGAAGAATCATCAAAGATTTCCGCGTCGTGAGTTATGATAATGAATTGCATTGATGAATCATCTTCTTTGAGATTTATCAATTGAGATAAAACATTTACAAGAGATTTTCTTCGTTCACTGTCTAAATGGGCCGTAGGTTCATCAAGTATCATAAAATTAAGATTTGATGCGCCGAGAAGATGTGACATACCTAGTCTTAATGCTAAAGCGACACTTACCTGTTCCCCACCACTAAGTGATTCAAGATCAAGTACGGCATTTCTAGAATAACATGAAATATTCACATCGCGTGTTTTTTCTGACAATGAAATTCTTTGAATTTTTGTATTGAGATTTTCTAGGTATTCTGATGCCTTCTGTGAAATTATCTCTAATGCCCATGAACGAAGGCTTTTACTCACAGGACCCTCACGTTCGTAAACATTCTTCTGAATCAATTCGAGTTCCGTAACATATTCCTTAACATGTTTCAGCTCTTTTAGAGTAGAACCAAGTTTATCCAGTTCCATCTTTACTTGTTTGTTCTTTCCAGAAATTTCTCCGTATTCCTGATTAATCTGGCTTAATCTATGTCTAGAAGATTCTCTTGATTGGATATTTTCGAGAAATTTCTGCTGATCAAAGCCCTTGGTTGATGTTTCAAGTGAGATAATATTTTCATAGATGGTTTTTGCGTGAGAATCTAGGGTAGCAGTTTCTACCAACTGACCAGAATTAACTGTGAGTGGTATTTTTTGCATTTGCTTTACTTTCATCTTGATTTCTGCAATAATTTTCTCTAATTGTAATTCATTCTTGATTTTGTGTGTACTAAGAATTGTTTCAGCCCTTTTTGCTTTTTCCAGTTCGCGAGAGAGCTTTACAGTATTTTGTTCGAGTTCATCTTTGTCATTTTCCAATTCTGTAACCTTCTTTTTTATTCCCTCAATTTCATTCTCTATGTGCTTTTTTTGGAAGAGTGGCTTTAGATGGTCAACTGATGAGTCACACACTGGGCATTTTCCATCTTTCAATACTAGATTTTTAGCAAGTTCCTCATGCTCTTCAAGTCTTACTTGTTTTTTCTCTAAATCGCTTAGTTCAGATTTTATAGTAGAGAGTTTTTTCTGAATTTCATTAATTTCTAATTCAATCTCATTTCTGTTTTTAGATATTGCAAAGCATGGTTTACATTCATTTACAATTTCTTCTTTTTCAGCAACCTCGTTTTTGATTGATTTTATAATATGCATCGCATACTCTTGCCACTCCTTTTTCCTTGATTCTAGATCCTTTAACTGTGATTCTTTAGATGAGTCATCCTGAATTTGTTTTTCAAGTCTTGAGATCAATAATTCTTGTTCTTTTTTCTCTGTTGTAAGTTGCTCCAATCTAGGTTGCACATTTTTTGATTCATTTTCATATTCAGTGATTTTATTTTCAAGAAGCTGAATTTGTGTGTCGTCATAACCAAATTTTTCTTGTATGGATGTTCTAAATTCCCTTTGTACAGTTCTCATTGAAGCTAACGCGGTGTCTAATTTGTCAATACCGATTATCGCATTTAATAACTCCTTGAATTCCTTTCCTTTTGCTTTTATGATTGAGTTGAGTTCCCCTTGTTGAACTATTGACGCAATCTTTAATTTTTCAAAATCCATACCAAGTGTCTTCTCAACATGCATAGTCATAGACTCCCCAAACTGTTTTCTTTCCCCTTCTGCGATTGGAATTAATCTTCCATCCACATTCTCCGCAAACTGTGCAGTAAGAGTTCCTTTGGAATCGATTTTTCTTACTGCCTGATAGTTTTTTCCATTAGCTGAAAATTCAATTTTTGCAAATCCTTGGTTTGTTCCTCGTCTAATCAACCCTTTGTTATTTTTTCTTGTATGTTCACCAAACAGTGAATATGTGATTGCATCTATGACGCTTGATTTTCCTGCACCGTTGTCACCAACAAACACAGTAGCGCCATTGTCAAACTCTAATTTTGTATTAGAGTGTGCTAGAAAATCAACCAACTCTATATTGCGAATCATTTTTTGTCCCTCTTGAACTGCTCAAAATTCTCAATTACTAGCTGTGTAGCAAGGTCTAGTTGGTCTGATGTGAAGAGAGGAAGCAGATCATTTACAGCAAAATTTGCAAGTTTTTCCGATTTCAGCGCATTTACTGCAAGTTTGAATAATTCTTCGTCTATTCGTGCAGGTCTGTTTAGTAGAACTGATGATGTATCTTCAGTTTGTAACATCTTCCATGAACAGTGCAATGTTTTTGGAATTATCTGGGAAATTTTTGTCTGTACTACGTCTCTTTCAATATCCTTGCCAATAATTTTAATCTCAACGATTGGCTTTTTGTCAAACGCAGATATTTTTTCTAAGATTGCAGATATTGCAGCGTCCAAGTCCTCAGATTCTATTTTTGTAGAAAATTGTGGTCTGGTATCTAGTTTTATCCAGTTTGGTTTTGCCTCTTGCGATGAAATATCTACTTCAAAAAATCCTTTCTCAGTTTCCTTTATTCCCTCACTGGTTGTCATCTCCGTTGATCCAGGATATGCAAGAGTTCCCCCTAACTGTTCAAACTGTTTTACAAATTTATCATGCAGGTGTCCCATTGCATAGTAAGTAAAGTTCTTTGGCAAATCTGAAGAATTTAATTCTCCAGCAAATTGGTTAGCCTCTGTTATTCCTTGGTGTAACACTAGAATCTTGTGACCATTGTGTTGTTTTGCAAGAATATCAATCTCCCTAAATTTTTCTTCAAATGGTTGAAGTTCATTTTTCCTTATTTTATCAAATCCTGCAATCATTACATCCTTGTGGTAAACAGGTTTCCCATTTCCCACATATTTGGAGAATTGTAAATTATGGTAAACGTATGGTACAGGAGTAGCACGCATCCTGCTAATGTCATGTTCACCCAAAATGAAAAACGAGTCAATCGAGTTTTCTTTCAGTTTTTTTAGTGCATTTGCCATTTGTAAGATTGCAGTACCGCTTGGGTTTGGTGTATGAAAGATGTCTCCAGCAAATATTACAAACCCTACATGATCCTTTATTGAAATATCTATTGCTTGGTTAAATGAATCATAGATGTCCTGCTCTCTTTCTTCTAATCCATATTGTTGTAGTCCCAAATGTGTATCAGAAATATGTGAAAATAACATGTTAATCCATCAAAAGATCTTTTTGAATGAGGTCTTGGCTTGAGTTTGTTGCAGCACCATCAATTTTTTTTGCGACAGCCCATTCACCAACTGCATTTTGGTCAGAACCAATTTTCTTTCCCTTCATTTCATCAATGTGTACTATGGCTGGAAGGTTTACCCACTGGCCGACAAGAACTGCATCGCCAATATTCAGTGATGTGAGTTGTCCAATGAATTCTCTACTAATTGATTCAGCGGCAGACGCAATCTGCCTCTGGTCATCCTCTTGTACAATCTTCATTACCGCAAGGGAGCCCATTTGGCTCAGAACATTGGCTTCAATGTCTCTGGGTCGTTGTGATACTATGCCTAGACCAAGACCAAACTTTCTTCCCTCTCGAGCAATCTTTGCTGCCCAATACTTTGCCTTTGCGTCCTCATTTTTAGGAATGAATACGTGTGCTTCTTCAATTATGACAAATACAGGAGTGTTGAATCTGTAATTTCTCTTTGATTTTACTTTTCCACCTTTTGCATTTACAGCTGCCTTTCTATCTGCTAAAAGTTCCTGTAGGTAGTATGCAAGTGCCACGTTTGCCTGTCTATCTGTAAATTCTGATACGTTTAGGATGTTTAGTTTACCTTCTTTGATGAGAGCAACTGGATTTGACATGTCAGGGTCTAAAATCTCTGACGCTCTGTGCCTTGCATCGTCAATCTTGTCTTGAACCCTGTCAGCAGAATGTCTGTCTTCTTTTCTATCAGGATTCGCACCAATGTACTGGACCTGGGAGTCTAATGCCTCCCAGAAATTTGCTGACTCCTTTACTTCAGGCGTAAATGCAAGGCGCAAAACTCTTTGTTGTATATCAGCGCCTTCTCTAATTTCTAATACATCTGAAAGTGTATCCGCCTCTAGCAGTCTGGGATTAATTTTAGCGTCAATGACATTCATTTTTGGAAAATCAAGACCAGAATAATCATTGTGATAATCAAATATGATTACAGTTCCATCAAGATTTGCAATTTGCTTTGCAAGCAGTGTTACCAAGTTGCTTTTTCCCATTCCTGTCATTGCAAGAATTCCAAGGTGTCGTGAAACTATCTTGTTAAGATTAATCAGTGAATTTATTTCGGGATTTCTTAGAAGACCACCTATTCTTATCCATTCTTTATTTTCCGGTCCAAAGATTTGACCAAGATCATCTTTTGTTGCCTTAACAATTTCAGTTCCAGGAATTGGTGGCACAGCAGGAAGTATTGCCTTGCCTTTTTGCAATGATTCTAGAAATCCTAGAATCCTAATCATTGCAGTGTGGCTCTTATCACGTTTGTTGAGCGCTGCAACTTCAATGCTTTCTAAAGTTTCATCGTAATTGTTCACATCACCTAGTGCGGCGCTTGATACAACTGATTTTTCAACTAGACCAACAATCTTTCCTTCTTTTGAGTTTATGATGACATATTCCCCTATTGGCAGTGATCTGGATGTTTGTGCGGTTACTACTGTTGGCTTTGACTCGCCAATAACGAATCCCAGTGTCATCCTAAAATCTCCCTCGAGCCGATTTCATTTGACAATCCATGAATACTAGCAAGCTTTGTCAAATCTTTGCCTGAGATCTTACAGTTGTTATGAGCAAGCTTTAGTGCGTAAGGATACCCACCAATACTGTTTTTCAGGATTTTGTTTAAAATTAACTTAAAGGTATCATTATCATATCCAGAGCCCAGAAGTTCAATCTTGATCAACGGCAATGATTCTGCTAACCTAGCAAAAACTGACGAGATGATCATGTCATTTCCAAATTTAGAGTCCTCGTGAATCTTGCTAAATCCCGGAGAAATAGTTGCATGGTTGTAATAGAATATGTCACCCGCTATCGCACCTAGATTTTCAAACTGTTTCTTAGTGTTGGATGTTTTTGAGATAAACACAACATTGTTCTTTTTTGTAATTGTATTCACAAGCGAATTTGACAGTGACTTCTGCCTTGTTAGAAATTGGGAATAAAGTGACCCGTCCATTAGAACCAAATCAGCGTTGTCAACTGACTGTTGACATGCATCAATCTCCATCTTACTTGCAAGAGAAGCAAGTTCTGGGTTTGAATCAAGTCCATGTTCATGCAAATCAACCAGAATTTCACCATCTGACTTGACAGAAACTGCAGTTACTGCCCATAATTCCGCACCCTGAAATTTTGTACTGTTGAAGCTGCTATCAATGCCCGCAGCAGCAACATCCTGTTTTGTAGGTGAAAATTCAACCCAATTTGATTTGGCTTGTTTGATTATGCGCTCAAATTCTGGACCTTTCAAAATTGACAGTGTCTGGTCACGTTTTTCAATAGCATCCTTTAGAACACTGTTCAACATACACCAAGATCAGTTTCATTGAATATGAATATTGGGGTGCAAAATTAACTGATTTCTACTCCGCTACAAATCATCAGGTAATATCAAAATAACCTATCAATAAAATTACAAATAATTGCCTACATCTCAGAGTTTAATTATAATCACAATTGCATTTTATCGATTTGAAAAGAATTGGTCTGCTAGGTTGTGGTGCAATAGGAACCCAGATAGCGCTTGCAATAGACTCGGGAAAAATTCCTGCTATACTTACCCATGTGTATGATATTGATAGATCAAAGGCTGATAGCCTAGTTTCAAAATTAAAGAAAAAGCCTGAAATTGTTGCCAACTCGCACCTACTTTCTTCAAACCCAATTGATTTGGTGGTTGAGGCTGCATCTCAGGACGCTGTACGCAAGGATGCTGTAAGCATACTTCAGAACAAAAAGGATCTGATAATTATGTCTGCAGGTGCCTTACTGGACGAGTCTATCTTTGAGGTAATATCTGATGCTTGCAATGATTTTGGCAAGACTGTATACCTTCCAACCGGTGCAATAGCCGGTCTTGATGCGTTAAAGGCGGTAAAAGATGAACTGGAGTCAGTAGTTCTTGTTACTACAAAAAACCCAGCATCTCTCAAAGATGCTCCCTTCTTTGATGATTCTGATATTGATCCTAACAAAATTTCCAAACCCACTACTCTTTTTGATGGTGCTGCAAAGGAGGCAGTATCTCTATTTCCCAAAAATGTTAATGTAGCGGCGCTTTTGAGCCTCGTTGGTTTAGGCAGTAAGAAAACAAGCGTGAGAATTGTAGCAGATCCTAATACAAACAAAAACACGCATCAAATTAATGCAAATGGAAACTTTGGTAATCTTTCCTTTACCATTGAAAATATACCAGATTCTACAAACCCGAAGACAAGTAGACTTGCAACTCTTTCCGCTATAGAACTTGTAAGGCAGATCTGTACCAAAGAAGTTAAGATAGGAACATAGGTGGCAAAATTTGCCAATTAAATTAATTTTGAAGACAAATTTGAACTATACATTATCCTTTAAATGATTACAAAAAATCTATTTTTTGACTATGTTAAAGGATGAAGTTCTTAAGCTAAAGGAGGAAAAAGATGTTGTTATCTTGGCACATAACTATCAGGTGCCTGAAGTCCAAGATGTGGCTGATTTTGTAGGAGATTCACTTGGCTTGTCAAGGCAGGCAGCTAAAGTTAAGCAAGAAACAATCCTTTTTTGTGGCGTACATTTTATGGCCGAGACTGCAGCTATTGTTAGTCCTGACAAAAGAGTTTTAATTCCTGATCTGGAAGCGGGCTGCTCATTATCTGATTCTATTAACATTGAGCAACTAAAAAAGTGGAAAAAAGAACACCCTGACGCAATTACAGTAGGTTATGTTAACACAACTGCTGAAATAAAATCAGAGCTTGATTATTGTTGTACGTCCTCAAATGCTGTCAATGTTGTTAATGCAATTCCTAAGGAAAAAGAAGTACTGTTTTTACCTGACATGTTTTTGGGTTCTTATGTTTCAAAGATGACCGGCAGAAAGAATATGCAAATCTGGGCTGGTGAATGCCATGTCCATGCTGGAATAACTCCTGCCGATGTTGAAAAAAAATTATCTGAATTAAAAAATGCTGAGTTTGTTATTCACCCTGAATGCAGTTGTACTACTCCGATGATGTATGATATTGCAGCAGGTAGTTACAAAAACCATCAGGTTCAAATTCTCTCAACTGAGGGCATGATGAATCATGTTTCAAAGTCAAATTCGCAACAATTTGTTGTTGCAACAGAAACTGGAATACTGTATAGAATGAAACAACAAAATCCCCAAAAAACATTCATTCCCGCTTCAGAAAATGCGGAATGTGAATATATGAAAATGATAACACTTGACAAAGTATATCGTTCACTATATGATGAAAAATACGAAGTTAAGGTACCAAAAAAGATTGCTGACAAAGCTAGTTTAGCAATTGAAAGAATGCTTTCAATCAGCTGAAAAATTATTCAATCATCTGCTTGAATTAGAGATTACTTCAAGACTAAGATCTAATGCATTAACTGAGTTTGTGATGGAACCAACTGATATCATATCAACTCCGGTTCTTGCATATGCAGTGATATTTTTAGAAGAAATACCGCCTGACGCTTCCAGTTTTACTTTATTGCGCATCTTTTTCTTACGCAACACTGCAATAGTTCTTTTAATTTCAGTTGGCGTAAAATTATCAAGCATGATTATTGATGCACCCATTTTAGCTGCAAGTAAAGCATCTTTTTGATTTTCAACTTCTATTTCTATACACTTTCGTTTTTTTTGTGCTTGTTTAATAATATCTTCCATCGAATTACATAAAACAAGATGATTATCTTTTATGATGATCATTTCATCTAGGGCTACACGGTGTTTGTGCCCTCCTCCAATTTTTACTGCTTCCTTATCAAAAATTCTGAGACCAGGCGCTGTTTTCCTTGTTGAGTATAGGTTTGTTCTTCTGCTTACTTTTCTAATTTTTGATACTAGAAAACTAGTTTGAGTTGCAATTCCACTCATTCTTGATAGTAGATTTAACGCAGTTCTTTCACAGGATAGAACTGATTGTGTGCTACCTGACACTTGCAAAATTTTTTGATTTGGTTTTATTCTAGCACCATCTTTAACAAATGATTTTACAGTACAACCTTTTAGCTGAAATAGATTCTTTGCGAATTTAACACCAGCAATTACACCCTGTTGCCTTGAAATAATTTTGGCTTCAATTTTCTTTTTTGCAAGTAATGCACTAGTAATATCGCCACTTCGTATGTCTTCAGAAAGAAATCGTAATAATTCTTTTTTTGGACTTGTGTCCAACTTAAGTTACCTTTAGTGCATATTTTCCTTTTACAGTAATTCCTAACGTTCTAGCAATTTTGGATTCAGTAGGATTACCAATTAGAACTATTCCTTGCCAGTCAGGTGTAAGGTCAGAAGACTTGCACGCTGGACACACTTTGCCTATTGTAACAAATTTACACTTTCTACACGCCATCTCTTTTGCCATATTATTCTCCTTTTGCCACTATTTTTTCTTCTTTTTTGTCAGGAGCATCAATATTTTCAAGCTCTTCTTTAATCCATTCGTCTGCACCCAAAAATGGCTGTCTACATGTAATTCCTATCTTTCCCATTGTTGCAGCCTTTCCAAGTGATACTGCAGTAATCCTTGTTCGTATTGTAGAACCAACCTTTAGTGTTCTACCACTTTGATTTGCAAGTATAACTCCAGATGCAACATCACTTTTTAGGTAATCATCCATTACTTGAGATAGGTGAAGCAATGCATCAGCAGGACCAATTCGAACGAATGCCCCAAAGTCAGTAATGTCTACAAGCTCACCATGTACAACCTCCTGTAATTGTGGAAAGAATGTCAATGCATCAAATGTGACTCGGTGAAACGTACCACCATTACCAGCAATTATCTTTCCCATTGGGTCGACCTTAGCATCAAGTATAATGATAATATATCCCAAAGTAGGACTAACCATGCTTTCATATTTTGATTTAAGGATGTTAATGGCTGCCTTTTTAATTGATGTGCCAAATAGAGTTGGCGGTATCCTAACAATATCCTCTTGCGTAGAAACAGAATACAACTTTGAGATATTTCATAATTTGCAATTTATGAACGTTTGGTAAAATCTCCTTCAATTTGTTTACAAAAGGGTTTTTTTTACAAAATAAACTGGTAATCAAAATTATTCTAAGCTAAATTAGTCTATCTTTAAATAAAGTAGCGAAGAATTCTGCGCTATGGTTGGCATTGACGATGTATTGAATAAATTAACAACTGTAATTGATCCTGACCTCAAAAAGGACATAGTATCAATGGGAATGATTAAGGATCTTGAGCTTAATTCTGGTAACCTAAAGTTTACACTTGAGCTTACTACACCTGCATGTCCATTTAATGAAGAGATTGAACAAGATGTTAGGAAGGCAATAGATGAACTTGATGGAATTGATAAGTTTGACATGAATGTAACCGCAAAGGTAATGGAGGGCAGATCACTTGATGCGGATGAATCTATGAAGACTGTTAAAAACATAATTGCTGTTGCAAGTGGAAAAGGCGGTGTTGGAAAATCTACTGTTGCATTAAATCTAGCCTTAGCGCTTTCAAATGCGGGAGCTAAAGTTGGTTTGTTAGATGCTGATATCTATGGACCAAGCATTCCTTTGATGCTTGGAATGAATAAGGCGTCAATGCAAGTAGAAGATAATAAACTACAACCTGCAGAATCAAACGGTATCAAGGTTGTATCTTTTGGTTTTTTTGGAGAACAGCAGCACCAGGCTGCAATTTACAGAGGACCTATAATCTCTGGAATTGTAAAACAATTTCTAGTTGACACTAACTGGTCTGATTTGGATTATCTGATTGTAGATTTACCACCAGGTACTGGTGACATACCTTTGACATTAGCCCAAACAATTCCAATTACGGGAATACTTGTTGTTACAACTCCTCAAGATGTTGCAAGTAATGTAGCTGTAAAGGCAATTGGAATGTTTGATAAGCTCAATGTTCCATTATTGGGTGTTGTTGAAAATATGAGTTATTTTGAATGTTCAAAATGTAGTGAAACACATTACATATTTGGAAAGGGTGGTGCTGAAAAAATTAGCGAGAAACATAAAATTCCATTCCTTGGAGAGATCCCACTTAATTCTGGAATCATGGAAGGTTCTGATTTGGGTAAACCTGTTATGATCACACAACCCAATTCACCAAGTGCGGAGGCATTTACTGTAGCTGCAAAAAATATTGCTGCCCAATGCAGTATTGTTGCCGCAAAACTTCAAGAAGAGATGCAGGCAGAAGCAACTCCAGCAACTACTTAGAATTTCTTGAAACTACCTGAAAATCTTCGTGACCAACTGAAGATACCATTAGGAGATTTAATCAAAGAGGAAAATGTAAACAAGGAAAATATACTAAGCAAGATAGGTTCAAAATTAATCGTAATCACGGTTGGTGATAGGACAACTGAAAATATGATTAACTTGGGCATTATACCACAAATTCAAATCATAGATGGTCTTGAAAAACGCAATCAGAGACTAGTTCCTACAGATGATACAATAAACACAAGTCTTTCTTGCAAAAATCCACCTGGTGAAATAACTGAGGAAAGCATACAAGTTATTCAAAAAGCATTTTCTTCCAAACCACCAGTTAGAATTACTGTAGATGGGGAAGAAGATCTTCTTGTTTTGGCTGTATGCGTATTTGCACCTGAAAATTCTGTTGTGATGTATGGTCAGCCAAATGAGGGTTTGGTCGTTGTCGACATTACGCCTGAAATACAGGCGAAGGTTCAAAAAATACTTGATACAATGAACTAGGGGTATGATGAGACGGTGGCTGTATGATTTATGATTACACTGCTAAAACTCTGACCCTACTTTGTAAAGGTAAACCAAGATCAAAACAACAATTGACATTATGTGATAAACTAACATTCTGACATTAGATTATGTGAAATTAGATCCTGACCTGAGACTTGTAATTTATGAAAAGATTGGAATTTATGCCGACCACTTTTCTATTCCAGAACCAAAAGTGCTTCTTACTACACGTGAGGTTCTTGATATGCCAAAGGAGATGACAGAAGGTGGGCGTACTTCAGCCTACAAATATTTAGGCCTATCATATAATAATCAGAGTCTCATATTCATAAATGTCAGGAAAATTTCTAATGAGAAGGATCTAGAGAGCACAATTGTTCATGAATTAATTCACCAGAGGTTTCCATATCTAAGCCATGGGAAGAGGTTTAACAAACTAGTCAGGCAAGGCTTACGAGGAAAGAAGTTTCCGCCATATCAAAAAAGAAAATAAATTGACTAAAAATTTTTGCTTGATGATTTATATTCACGACAATTTCGTTTTTCAGTTATAAGATGGCAATTGAAGATACTTTACCTATACCATTAGAGGTCCTTTTGCCAGTTATTGCAGCAATTATCTCATTTTCAGTTGCTGGGATATATACTGGCTGGGTTGCAAAACAGAAACCAGGCACAAAAGAAATGCTTGAAATCTCTGAAGCTGTACGCCAAGGCGCTGCCGCGTTTCTTAAGCGTGAAATGAAAATTATTGTTCCAATAGCAATCGGATTATCTGTGATTATCGCATTCTTTATTGGTGAATCAAATGGCATTGCATTTGCGGTCGGCGCAACATTATCTGCGGTTGCTGGATTTATCTCTCTAAAAGTTACTGTAAAAGCAGCTGTTAGAGCAGCCAATGCAACAAGTTCTGGATTAGGTAAAACATTTGCAATCGCTTTTAGAGGCGGTGCAACTGTAGGTCTTGCAGTTCCAGCTATGGCGTTGGTTGCTATTGCTATATTGTACATGATATACCCAAACCCAATTACTATTGCTGGTGTTGGAATTGGTGCTAGTCTAATAGCATTATTCATTAGAATTGGAGGTGGAATATTTACGAAAGCTGCAGATATGGGCGCAGATTTGGTGGGTAAAGTCGAAGCCAATATTCCAGAAGATGATCCACGTAATCCTGCTACAATTGCAGATAATGTAGGTGATAATGTAGGTGACGCTGCAGGAATGGGTTCTGATGTTTACGAATCCTATATTGTAACTATATTAGCATCATTACTAATTGCAGCACTAATCGGTTCACCTGAAAACTTTGCATACCCCATATTGATTGGTGCATCTGGATTAATCGCCTCAATTATTGGTACTGCTACAATTGGCACAAGAAAGATTACGGATGTCATGAAACCTCTCAACGTCTCATTTTATGTTACAGCAGCAATTGCAATTGCACTAAACTTTGCATTTACATACATAATTTTAGGCACAACTCCAATTGCATATGCATTATTTGGTGCTAGTGTGATAGGTGTGATTCTTGTTCCTGTCATTCAAAAGATTACAGATTATTATACAAATTATAAATTCAAACCGGTTAGAGAAATCTCAGAATCTGCAAAGTGGGGTTATGCATCACTCACACTAATGGGAATCATAAAGGGATTACAGTCAACTGGACCATTTATGATTGCACTAGTTGCAGCAATAATCGTATCATTTGTTATGTGTTCTTCAGCAGCACCTGAAGGCTCTGACCCATTACTTTATGGAATATTTGGAACATCACTTACTGCTATGGCAATGTTAAGTCTTGCAGGAATTGTTCTTGCTATTGATGCGTTTGGTCC
>Ga0207961_1000299_pt1 | contig 14467 bp, 11 predicted proteins | sample Knorr_S7_td_250__FD_185596 | JGI IMG/M metagenome (GOLD analysis project Ga0207961, IMG submission 185596) | Marine microbial communities from Southern Atlantic Ocean transect - Knorr_S7_td_250_ad_252m_LV_B (SPAdes) (version 2) | ecosystem: Environmental > Aquatic > Marine > Oceanic | place... | reverse complement strand
AGTTGGTTTTTATTTGGTATTGCAGTATTTCAAGATATTCTCCGAAGCGATTATGAAACTCATATTTTGATTCAACTATTAATTTGACTTCAATTTCTGTACTAGTATCATTGCCCTGTGCATAAATATTAGGCAGTATTAATAAGATCAATATTTTAATCAATGGGTTTATATAGGATCGCAAATGGTATTACTCTTTCAAACCGCTAAAAGTAGTAACCAAATTTTAGGAAAAAGACTAGCAATTATCCATCACATTCAAAGCAATTAAACCTTTGCAAAACTTAATTCCATAAATGACCTCATTATGGTTTATTAATCATTTAAGTAATTAAAGGATTAAATTTTTTCTGGAACTTGGTCCAAAATATATTCTGCCATGGCCGTTATTGTTAGACTTGGGTTTACACCCAGATTTGCTGGAATGACTGAACCATCTGCCACATAAAGATTTTTATAGTGAAAGATCTGGCCTTTATAATCGATCACCCCATTTTCTGGACTATCGGCCATTACACACCCTCCCATAATATGGGCTGTTGTTGACGTATTTAATAATATTTCTGTAATGCTGCCAGCTGGAACACCATCTACCTTCTCAGCAAGGCGTCTGGTATATTCATTTGCTACGGGAATATATGCCGGTACTTTCTGGTCTGTATCACAATTAGAGTTCATCGACCTTTTACCAAGGCGCCACCAGCGGCGTTTGTAATCAAAACGCATATAATTACTTATCGTCTGCATAACAAGCACGTAGGTAGATCTTTCAGACACCCCCAAAGGGTTCATGCTACGCAAAAAAACGAGTGGATGGCAAACAATATTCCACAACCATAAGATTGGTCGAGGAACATAATCATGCTTATCCACTAATAATGTTGCTAAAAGAGACATAGCGCCTTGTCCCTTACCATAACGGCAAGTTTCAATATGGGTATTGTTATCAGGATGAATACCCGAAGTAATAGCAATACCCTTAGAATAATCGACATCTTTTCCTTTTGCTATGACTCCCTGTATAGCTTCACTATTTGTGCGGATAAAATTTCCTAATTGGTGTGAAATATTTGGTAAAGAACCTTTCGATTTGCAACGGTGCAGTAATTTCACTGTTCCCATAACACCGCCGGAAAAGACTACCCCACCGGCATGGTATATCTTTTTTCTTTTTACTATACCCGTAACTTTCCTAGTAACCAGTATATAATTCTCTGAGCCATTGGGTTGTACATCCACCACCTTTGTTTCCGGTATTATATCCACACCAAGGTTTTCTGCTAGGAACAGGTAGTTCATATCCAGTGTATTTTTTGCACCGTGCCTGCAACCGACCATACAACCACCACACAAAATACAACCAGTCCGATCCGGACCCTGGCCATCAAAATAAGGGTCGGAAACCGTCACTCCTGGTTCACCAAAATAAACACCGACATCATTGACGTGAAATGTATCTCCAACACCAGCATCCTCAGCACATTCTTTCAGCAATTTATCGGCATGTGTAATTACCTCGCTCTTGGTGACACCAAGCATTATTTTAGCTTTTTCATAAAATGGTGAAAGTTTTTCTTTCCAATCCCGTCCGCCCCATGCTGGATTGTCAAATGCCTCATCGGGCGGTATTAGGAGATTATTGGCATAAACTAAACTACCGCCTCCTACACCCGTACCATGCAGAATAAAAACATCTTTTAATAATGTAAGAGCCTGAATTCCATAAAAACCGATTTTAGGTATCCAGAAATATTTTCGAAAATTCCAGTTGGTTTTCGGAAATTCTTTTGATCGATAACGTTTTCCTTGTTCAATCACAGCTACTTTGTAACCTTTTTCAGCAAGACGAAGAGCAGCTACAGATCCACCAAATCCTGAACCAATTACAATATAATCGTAATCCTTCATAAAAATAAACTAGACTTTAATAACGATCTTGCCCATGCTCTTTCTTGATTCCATCAATTCATGGGCTTTAGGTATTTCGTCAAAAGAAAAAGTCTGTCCAACCACTGGGCGTATATTATATTTGATGACAAATTCAGATAATCCTTGAATAATGCGTTCTATAATAGCCTCATCTTTCATGAGGTAACCCAAATGAAATGCCATCATGCTATATACACGTTTGGACATATCCATAAGGTTTGCTTTTGGTACACCCTTCCAGGTTTTATACCACGAAATTGGATTCCACTTCTTTAGATCCATACTGGCATAACCCATTACAATGATCCGGCCCAAAGGCTTAAGTACTCGGACACTCTTTTTAAATACATCTCCGCCAACCATTTCCTGAATAACGTCTACACCTTGACCATCCGTTAATTTCATTACTGACGCTTCAAAGTCATCCTCCAAATAGTTGATAGCATGATCAATTCCCAAATCCTGGACCAATCTAGCCTTTTCCGGATTACTTACAGTTCCATAAACGGTACAGCCCAAGGCTTTGGCCATCTGGATCGCAGCAGTTCCAACACCACCAGCAGCAGCCTGAATCAATACAGATTCACCTTCTAAAAGTTTTGCCATTTCGAATAAACCAACCCAGGCTGTGGAAAAATTGACAAAAAAAGCTGCATTTTCTTCAGGCGTAAATTGTTCAATCGCCGGGGCTGTAGTTTGCCAGTGGCCGACAAATTTTTCTGCATAGCAGCCGTACTGTGTACCAATGATAACCTTGTCGCCTACCGCTCTAGCTGACACACCGTCACCGATGGCCTCAATGCTGCCATAAGCTTCCATACCCAAGGTATAGGGCATTTTTGGTGCCCAGCCGTAGAAACCTTTCCGGGCCATAATTTCCGCATAGTTCAAACCAATGCATTCAATATTAACTCTGACTTGTTCATTTTTCAATTCAGGTACAAGAACATCCGTTGGTTGCAAAACTGCTGGTTTACCATGTCTACGCAATACATAAGCCTTCATATTATTCATTCCTTTTAAAATTCAGTATTCCGAGCCAAATCTCACTTTGGCTTCTTCAAGTATTTCAATGGTAGCTGTTGCCCCGACCCTGGTACAGCCAAAATCGCGAACCAGCAAAAGGTCATCAAGGTTTTTTACTCCGCCAGCGGCCTTAATTTGTACACTCGGATCGCTATGTTCACGCATTAACATTAGGTGCGGTACGGTGGATCCTTCATAGCTATACATGCCATTATCTTGCTTAACGAAACCATAACCGGTGCTGGTTTTGATAAAAGAAATATTCAAATCGGAGCAGATCCTACTAAGATTTATTATATGGTGCTCTTCTAGGAAATCATTTTCAAATATTACCTTTAAAATAGCGTTTTTAGCAATAATGGCTTCATTTACAGCTTTGAGTTCGGCAGTTATGTAGTCCCAATTGCCACCAAGCACCTTACCAGTATTGGCGACGATATCAATTTCACTAGCTCCTTCATCACATGCCAATTCTGCTTCAGCGATAATAATAGAAGTATGACTGTTACCATGAGGAAAACCCGCAACAGCACAAATATCACAGTCTGCTTCAGCCAGTAACTCTGCAGCAAGCGACACCGCATAGGGTTTGATGCAAACGGTGGCACAAGCGTATTTGGCTGCTATTTCACACCCACTACGTAAATCGGCATCGGTTATGGTCGGGTGCAAAAGCGAATGATCGATCATTTTGGCTAAATCCCGTACCTTCATTATAAGCGCCCCTCCTTAATTTTCTGCTTTTCTATTACTTAGCATCCAATCGTAAAGTGCCAGATTATCATACGTTTCTGTCCATGAATCATGGTACGCTTCTGGATATAATGTATAACGGACCTTGCCGCCAGCTTTTTTCAATGCATGGATCATTTTCTCAGACTCCTCGGGATAATGTACCTCATCAAATGCTCCATGAAATACCCAAAATGGTAAATCTCTTAATAAACCAGCAGTCCTTGGATCACCTCCTCCGCAAATGGGTACAGCTGCAGCAAACAGATCTGGGCGATGTGTAGCTATTGCCCATGTACCTCTTCCACCCATGCTTAAGCCAGTAACATAAACTCGTGTTTTATCCACTCGATAATTTTTTATTATTTTCATTATTAAGGACTCTACAGCTTTTAGCATTTTCTTATCCCGCCACACATATTCAGTTGGACATTGGGGTGATAGGGCTATAAATGGAAAATCTTCCTTCGTCTTAACTATCTTGGGAATACCATGTATTTTTACTAATTCTAGATCATCACCTCTTTCGCCCATGCCGTGAAGGAATAATATGAGTGGCCAGGCTGTCTTTTTAGCGATATAATAATCTTTAGGTAAGAAAAAAAGATATTCCAAATCAATTCCATCTTCATTCAAATGTTTCATTTTGCGCTGCTGTGCAAAACCAAGAGATAGCATAATTATTAAAATAAATAGTAAAGATTTATTGATCATTAATTTTTCAGAAAGCCCAATCCATCATTTCCGGTTGTATAAAATTTGAATGCACATCAACAGTTTTTTTTGTAGCAATTGACGTATCAATAGCTTCCATGATCTCAATGATATGTGCTGCATGGTCCCCTGACGCGCGGTGAGGTTTATTTTTCAGAATGGCTTCAGCAAGATCTTCTAGACCGCGGGCATATTCTGTGCCATCGTAGGACTCGCGGAGCGGTGGTATAAGCAACGGTTCACCCCCAAATTCAATAAATTCCAAAGGTGCGCTATAGTCATGTGCACTTCCTAGGTAAAGCATACCTCCATCTCCATGAATCTCGATTGCATGATCTTGTTTGGAATCATTGGCGTAAAAATTGCAGGTTAACCGCAGCAATCCACCATTTTGAAGTTCTATTAACGCGAGAATAAAATCAGGCGTAGTAACCTCGAACGATTCTCCGTCTAATGTTCTGCGTGTCGGCACAATCACTTTGCCATAACCAGTGACACGTTTAACAGACCCCATGAGCGCTGTACAGACCGTCAATGCATAAATACCAACATCCCATAGAACGCCCACATCAAAAAACGGTATTGGATTTGGATGCCATGTCTCAATTCTATCATGATTTATTTCGGCGTATACCAGTCTGATTTGCCCTAAAATACCAGATGCTATTTTCTGGGCTGCAGTTTGCTGGGCTTCACCCATATAGGTAATGGGAGCACTGCTCAAACGCAAATTCTTTTTTTCGGCTAAATCAACAAGGCGTTTAGCATCCTTATAGTTCATTGCTAAAGGTTTTTCTGTATACACGTGTTTGCCAGCTTGAAGAATTTGTTCAATAATTTCCGCATGGACATGGTGAATTGTAAGATTGACCACTAAATCGATCTTTTCATCTGCAATCATTGTCCCGAGGTCGGGATACACTGTACAGTTGTAAATAGCAGCCAGTCCCTGGGCGCGTTCAGAGACAATATCTGTAAGTCCAACCAAATGGACATTATTATAATTCGTGATCTGTTCTAAATATGTTTCAGCTATGTTGCCACAGCCTACTATACCAATAGATATTTTATTATCTGTCAATTCTTATAGATCCTGTTTCCTTGGTTAATCAAAATACGGGGTCGAGTTTATCATACCAATTCTTTTTGAGTATGAGCGTTGTGCCGATCGTCAATATCAATGATACGCTAAAAGCAGTGTACTCATATACGAGCAGATATATAGGCACCAGGACCATATTAATTTGCCAAACCATACCAATAAAAATATTGAACATATCCCTGTAAAATTTATCATTTTTTCTAACATTCGCATCACTCGATTGTATTTTATTCAAGATTGGTTTCCAAAAACCCCAAGGGCGTACATTTTTATAGAATTCCTGTAGTGTTTTATCATCATCCGGCGCTGTCATAAGACTGCCGCCAATCCCAGCAATACCTGATAAAATTAAAATGAAAGGGAAAGCGTTCAACGGAGATAGTTCTGGTAAAGCCATGGGCATTATTAGCGCTGCCAAAACACCAGCAATCATGCCATAGAAATAGCCGAAACCATTAAAGCGCCACCAATGCCATTTAAGAATATTCGGGGCTGTGTAACCGCCAAATAACCCGGATACAATCCACTGAGTGACACTGTTCACAGATTCAGACATAAAACCAAAGGCTATCCCAACAGCTACGATAAGAAAAGAAGCGATATAACTGGCTTTAATATATACACCCGTAGGTGCGTTGGGATTGAAATAGCGCTTGTAAACATCGTTGACTAGATAAGCTGCGCCGGCATTGACAGTAGAATCAAATGTTGACATAAAAGCAGCCAGCATTCCAGCTAAAACAAATCCCACCAATCCAACAGGTAAAAATTCACTGATCACCCATGGTAGTACGAGTTCAAAATCCACATTATCACCCATAGCTACAAGATCATTACTAAAATAAACGAGGGCCAGAGTAGTAATACCAACGATCATAAACCAGCGCGGAATCTGGCAAACAGATACAATAGCACTCATAAGACCTGCTTCACGCGGTGTCTTGGCTGCTAAAATTCTCTGCATATCATAGCCCGGTGTTGGACCTGCTAAACTGATTAAAATACCTTTGAATATCATCATCATGAAAAAGATGGTAAAAAGATTCCAGCCATCGGCCATAATCTGGTTATTGGCCGCTGGGATCAGGTCGTTCCAATCAAGATCCAATTCCCAGGTGAAAGCCAGATCCAGCCAGCCATTTGGTATGACGGCATGGAGCGCTTCTGGCGTAACTCTGGTAAAGGCAATAAAGCCAATTACAAACGATACAATAGTTAATAGCGTAAATTGAATCAGATCTGTAAAGACGACACTGTACATACCACCAAGAACTACATAAATTGTAGTGATGCCCATAAAAGTTATCGCATATAGCTCAGGGGATATATCAAATGGAAAAAATACGCTGGCAAACTTGCCAATCCCTTGAAATGCATAGGCCAGAAAACCTATCACACTGACCATAGCGAATACCAATACACTGATCCTTGATAGTTCGGATCCCTTGCCATTCCCAAAGCGAGTGGTTATCCATTCAGAACCAGTAAGTACGTTGGATCTCCGGATCCATATGGAAAGGTAAACCATAAGGAATATCTGATTAAAAGTCGGCCAAATCCACGGTATCCATGCACCCTTTACCCCATATACCAAGAACATAAGTACGAGCCACATGGTTCCGGTGATATCAAACATCGATGAAGAGTTTGACACGCCAAGTATATACCAAGGGACTGATCTACCAGCGAGAAAATATGTGTCGAGGTTCTGGGAAGCGCGTGTGGTTAAGTAAATCCCGATCGATACAACCGCGATCAAATATAGAACAAGAATTGTTATATCTATAGGATGGATGGACATCTATGTAATCTATTAATACAATTTATGAGAGTGTTGAATAATAATAATATTATTGTAGCCTCCCCGAATCCACAAACCAATTTATATCCAAATTACCTAAATTTGTATTTATTATAGTCGGATTGAAATAAATTAATTCAAGATTTGTAATGATTTTGAATTATTAATGAAGAAGGTAATATTCATCACAATCATATTTTTTGGAGAATTCCTCATGTCTCAAGATGCAATGGAACAAGGTCAAAATTTTATCAATGTTGTTGGTAAACACTTTTTTCGAAATGGCAAACCGTATTATTTTCTGGGAACCAATTTTTGGTACGGTATGAATCTCGGATCCCTAGGTCTAGGAGGAGATAGAGACCGATTGCTGCGTGAACTCGATCATCTAAACAAAATTGGCGTTAAAAACCTTCGTGTTATGGGGGCCAGCGAAGGACCGGATACAGAACCGTGGCGAATTCGGCCCGCCCTACAGGTAGCGCCTGGAGAATATAATGAAGAAGTATTGGATGGTTTGGATTTTCTTCTGGCAGAAATGGGCAAACGGGATATGACGGCCATTATGTGTATGAATAATTTCTGGCCCTGGTCTGGCGGTATGGCCCAATATGTATCCTGGCAGGACAGTTCAGAAATTCCTTACCCGCCGATTTCCGGTGATGGTGACTGGCAAACCTATCAGGAATACACTGCATCCTTTTATTCCAATGAAAATGCCGTTACTGATTTTTTCAACCATTTACGTTTCATCATTTTACGAAAGAATTCATATACTGGTAAATTATACCGGGATGATCCGACGATCATGACCTGGCAACTTGGGAACGAACCGCGCGGAATCAATAATCGGGAAGATTTCCTACGGTGGACCGAAAATACAGCAAAATATATCAAATCGATGGATTCCAGACACCTGATTACTATTGGCAGTGAAGGCGCCACTGCCCATCCTTCCTCAGGAAATGATTTCTTGGTGGATCATGAAAGCAGTTATATCGATTATACGACAATTCATGTGTGGGTACAGAATTGGGGTTGGTTTGACCCTTATGATAAAAAATCATTATCCCCTGCTATCGAAAAGGCTACTGCTTATATAAATGAACATGCAGTATTAGCTGAAAAGTTGAATAAACCTATTGTCCTAGAAGAATTTGGTATATCCCGAGATGGCAATGATCATGCTGTCACAGGATTTGTTACACTACGTGATGAATACTACAGTCAAATATTTACTCATATCCTGGATAAAGCAGTAGCTGGATCGCCAATAGCAGGATTGAATTTCTGGGCCTGGGGCGGTATGGGACGGCCTCGTAAGCCACAAGCTATCTGGAATATAGGTGATGATTTCACTGGAGATCCACCACACGAACATCAAGGCTGGTATTCGGTTTATGACACTGATTCAACCACATTGGAAATTATTGGCCAATATACCAGAAAATTTAATTCACTCTAGAAATCGTATATAATATGTTCAATGCATCAGCATACATTCTCATTGGTGGCCAAAGCCAACGCTTTGGATCCCAAAAATGGAAGGTCCAAATTGATGGGAAACCTGTTTTAGATCACCTTTGGGAAAAATGCAGCGATTTTGGCTCTAGGTGGGTGGTAGGTAAGCATCAGCCTATTGGATTGCATAATCCGTTTATCAAAGACAAATTAATTCTACGGGCGCCATTTAATGGTTTATATACATCACTACAACACACTCGTAGTGAATGGAATTTGATATTGTCTTGTGATTTACCACTTATGACAGCAACAGTAATTGAAAAACTATGGCGGAAAAAAGATAAAAATAGTTATGGTGTTATACCCAAAACCAGGAAAGGATTAGAACCCTTAGCAGGGTTTTACAATCATCGCTTAATATCAATTCTCAAATCTAGACTCAAAAATGAAAATTTTAGTTTGCAGAGATTAATTGAAGATGAAAATTTTACAATAGTTACCATGGACTCGGATAAGGGTGCTTTTTTTAATATGAATACACCGGATGATTATGAAAATGTTGTTTCTTTGAAAGCACAATCCAGTTAAATACGAAAAGATCCAACTAATTACTGTACGCAGGCGTAATGTTTATTGCCGTGGATTTAAAACTGGGTGTTTTGCTACGTTCATCAATGACTGTGGATATTAATTTATTTCCTTCGGGGAAAAAGGTCGCTACATTTCCTTCAGCAATATCAAATGATTGTATTTTTACTGCTTCCATTTTTCCTGTTGCACTATGCAGGTCTACTGTATCCCCCTGGCCTAATCCGAGTTTTTGAATGTCGGATTCATTCATCAGCACTACCCAACGTTCATTAATGTTCCGAAAAGTATCCGCTTCCTCATAAATAATGGTATTAAACTGACCCTCACTGCGGATACTAGTCATTTTGAATTGTCCATTTTTTCCCTTTGCTTGCGGAATCTTTATTATTTTGAAAATAGCATTTCCATCTACTGTAGCAAACTCTGGCTTATGAAAGGTTCTATTACCAATTTGAAATTCATCCTTTGTTCGATCAATATCCTTAATTTTCTCAAATCCGGGAATGATTTGGCCAATTGCATCGCGAATATTGGCGTGGTTCTTGAAAGTCAAAAAATCAAGCTTATCGTTGCCCATTGTTCCCGCTGCAATATCTGCAATAATATCTATTTCTGACCTAACGTTATTTAGCCTGACGATACCGCCATCGCTCATACGCAAAAAATTAAACATGGATTCCTGAGTGGTTGGTTGTTTCTCTTCATCCCGTGCTGCCACAGGTAATATAATTGTTTCCTCACCAATACCGAAAAAATGGCTTTGATTTAGGGTAGTGGTTAAAAAAACCTTAAATGGAACATTGCTTAGGGCTTGTTCAGAATATTGTGAATCTGGTGTGGCAGCATAAAGGTTGCCACCCATTAAAAAGGCAAAATCAATTTCACCTTCATATGATGATTCAATACATCCCATTGTATCTAAACCATTTGTTTGTGGTACTGTAAATTTCATCTGTTTCTCGAGTTTTTTCAACACGGTATCCTTTAATGCTGGGGTTACCCCCATAGAACCTACCCCCTGTACATTTGAGTGACCTCTTAGTGGTAGAAGTCCGGCATTTTTCTTTCCAATCATACCCCTAAGCAGAGCAAGATTTACAATTGATTCGACATTTTCGACCCCATGATCGTGATGGGTGATTCCCATAGCCCAGGTAAAGATAACATTTTCAGCAGATAGATATAGATCAGCAAGGTGGTTGAACTGGGCCCGATCAATCGCAGATGATTTTATTATATCCGCCCATGAAGTTTCCATGATATCTTGCGCGTAATTATGGTAACCTGATGTATGGTCATCAATAAATGCCATATCAATATTTCCACTTTCGATTAACACCTTTGCAATACCCTTAAATAAGGCAATGTCACCACCTATATTCGGTTGCACGAAATCTGTGGCAATTTTATTATCCCCAAGAAACATCGATTTCCAATCACTGGGGACATTAAATCGAACCAGGCCGGGCTCTTTTATTGGATTAACAATAATTACTTTACCGCCCCGCCTGCGGCAGTGAAGCAGTTCCGTGAGTAACCGAGGGTGATTTGAAGATGGATTAGCTCCGATAACCCAAATCATATCCGATTGGCGTAAATCTTCTAAAACAACAGTTGCAGTGCCCCTACCAATGGTAGCACTAAGGCCGACACCAGAAGCCTGATGGCAATAGTATGAGCAATTGTTAATGTTATTTGTGCCATAGACTCTTACAAATAATTGTAATAGAAATGCTGCTTCATTTGATGATCTTCCGGAACTATAGAAAAATGTTCTCTCCGGATCAGTTTGCTGCAGTGTGATGATTATCTTTTCCAAGGCATTGTTCCAGCTAATTGGCATATACTGGTTATTTTCTCTAGTATTATACAATGGTGTATTCAGTCGGCCCAATCTTTCCAGTTTCCTTGGATTGATCTGTTTAAAATCAGCTATAGTGTTATCCTGAAAGAGGGATTCAGGTATCGCTTGCTGAATGTCAGTTAGTTGAGCCTGGATACTTTTCTTACATATTTCAGGGAAGCTATATATTTCATTCGTCATTCCACCTTTTTGCCCACCCATGCCCAGTGCGCAGGTTTTACAGGTGTTTCTTGAAGTGATGGACCGATAGAAGTTACCAAATCCAACTTTTGATGCGATCTTTAAGGAATCAGTGATAGAACTAAAACCTGATACAACTTTTTTCAAAGTTAGATCACCATAATATGAAGTATGCCAACTTCATTATAATTATTAATTATGAAGTCGAGTAATATTTATGAACGTAAATCTTCTGGTTTTATTGGAAGCTTCCGCACTCGTATACCAGTTGCAGCAAAAACCGCATTAGCAACAGCTGGCGCAACAGGAGGCAGTCCTGGCTCTCCAACACCGCCAGGTGTTGCAGTGCTCTTTATGATATGTACATCTATTTCCGGCATTTCATCCATTCGTAGTACTTCAAATTCGTGAAAGTTGCTCTGAACCACAGCGCCTTTCTCTATGGTAATCTCCCCACGCAATGTTGCTGAAAGACCATACACAATAGAACTTTCCATCTGTGCCTCTACAATGGATGGATTAACAGTCTGCCCACAGTCTATTACGCAAACTACTCGATGGACGATTACAACATTGTCTTTACCAATGGATACTTCCGCTACTTGAGCAACATAAGAACCAAAGGATTCATGACATGATAATCCTTTATAACGACCAGTAGGTGATGATCCATCCCAACCAGCTTTTTTTGCCGCTAATTTTAAGACGTTACTATTGCGGGAATCATCAGGAAGCAATTGCAAACGGTATTGTAATGGATCCATATTGGCCGCAAAGGCAAGTTCATCTATGAAGCATTCATTTGCATAGGCATTCTGAGAATGGTAAACAGATCGCCACCACCCAATAGGCACAGCAGTATTTGCTGATTTATAATCTACATGGATGTTAGGAATTTCATAAGGTAGATCCTTGGCGCCTTCAAGTGCTACTACATCCAGTTTATCCTTAAATGGTATAGGGTATTTAAACATTTGCCCAAAAATAATCGATGGGGCAACTACTCGATGAGTCCAGGCAGTTGTGTTGGTGTTTTTTGTCAATCCACCCCTTAATACATGTCTACTGGCAGGACGGTAGTAATCATGGCGCATATCATCTTCCCTTTTCCATATCAACTTAACTGGTCTTCCCATATGCTTCGACACCGCCAAGCCATCATCAATAAAATCATTAAAAGCTCTACGGCCAAATCCTCCCCCAAGAAAGGTAACATTTACTTCAACGTTGTTTATTGATAAACCTGTTATATCTGATGCTCTTTTTCTAGCTTGTTGAGGAGACTGGGTTGGTGCCCAAATTCTGCATAAATCCGATTGGACATCTACAACACAATTCATTGGTTCCATGGTGGCGTGTGCTTGGAAAGGAAGTTCATAAACTGCTTCAATTACTCTGTCAGCTTTATTCAAAGCACGTTTCGCATTACCATCTCTTCTTCCAGTGGCGCCTCTTTTACGACCACGTTTTTGTAAATACTCATAAATTGTTTTACTATCTACATTCTTATTAGGTCCCTCATCCCAGGTTATAACCAATGCTTTTCGGCCTCGCAATGCAGCCCAAGTGGATGCGCCTACTATAGCCACACCGTTTTCAACGGCAAATACATCAAGCACTCCTTCTATTTCTCTTGCCTTGGTATCGTTTATCGATTTCAATTTCCCTCCAAATATTGGACAACGTACAATAAATGCATAAACCATATTAGGTAGATCAATATCCATCGCAAATTGGGCTGAACCGTTTACTTTTAGCGGCGTATCTTTCCTCGGTAATTCTTTACCGATAATTCGAAAATCACTGGGATCTTTTAGGGCCACCTCTTTTGGAATATCAAGTGTAGCAGCTTTCATGGATAGATCACCATAGCTAAGCTTCTTTCCACTTGGTTGGTGGAAAATAAAACCTTTTTCTGCATAACATTCTTTTTTAGGAACGGACCAATTATGAGCACCAGCATTCAAGAGCATATCCTTACCAATTGCACCTGCTTTTCTCATTTTATCCCACGAACCTCGAATTGAATAACTACCACCCGTTCCTTGTCTGCCAAAGCGTTCCTTATCCACTGGCGCCTGTTCAATCTGTACCTTGGTCCAATCCAATTCCATCTCTTCGGCGATGATCATTGGCAAGGATGTCCAAACTCCCTGACCCATTTCCGATTTACTAACAGTAATAGTGACTAACTCATCAGGATATAGAGTTACCCAAGCATTCGGTTTAAATGTATTATTAGATGCAAGGGTAGCAGCTTGGACTCTATTCTTAAAGGGTAAGTGAAAGCCAATTGCCAGACCAGCTCCCGTCGTGGACACAACTTTAATAAAATCCCGTCGGTTTATTACTGTCCTATTGGCCATTTTGTAATTCTTTTGCAGCACGACCGATTGCCTTACGGATCCGCTGATAAGTTCCGCAACGGCATATATTCATTTTCATCGCTGCATTTATATCATCCTCTTCAGGATTACTATTTCTATCTAAAAAAGCAGCGGCTGTCATAATCTGACCAGACTGGCAATAGCCGCACTGTGGAACATCCTCAGCAACCCAGGCTATTTGTACCGGATGGTCACTATCTTTAGATAATCCTTCAATAGTCGTGATATTACTCCCTGCCACATTTTCGATGGCTGTGATACAAGAGCGAGTTGCTTCACCATCGACATGCACAGTACAGGCACCACAAAGTCCTCGTCCGCAGCCATACTTTGTACCAGGTAGTTTCAGGTTATCACGTAATACCCAAAGAAGTGGTGTATTACCGTCTACTTTAACCTGCCGTTTTTCCCCATTTATATATAATAAAAAACTGGCCATAATATTAGCTGCAAGTTAAAAGATGGATTAAAGAACGACAATCAATTCTCTAAAGGTAATTACTTTTTTTCTGCTTAGAAGCAAAAGCTGCATTAATTATTATTTTACCTGCGGCAGCGATTTCATCTGCATTATTAAATCTACCTACGCTAAAGCGTATAGCTGTATGGGCTAGTTCAGCATCATAACCCAATGCTGTGATTACATGGGAAGGTTCCAAAGATGAGCTGGTGCAGGC
>Ga0207961_1000285_pt1 | contig 14909 bp, 12 predicted proteins | sample Knorr_S7_td_250__FD_185596 | JGI IMG/M metagenome (GOLD analysis project Ga0207961, IMG submission 185596) | Marine microbial communities from Southern Atlantic Ocean transect - Knorr_S7_td_250_ad_252m_LV_B (SPAdes) (version 2) | ecosystem: Environmental > Aquatic > Marine > Oceanic | place... | reverse complement strand
GGACACGAAAATCCGGAAGTATTGGATCCTGGCAAAAAATTCACCGCAAAGGTTCAGCTCAATGCCTGTGCACATGCTCTCAAACCAGGGCACCGCTGGCGGCTGTCTCTTTCCTCTGCGTACTTCCCTCATGCCTGGCCCAGTTCGAAAATAACCAAACTAAAAATTTTTCCGGGCATTGAAACTTATCTCAACCTTCCGTTCAGAAAAATCCATCAGGAAGATAAACAGCTTGCTGAGTTTTTAGAGCCGGAATGTTCTCAGCCATTGGCTACAGAAGAAATTAGAACTGCCAGCCGCAAAAGAACTATAGAGCATGAGGTAATTGAAGACAGTTTCACTCTCACTCACAGAGTGGACAATGGACGCTTTCGTTTCGTAGAAGACGGGCTGGAAACTGAAGATCTTAGTTGTGATTCCCTTTCTCTTAATGAAGACAAACCTCTTTCTTTGAAAGTATGCTGTGAACGTACAGCGGGGATCGGGCGTGGTGACTGGCAAACACGCGTAGAAGCCTCTGGTACAATGACTGCTACATCCGAAAATTTTCATGTCACTTCCAGGCTGGAAGTTTTTGAAGGCGATCAGCGTTTCTTTTGCCGCACCTGGGATTTTAAAGTTCCGCGAGAATGGGTTTGAAGTTTTTGTGAGCATACTCTCTTTTATGTTGACAAACTGGTTTTTATGCATTACGGTGTGACTTGATTTCAAGTTCATAGCGTATTTGGAAATTTTATTATTTTGAAACGCTCTGTGTCTAAACTAACGAATTGACGTCATTGTTAATTAATAACACTGATTAGCAATTCTTCATAAAAAAGGTACAAATGGATAGTAAAATAGACGACATCAAGGAACAACTAATTTCCGGCAGGATCACTAGACGTGAATTTGCACAGCGTTTAATGGTGTTGGGTATTGCAGGAACTAGTGCAGGAACTTTACTGACATGGGCAGAGCGCAACGCTTTCGCAGCATCTCCCAAGCGTGGAGGACGTTTACGCGCCGGAATTGCTCATGGCTCCACCACAGATACGCTGGACCCGGCTACCTATGAAAACGGTTACATGAGTAAGATCAATTATGCCATCCATAACCATCTTGGTGAAGTAGATCATACTGGAAGCATGGCTCCGGAATTGGCGGAAAGTTGGGATCCTCAGAATGGTGCGAAAACCTGGGTTTTTAACTTGCGCCGGGGAGTGGAGTTCCACAACGGCAAAACGCTGGATTCCGAGGACGTGATCGCTTCGTTTCAGCACCACATGGGTGAAACAAAGTCCCCAGCGAAATCACTGCTGAAGCAAGTTAAAAACATTCGTAAGGACGGTAAGTATACGGTTGTTTTTGAATTGTCTGGGGGTAATGCCGATTTCCCTTTTGTAGCTTCAGATTATCATATCGCGATAAAACAAGCTTGGGATGGTGGAAAAATCAGTCCAAATGACGGTTTAGGTACAGGTCCTTATGTCCTTAAGGATATGGAGATGGGAGTGCGATTCTTTGGAACACGCAACCCCAATTATTTCAAGCAGGACCGTGGTTGGTTTGACGAACTGGAAATGCTCTCCATCGTTGATCCTACTGCCCGGAGCAATGCCTTAACTACCGGAGAAGTTGATGTCATCGATCGTGTCGATTTAAAAACAGCCCACTTGCTTGCACGCAAGAGTGGAATCAAAGTTGAAGAAACGACAGGTACAAAGCACTATACCTTCCCGATGCGCACTGACACTTCACCCTTTGACGACAACAACGTCCGCCTTGCGCTCAAGCACGCAGTAAACCGTGATGAGATCGTGGAAAAAGTGCTGTTCGGACACGGGGTTGTCGGGAACGATCATCCAATTGCACCCTCCAATCCGTTCCACGCAGCTACTTTGCCACAACGCGCATACGATCCGGACAAAGCCCGTTTTTACGCAAAAAAAGCCGGAGGTATCAAGGTGAAGCTTTCTGCGGCTGACGCGGCTTTTCCTGGAGCAGTCGATGCTGCAGTTCTATACAAAGAACATGCTGCTGCTGCTGGAATCGAAATTGAGGTGGTGCGTGAGCCGAGCGACGGTTACTGGTCAAACGTCTGGATGAAAAAACCCTGGGGTGCCTGTTATTGGGGTGGTCGTCCGACAGAGGACTGGATGTTCAGCACAGCATACATGGGTGGAGCTTCATGGAACGACACTTTCTGGAAGAATGACCGCTTTGACAAACTGCTCATTGAGGCAAGGGCTGAAACCAACCAGGCCAAACGCCGTGAAATGTACTACGAAATGCAGCAAATTGTTCGCGATAAAGGAGGAGTTGTCGTTCCCATGTTTGCCAACTATGTCTTTGGTACATCTGACAAAGTCGCTCATGGAACAATGGCTGGAAACTGGGACCTGGATGGAGATAAGTTCCACGAACGCTGGTGGTACTCCTGATCGAGCAACAGGTAAAAGTAGCAAGGTGGAAGGAAGATGTGACGAGTGACAAGTGACAAGCTAGTCTTGAACCTTGAACCAAACCTTGAACCTTGAAATGAGCCTAAAACCTTGATTCATATCCTCAAGATCGTGGCCCAGCGTATCGCGCTGGGTCTCCTCACCCTCTTTGCCATTTCTCTCATCATTACATTTGGGGTTGAGTTATTGCCCGGAGATTTGGCGGAGGCCATTTTAGGTCAGGGGGCAACCCCGGAAACCGTAAAAGTTTTCCGAACAGAGCTTGGACTGGACAAGCCTGCCCATCTGCGCTATCTCAGTTGGCTGTACGGTATGGCAACCGGAGATATGGGTGTTTCGCTTGCCAACAAACGTGAAATTTCCGAACTGATAGGTATTCGTCTTTCCAACACCATTTTTCTTGGAGGGTTTGCTGCGGCAATTTCAGTTCCTTTGGCTTTATTTCTTGGAATCCTCGCTGCCCTTTATCGTAATACTCTTTACGACAGGGCAGTCAACACCTTCACCCTCACTACCATTTCGTTTCCGGAATTTTTTGTTGCATACATTCTGATCTTATTCTTTGCCATCAAACTCGGTTGGTTTCCGGGGATTTCCAACGTCAGTACAAATTTATCGTTGGGCGACAAACTATACCGTTCCATGCTTCCAGCGGCCACACTTACTCTTGTGGTTGTGGCACACATGATGCGCATGACACGGGCCGCTATCATAAATTTATTGGCCAGTCCTTACATTGAAATGGTGCGGCTTAAAGGAATAAGCCCCATGAAAATTATCCTGCGACACGCACTACCAAATGCACTGGCTCCAATAGTAAATGTGGTTGCAATAAATTTGGCTTATCTTGTAGTTGGAGTGGTTATTGTCGAAGTTGTTTTTGTCTATCCGGGACTCGGTCAGCTGATGGTTGACAGTGTTTCCAAGCGGGATATTCCGGTTGTACAGGCCTGCTCAATGATCTTTGCTTCAGTTTACATTCTACTCAATCTCTCAGCAGACATCATCTCCATCGTCACAAACCCCAGACTGCTTCATCCACGCTGATGTCGAATATACTCAAAATTATTTCCTCAGCGCCATTGAGCGCAAAATTTGGAATGCTGGTTGTTCTAATCTATTCCATAGTGGCAATTTTTGCACCCTTCATTGCCCCGTACGGTGAAAGAGAAATACTTGGAAGGGCTTTTGAATTATGGTCAGACAAGTATCTCCTAGGCACAGACAACCTGGGCCGGGATATGCTTTCACGGATGATTTTCGGTGCCCGTAATACAATTGGCCTTGCACTGAGCATTACGATTTTAGCTTTTTTACTTGGCAGTCTAACAGGCATGATTGCAGCCGCACTTGGTGGTTGGGTGGATCAGATTTTAAGTCGTATTGTGGATGTACTTATGTCCATTCCTTCATTAATTTTTGCCCTTTTGATACTCTCAATCTTCGGTACTTCGGTCTCTTATCTGATTGCTACAATCACTGTTATAGAAGCCACCCGTGTTTTCCGGCTCGCTCGTGCCACTGCCATGAATGTGGTAGTAATGGATTATGTTGAAGTAGCTCGTGTCAGGGGAGAAAAACTCGACTGGGTCATCCGCAAAGAAATATTACCAAATATCACAGCACCACTGCTCGCAGAATTCGGGCTGCGTTTTTGCTTCGTTTTTCTTTTCATTTCCGCACTCAGTTTTTTGGGACTCGGTATTCAGCCGCCCGCAGCGGATTGGGGTTCAATGGTCCGGGACAATGCATCACTGATTACTTTTGAAGACATAACACCCCTCCTGCCTGCAGGAGCAATTGCACTGCTAACAGTTGCGATAAATTTCATTGTCGACTGGATGCTTCACAAATCAAGCGGACTCAAGGATGTTAGCTGACGCAAATAAAATTTCCGGAAACGAATCTTCAGCAACCTTGCTGGAAGTGAAAGGGCTCAGAATTGAAGGGCTTTCAGAAAAAGGTTGGCAGGAAATCGTTTGCGGAGTAGATTTAAAACTGAAGCGTGGAGAAATCCTGGGTTTGATAGGTGAGTCTGGAGCAGGAAAATCAACTATCGGTTTGGCAGCAATGGGATTTGCCCGCGACGGTTGCAGAATTACTTCAGGAGAAATAATTTTTGATGGAATCGAATTGTGTACAGCCTCAGAAGAACAAAAAAGGAAGCTGCGTGGAAACCGTATTTCTTATGTCGCCCAAAGCGCAGCTGCCGCTTTTAATCCTGCGCACCGCCTGCTGGACCAGTTTGCAGAAGGCCCGGTAGATCACAAATTAATGTCCCGGACTGAAGCTAAAGAAAAAGGCCGCAACCTTTACCGGAGTCTTGACCTCCCCGATCCATACAATATCGGCGAGCGTTGGCCGCATCAGGTTTCCGGAGGCCAGCTCCAACGTATGATGGTAGCCATGGCGATGTCCTGCGGACCGGATCTGATTGTCTTTGATGAACCAACCACTGCGTTGGATGTAACGACTCAAATTGAGGTTCTGAAAACGATCAAGGAAATTGTGACGGCCCGTAACGTATCGGCTATATACATCACTCACGACCTGGCAGTAGTCGCACAGTTGGCAGACCACTTGATGGTTTTGCGCTACGGGAACCTGATTGAAGTAAACAGTACTGGCCAGATTCTAGAGGTACCAAAACAGGAATATACACGTGCATTGCTGGATGCCCGCACCCGCCATGAAAAAACTGCTGTACAAATTTCGGATATGGAATCTCTGCTCAACATCAATTCGGTTACAGCCGGTTATGGCAATGGGCCGAATATTTTGCAGGAGGTATCGGTTTTGGTGGAGAGAGGCCGAACTGTTGCCGTAGTCGGAGAGTCCGGAAGCGGAAAAAGCACCTTGGCCCGGGTAATTACAGGACTCCTTCCTCCACGTTCCGGCGAGATACACTTTCAATCTGAATCGCTTCCACCTGCACTTGCCCAACGCAGCAAACAGCAACTCCGGAGAGTTCAGATGATTTATCAGCTTCCGGATGTAGCCCTAAATCCACACCAACGGGTGCGGGATGTAGTGGGCCGTCCCTTGAGTTTTTATCTCGGTTTGAGCGGAAAGGAACGTGAACATCGAATCATTGAACTGCTGGAGCATATTGAACTTCCGGAACACTTCATCGACCGCCTTCCCGACGAACTGTCCGGAGGTGAAAAACAACGTATCTGCATTGCCAGGGCACTGGCGGCAGAACCGGAATTGATTATCTGCGACGAAGTGACTTCTGCGCTGGATACCATTGTTGCTAAAGCAATTCTGGATTTGCTCCAGCGGCTTCAGCGCGAATTGAGTTTAACATATCTGTTCATCAGCCACGACATTGATACCGTAGCCAGTATTGCCGATCGGGTGGTGGTACTTTATGCCGGAAGGATTGCAGAGCAAGGTCCCAAAACTGCTGTTTTCCAACCGCCTTTCCATCCTTACACACGGCTTCTGCTTTCATCTGTGCCGGAAATGCGTCAGGGTTGGCTGGAGGAAACTCTATCCACTCGTGAAGCCAAAGCTGGAATTGCCCGTGAGGTTAAAATTACTGAACGCGGCTGTCCTTTTGCAGAACGTTGTCCAGTTGCCATTCCGGAGATCTGCGTACGTGACCGTCCACCACTTCAGACCCCTGCATCCGGACACGTTTTTGCCTGTCAACACGCTCCGGAAATGCTGCTTGATCATTCTGCATAAAATAAAATAAAGAGACAAATTATTTAAATTCAGTTAGAATTTGTACCCGTATTGTGAGAGTCTCAAATAATAATTTTTTAAAAAATTTCTAATAGGAGAAAAGTTATGAAATCACGAGCCGCAATTGCCTGGGAAGCTGGGAAGCCTCTGGAGATAGATATGGTTGATCTCGAGGGACCTAAAACCGGGGAAGTATTGATCAGAAACGTAGCCACCGGAGTCTGTCACACAGACGCATTCACGCTTTCCGGAGACGATCCGGAAGGCATTTTCCCCTCTATCCTTGGACACGAAGGCGGAGCAGTTGTGGAAGAAATAGGCAAGGGAGTCAGTAGCGTCAAAGTCGGAGATCATGTCATTCCACTTTATGTTCCGGAATGCGGAGAGTGTCAATTTTGCAAATCCGGAAAAACTAATTTATGCCAGTCCATACGTTTGACACAAGGAAAAGGATTGATGCCTGACGGGACTTCGCGTTTTTCGTCCCGAGGAAAAAGCTTGTTTCACTACATGGGAACTTCGACATTTTCCGAATACAGTGTTTTGCCGGAAATTTCTGTCGCCAAAATCAATACGGAAGCTCCCTTGGAAAAAGTGTGTTTGCTAGGTTGCGGGATTACTACCGGAATCGGGGCGGTTTTAAATACCGCAAAAGTGGAAGCTGGAGCGACGGTGGCAGTGTTTGGGTTGGGCGGTGTTGGGCTTGGTGCAATTCAGGGTGCTGTTTTAGCCAAAGCCGAACGCATTATTGCCGTGGACATCAATGAAAGTAAAGAGGAATTTGCAAGGCAACTTGGCGCAACCGATTTCGTAAATCCCAAAAATTACGAAAAACCGATTCAAGAAGTTCTAGTAGAATTGACAGACGGCGGTGTGGATTATTCTTTTGAATGCGTGGGCAACGTAAATTTGATGCGTTCTGCTCTGGAATGTTGTCATAAAGGTTGGGGCGAATCAATAATTATCGGAGTTGCCGGAGCCGGACAGGAAATTTCTACACGGCCTTTCCAACTGGTTACCGGACGAGTCTGGCGTGGTTCTGCTTTTGGAGGAGTTAAGGGACGTTCGCAGTTGCCGGGATATGTGGAAATGTACATGAACGGAGAAGTCAAAGTTGATGAATTCGTAAGCTACACTATGCCGCTGGACGAAATCAATCGGGCATTTGACTTGATGCACGAAGGTAAAAGCATTCGCTCGGTAATTCTATTTTAACCTTTTTCAAGCTAACTGTTTCTCTTTTCAATATTTATATTCTCGTAAAAAGTCCCAAAAGAGTTTCATTTCGAGTGAAGCAAGAAATCTTGCATGAGCTGCTACACTAATCATTAAGATTTCAGACTGGTTGGGAGACAACCAAAATTGAACAAAAAAGAATTCTTTTTCTCCAAAAATAACGAACTATGACCAACACAACGTTGCGGGTTTTGAGTTATAACATTTACTGGGGCGGACATCGGCAGCCACTTGAGCGAACCATCGAAGTGATCGGGGAATCCGGGGCTGATTTGGTGGGCATTCAGGAAAATGTAAACCGGGAATACGAAGACCAGACTCCGGAGATAGCAAAGGCTCTGGGATTTTCCTATGTGAGACACGCCGTTTTGGACGCACTTGAAGAATTTGGAGCCAAAGGTAACAAGCTTCGCGCACGCTGGACTCAGCAAGCGGGGCAATCTACTTTGAGCCGTCATCCGATTACGGCACAATCTCCCGGAGGCTCCGGTATTCAGGTGGAATTTCCTTCTGGAGAAAAAGTCTGGATGTTCAACACACACCTATGGCACTATCCTTATGTACCGTATCAGTTGTTAAATGTGAACTTTTTTGAAGGCGAAGCGATTGATCCGAATGCTCTGGATTCAGAGGCGCAGGCGATTCTTTCAGCACGAATTGGTCATGAAACTGAAATCAACAAAGTTCTGTGGGATATCAAAAGCATCCTTCCCAGCGGAGAACCGGTTTTTCTCACAGGCGATTTTAACGAACCGTCTCATCTCGACTGGACAGAAGAAGCGGCCCAAGCTGGACTTTATCCCCTCAAAGTTGATTACCCAACTTCAAGGCAAGTACTTAAAGCGGGTTTGAAAGACGCCTTCCGGGAATTCTATCCCGACCCTGTGGCAGTTCCGGGATTCACTTGGCCTGCGGGGATTTATCCTGACGCTCCGGATTCGTCCATTCCTGACCCGGAAGACCGCATTGATTTTATCTATTTTTCGGGAGCGAATGTTCGGGTGAAAAAGGTTCAACGGCTAGGTAATGTTTCGGACAATTCAGAGATTTCTTTTGCTGAATATCCTTCGGATCACCGAGCGTTACTGGCGGAATTTGAACTTCTTGAGAATTGAATTCCCAGACATCATTAGTCTCAAAAATATCAAAAGAGACAAAACGTTTTTCGTAAAAATTCCGCCGATTGATCAAGCGCAGAAACGGCGCCATCCAACATGCGGCTGTAGTGTAAAAAACCATGCAGCACACCTTGATGAAGGTGTAGCTCACAGAGGGCTCCGGCTTGTTCCATTAATGTGGCAAGCGCCGTGCTGTCATCCAGCAGGGGATCCATATCAGAAACAATCAAGCAGGATGGAGGCATGCCATTTAGATCAGCCTTCAAAACATCCAGACGTACATCATCCAAATCCTCTTGTGAATTCAAATAGGCATCCTGATAGAAAGCCAGGTCTTCTTCGCTCATTCCCACATCCTGACTTCCAAAGAGGCGGACAGAACAGGAATCCCTCAGACCAAACCAGCCGTATATCAACAATAATCCGGACAGTTGTTCTTTAAAACTTAAGGCAGCCCCCATACTCAAACTGGCTCCTGCAGAATCTCCACCAAGTACTATCCTGTCAGGATCAATATTATAAGCTGCTTCTTTTTGCGTATAATCATCCTCTTTCAGCCATTGCAATACTAATTTAATTTCATCTAGTGCAACCGGAAACTTTTGTTCCGGAGACAAGGAGTACCCCACACCAATCACAGCACAACCGGAACGAAAAGCCAGTTCGCGCATGATGCGGTCGTGCGTGTCGAGATTTCCCACAACAAATCCTCCTCCGTGCAAATAAACCAACACTGGTAAACACTTCTCTGGATGCGGTTGATAAATCCGGATTGGAATTCCCCCTACTGGTCCTTTAACTTCTGTTTCCATGATGCTGGCAATATTCGGACCTCCGGTATTCCAGAACATCCTTTCCTGCGCATACAGTTCCCGAGCCTGATGAAGTGGGATTTCAGTAATTGAATAAGGAGCTACCAATGTGGAACTCTTTTGCAGAACAGATTGCATCTGCGGGTGGATAGAAGGCATAAGCGACGGTGAAAATAATTGGTTATTTAGTCAGATTTTTTTTTGGTTTTATGAAGCGTATTTGTATTAAGACAGTTTTTGTATCTCTGATGTTGAGAACAGCCACATTTTTACCGGACTATCTCTTCATTTGAAACTTAAACTGAAAAACCACTTCATCTGTCACAGTACTAAAATTTATTATTTACTGATTACCTGTAGAAAGCAAAGAGAATCTCAAAACATCGGTTCCGGGAAAAGTCCCATTATTTATTTTGATTATCAAAAATAACCTTGCTTTCTCTTATTTTTGTGTTAAAGTGAGGCTCGTTTCAGGTTTGTTGCCTAATCCGGCAATTAACCGTGGAGTAAGATCTGTGTAGATCAAGCTCCGTTTTTTGGTTTCGTCTAAGCACATTTGATTTTAACATGTATTAGATGATAATTAGTTCAATTCCTTAATTTCCAATGAAAGGAAAATGATGTATACAATTAAAAAAGTGCTCTTGTCATTGAGCCTGCTGGGAACGGTGTTGGTTTTCAGTACATCAGCCTATGCTGCATGTAAAGTCCACCTGGGTGACTTTGACTGGGACAGCGCCAATGTTCACACTGCAATATCCCAGTTCATTCTTGAAAAAGGATATGGATGCAAAGTCGAAGTTTCCAAAGGAAGTACCACGCCGATCATGGCCGCTTTATTTGATCAACAGGTAGATATAGTCACGGAAGTCTGGAGGGATAATCTTGTACAACTGATGGAAGATAATCTTGCCAAAGGCAATATCATTGAACTCGGGATTAATACACCAGAATCTGGTCAGGGATTCTACGTGGACAAGCCGACATCAGATAAGTACGGCCTGAAACACGTCAATGATATGAAGAGTGCTAAGATCGCCGCTCTATTTTCTGATCCAGAAGCACCCGGGAAAGGCAGGATGACGAGCTGCATTTCGGGTTGGACATGCTACACGATCAACTTAGTGAAGCACAAGGTTTATGGTTTGGATAAATACTATACAAACTTTGATCCGGGCTCAGGAGGTGCACTTGACGCGGCAATTGCCGGTGGATTCAAGAAAGGTAAACCTGTCTTTTCTTACTATTGGGAACCAACCGGCCTTATGGGCAAAGTAGACTTGGTCAAGCTCAAAGAACCGACCTACGAACAGGGATGCTGGGACAGGATGACAACAGTTGTTGAAGATATCAAGAAAAACGGCCCGGATGTCTACAAACCAACTTGCGCTTGCGCATACGTAGATATGGCACTTACCAAGGCCGCATCAACTAAATTTGCCAACAATCCTGCCAACAAGCCGATTTTAGATTTTATCAAAGCCTACACTATTCCAACGGCTCTGGTGAACAGTTCGCTGGCTTTTTACATGGATGAATCTGGTGGAGATATGGAAGAAACGGCCAAAAATTTCCTCTCTAACTCCAACATCTGGGAAAGTTGGGTTCCCTCTTCTGTAGCGAGAAAAGTCAAAGCTGCACTGTAGTCTGCTTTGTAATTAAAATCTCTCTTTTGTGACTGAGAGCCCATATGGGCTCTCAGTCACTTTCACATTCAGGACTCATGAAAAAAAATAAGAAATATTGGGTTCCCTTATGCCTTACCGTTTTTGCCGTTCTTGTCGTAGTAAGTTATCGTTCAGCAAAACCTCGCTACAAACCTGAAAATCTTTCAGATCTACTGAGCGATTTCTCCTGGTTGGGTAACTGGCCCAAATGGCTCGATTTTCCCTTGATGCAACCGCTGAATGCGGTTTTTGAGTGGCTAATAAAAGAGTACGGGATGTTCTTTGATGGTATTAACAACTTCCTGCTTGGCGCCTATTCACTGATGAAAGATTTCCTCGTGGGGCTGCCCTGGCCACTGGTGGTGGCGCTTGTCATAATTTTGACCTATTTTGCTAGTGGTAAAAAAATGGGCACAACCATCATGGTCGGGTTTTGCACGTTTTTCATCGGATTCCTAAGTCCCAGGTACTGGGACAAATGTATCATGACGACTTGTATCGTCCTGATAGGCATGCTTCTTTGCCTGGTGGTCGGAATTCCCATTGGAATTACTATGGCGAGGAAACCAAAGTTTAGAAAATCTTTATTGCCTGTGCTAGACCTTATGCAAACCATTCCAAGTTTCTGTTATTTGATTCCAGGAATATTGTTGTTTGGGCTGGGAGCCGTGCCGGCTATAATAGCGATCTTCGTATACTCCGTCCCCCCCCTAATCAGGTTAACCGACCTAGGTATCCGTCTGGTGGACAAAGAAGTTGTTGAAGCAGCAGATGCTTTTGGGGCCAGTAAAAAACAGAAACTTTGGGGAGTGCAGATACCTCTGGCACTTCCAAATATCATGCAGGGAATCAATCAATGTGTGATGATGGCACTCGCAATGGTTGTAATCGCCTCCATGATAGGAACCCGTGGCATTGGAGATGAAGTCTTGCTCGGATTACAACAACTCAACGTGGGAATGGCCACAGAAGCTGGAATAGCAATAGTTTTGCTGGCAATTATTTTTGATCGTATAACACAGGCCTATGGAGATAGGATTCAAGAGAAGACCAAACCAAAGAAATTGAAAAAGAAATAATGCCAAAGATAGAACTCAAGAACGTATACAAAATCTTTGGAGAAGAACCGCAAAGTGTCCTCCCACTCATAAAGAACGGTGCCACAAAAGAAGAAATCCTAGAAGATACTGATCACACCGTGGGGCTTGATAACGTATCGATCTGTGTTGAAGAAGGAGAAACTTTCGTATGTATGGGGTTATCCGGTTCGGGAAAATCAACGTTGATCCGACATATCAACCGCTTGATTGATCCGACAGAGGGAGAGGTCCTGGTTGATGGCGTTAACGTTTTAGAGTTCAACGAAAAGGAACTTCTCGAATTACGGCGCCACGAGATGAGCATGGTCTTCCAGCGCTTTGGGCTTTTTCCCCACAAGACCGTGAAGGAAAATGTCGCTTACGGTTTGGAAGTTCAGGAGAAGCCGTTGGAAGAAAGAAATCAAACAGCTGAAGAACAGATCAAGGCAGTAGGTCTAAGTGGGTTTGAACACCAATACCCCAGCCAGTTGTCCGGAGGCATGCAGCAACGTGTTGGATTAGCACGGGCACTGGCGACCAACCCAGGAATATTGCTGATGGACGAAGCTTTCAGCGCACTGGATCCACTGATCCGCAACGATATGCAGGATCAGTTGGTGGAACTACAGTCTAAACTACACAAGACCATCGTCTTCATTACCCACGACCTGGATGAATCACTGAAACTTGGTGATCACATAGGTATTCTCAACGACGGTAAACTGGTACAGGTCGGAAAGCCGGAAGAAATTATCATGAATCCAGCTGATGATTACGTAGCGTCCTTTGTTAAGGATGTCAACAGGGCCAAGGTACTGCGAGCCAAAACCATTATGCTGAGTCCCGAAAAATATTCCGCTAACGGCAAAGGATCGGAAGAAACCTACAAGGTGCTGGAAAACAGCTTCATTGAGGAATTTTTGCCACTGGTACTTGAAAAGAGGTCCGTGGTGGAAGTCATCGATAAGGATGGTAACAATATGGGATTCATTACTGAAAAAGAACTGGCACAGTCTCTCTCAAAAACCTGAGCTGTGCGTCCTGAACTGTTAATTTCCTCCAGAACCCGTTCAACTCCTTTCAGCAGCCGGGTTGAGGCCTGTGGTGTAAAAGCATATTCAGTTTATAACCACATGCTCCTGCCCTTGATCTTCCGTAGCTTGGAAGAGGAATACTGGCACTTATGTGAATCCGTACAGGTCTGGGATGTTTCCTGCCAGAGACAGGTTGGAATCACTGGACCGGACACACAAAAACTTGTCCAGTTAATGACTCCCCGTGACCTGTCACAGGCGGAGCTTGGACAGTGTTTTTATGCTCCGCTCTGTGACGAAACCGGAGGAATGATCAATGATCCCATTCTCATCAAACACAGCAACACCCACTGGTGGCTTTCAATCGCTGATTCAGATGTAATGCTCTGGGCCAAAGGGCTGGCAACTGGTTTTGGATTAGATGCCATTGTTACAGAACCTGATATTTGGCCGCTTGCAGTTCAGGGACCAAAAGCCGAAGAACTACTTTGCCGGGTTTTTGGAAAAGGAATCAGCAGAATCCTTTTTTTCCGCAGCAGGACATTTAACTACCAGGGAACAAAGATGTTGGTGGCAAGATCCGGTTGGAGCAAACAGGGTGGTTTCGAAATTTATGTTAATGACGCGGAGTTGGGAGGACAACTCTGGGATGAACTTTTTGCAAAAGGTGAAGACCTGAATGTTGGTCCGGGCTGTCCTAACTTGATTGAGCGAATTGAGAGCGGGCTACTGTCTTTTGGTGGAGATATGGGATACGATACAACGCCGTTTGAATGCGGTCTTGATCAGTATGTCAGTTTGGACGCAGACATTGAAAGCCTGAGCCTTGAGGAACTAAGAACACGAAAGTCAAAAACCAAGCTCATTGGAATAGTGATTGATCGTAAGGTCAATCTGATAGATAAACGGGTATTTTTCGGCAGTAATGTGGTTGGAAAAATTACTTCCGACACCTGGTCTCCACGATATTCAGTCTTCCTGGCATTCGCGAGGTGTGAACTCAAACACCTGGAAGACGCTCAAAATTTACATGTTAAAACCACTTCTGGAGAAGTGTCAGCCCGGATCACTGACTTACCCTTTGATTTTGAAACTCTTGGATTGACAGGTATTGAAGAAGGTAATAGTATTTGACCTAACTTTTGCGATAGATTTACATTTGCATTTTTGAGAAATGCTTACAAATAGAACCGAACTTTGTTTCGTCATTTCAAAGAAAGTGAGTTTGATTTATGAAAGAAGCATATGAGTCGCTCAGAAAGAATTCGGCTAACCACGTTCCTCTGACTCCAATCTCATTTCTACACCGAACTGCAGACATTTATGGTGAGCGGGAGGCATTAATATATGGTGAAAGACGTTACAGCTGGCGCCAGTTACGGGAGCGCTGTCTGTGCATGGCCTCCAGTCTGACAGAACTTAGTGTAGGTTTGGGAGATACAGTGGCTGTTCTGGCGTTCAATACACCGGAATTGTTTGAAGCACACTTTTCTGTACCAATGACTGGTGCCGTGCTCAACACTATCAACACCAGACTAGATTCAGAAACGGTTGCATATATCCTGAAATTCGGACAAGTCAAGGTACTGATTGTGGATCGTGAGTTGCTGCCACTGGCTCAAAAAGCTCTTCAAGATGAACAGATTAAACTAAATATAATTCTGATTGACGATGATTCAGCAGAAGTTAAGCCGTCAGTCGAATTAGAAGTTTTGGAATATGAAGAGTTAATTGATTCCGGAGACCCTCAATTTACTTGCCCGCCTTTACTGGACGAATGGCAGGCGCTTTCATTGAACTACACTTCCGGAACCACAGGCCGTCCA
>Ga0207961_1000279_pt1 | contig 15102 bp, 21 predicted proteins | sample Knorr_S7_td_250__FD_185596 | JGI IMG/M metagenome (GOLD analysis project Ga0207961, IMG submission 185596) | Marine microbial communities from Southern Atlantic Ocean transect - Knorr_S7_td_250_ad_252m_LV_B (SPAdes) (version 2) | ecosystem: Environmental > Aquatic > Marine > Oceanic | place... | reverse complement strand
CAATTCCAGTGCCGCTACCGGTAACTAGCACAGTTTTATCTTGAAATTTTAGCATGAGATCAAAATTTAGTTTTTCATGTATTTATTTGGTTCCTAATATCTGATACAAAACAACAAGAAATGTTAAATTATGCGCTAAAATCAGATACGGCATGGAAGATTCTGAACCTGAAACTATTGTAATAAAAAATTGGCCTGAAAAATTTTCTGATATTTTAAATGAGATTGGTGTTAGTTCAAAACCTAATGATATAGGGGAGGGAGAAGTTGAGAAAGGAGATTATTACAGTAGATGTTTTTCTCAAACTACTAGAATGGTTACCAATAAGGGCTCGTTGAAAGTTTCTGGTGTGAATATTGATGCAGTCCAAATAATACAGAAGGGATAAGAATGCAAGATCCAAATCCACTTCCATGGGGCGCTCAGGATAGATTTCAAGCACATTTTATTGTACAACAGAACCCTGGTGACAAGTTATTGAATTTGACTGCAAGAACCAGACTAAAAACTACGGGTCACTTTGGCTCAAAAAAAATAATCGGTGTAACATGGGAAGGCGGTAAACTAGCTGAAGACCTAAACGCTGATTCTTCGCTTAACGAATTGATTGCAAAACAGTCAGTGAATGATGCTATAATATTTGTTGATCCCACAGACAACGGTATACGTGTTTATGGAAAATGGAGAAACAGTCATGATTTTGGTGTAACAAAAGAATTGTTTGAGATTTATGATAAGATTGCTGGCTACATAAAGAAACTTTGTTAGGCTTTCCACCAGTCAAGAGCTAAATAATCAACAGAACTTTTACCACTAGGAATTGCTAGTATGAATTGTTTTTTTACACTAGAGGCTAATCTACCGGCTAAAACAACATTTGTAGAAGAAATTGGATCACCTTTGTTGTATACTTGAACTAAGTATGGCGCATGATCAATACCAGGTCCTCTATTGTATACTGCAAAATCACAGCCAAATTTAATCCCAGGGTTAACAACATATTCTTTTTCTCGGAAATCTTTATACACTAAATATTTTTTGTCAAAATTGTGATATTCTTCTCTACAAATTTTAACCAGTTCATCTAGCGAAACTTTTTTCTTATCTCTGTAAATTTTAATTTTTGAAGTTTCTAACAAATAACATCCCTCCATTAGGTCTAAAATTAGAGGAACGTTAATTTCATCTGGGTTAGGCTTTGGAATTCCTATAGGTTTTCCAAAATAACCATTTCTAAATAAATCCCTTGATTCTTGAATATTCCAAACAATAATTCTGTTTTCTACTATTTCGCCTTTCAAATTAAAGACTCAGTGCTAATAAAATGAATGAATCAGAAACTTCTTGACATTTATCAGCCATCTCTTCTATTCCTTCAATAATATCTTTCACAAGCAAGAGTTCTTTAGTGTCAGAGATTTTATTCATTGCCTTGATTGATAATAGACGATATTTTGTATCTATTTCTCGCTCAATTTTTTGTGTTTCCTGTGCAAGTTCAATAGATTTTCCACTGTCAGTGCTAAGGGTTCTAATGATCTGATTTAATTTATAAATTTCATCAACAACCAGTTCAATAAGTTCAGTTAATTCATGTTCAAATTTTTCTGTTTTGAGTGTTGATACTTTTACATTAGAAAGTTTGAAGTAAATACCAGTTATGTAACCTGCAATTTCATCCATTGTGTAGGCAGTGTTAAGTAAATTTTCCCGATTCATAATCAAACCTCCAACATCTGCTACATCCCTTGTTATCTTACGTCGCAGGTTTTCTACTTCCTCTTCAATGGTTGAAATTTGTTCAAGCGTGTCATTAATTCCAGTTTTATCTTTTTTTACTATCATTCCAGGCAAAGTGGACAATGCTCTACTCGCATTTAGTATTCTGTTTATCTCATCTTGTAAAACGGCAATTGCTTTTCTTTTTGCTTGAACTTCTAATTCTCCACTATACATTATGAGATTTCTATTATCCTGATACGGTTAATTAATGCTTGCCTGAATCGCATTTCTATTACTCGTGGTTTGTATCCACAACTTTTGTTTGTCCTTTATACAGAGAAGATACTTCCTCACCAGTTGATGCATCTTCTGGGCTTTTTTCAACTCTTATTTTTCCAGTAAATTTTGGGAATCTTAAGGCAAGTCCACTTCCTTTTCTAATTATATCTAATTCAGTTTTATGAATAGGGCTTAAAGTTATTTCTGAAGCAACAATTTCTAAGACCAATTCTGGTTCAAACCATACATCAGCTTCCATCTCACTTTCAACTCTAGGATTTTTTTTCAAAATTACTTTGTTAGAAAGAATTTGGTATAGTTGATCTAAGCTTTCGTCAGTAAAACCAGTACCAACTTTACAAATACTAGGAAAATTATCTTTTTCTTCGTTATATGTTGCTAATAGTAATGTGCCATATCTACCAGTTCTTCTTCCTTTCCCAAAATATGCACCTATGACAACCAAATCAAGACTATCACCTAATTCGTTTCGGTATTCACGCTTTAGTTTCAACCAGTTACCTCCCCTTATTCCAGCTCTATAAGGAGCATCAAGAATTTTTAACATTAGTCCTTCACAACCTGAATTTATAGAATTTTCTAAGAAATCTTCAATCTGATTTTCATTTTTAACTATAGCAATTGGTACAAGTTTTGCAAAATTATTTTCCTTAACTGAACTCTCTAAGATCTTTCTTCTTTCAGAATATTTCAAGCCCAAACAATTTTTTCCATCAAAATAAAGCACATCAAAAAAATTAACTGTAATTGGATATTGTAAAACAGCTTCTTTTAATTTGTATTTTCTTCTTCTGTGCATTAATTCTTGAAATGGTAAAAATTCTCCAGTGTTTTCATTAATTGCAACAATTTCAGCCTCAAATATACCATCGTTGACGTCAAGAGAATTTCCAATATTTTCAACAATATCTGGATAGTATTTAGTAATATTTTCTAAGCTTCTTGAAAATAAAATAATTTTATCCACTTGTTTATGGATCTGTACACGTTCTCCATCAAGTTTGTATTCTGCAGCAAATTCGGCTGGCATTTTTTTGATTGCATCTTCTTCACTTTTTATTCTGTCTGCTAACATGGGTCTTATCGGGTTGAATAAAGAAATTTGGAATTTTTTTATTCCATCAAGTCCCTCATGTGCAATTACTTCAGCTACTTTACCTAAATCACTTGAAACATTATACGCGGCTTCAACTTGTTCTCTGTTTTCTTTTTTGCCAGTAAATCCAATTGAAAGTGCATCCATAACAGTATTTTCAGCTATTCCTAAGCGTAAGGTACCCAATAAAATATTCAAAACAAATTTTGCCTCTATTGGTGTTGCATCATTTAATAGACTTGAGATATATTTCATTTTCAAATCTTGAGAACCTTTGCCCTCTACATTTGCAATTTTTATCAAAGTTTCATAAACTCTTTCTAGTGTAATTTTTTCTGCGGTAAATGTAGTCTGGGTTTTTAATTTTAATATGTTTGAAGCAGTCAAACCTAGATTACCGCAATTTTTATAATCATTTTCAATTTTTTTAATTGATAAACCAGAAGACTTTGAAATGGATCTAATTGCAAGTTTTTCAGCTACACCTAATTCTACACCTTCAAAATTAGGTCTAAGAATACCCTGTAAAAGATAAACAACATTTGGGATTATTTTTTTGGGTGTTTTTTTTAGTAATTCAACTAAAATATTTGTGAGTTCTATCCGCTTTGACGTATTTTCCATTTTTTCAAACATTTCGGCAATTATTGAAAACTGCATCAAGTATTTTTTGTGTGCTCAAGTAATAAATTTGAACCTAAGATGTTGAAATTCACAGTATTGAAAGCAACGTTGGCCGAATTAGATATATTTGAAAATTATTTTTTTTGGAGAATTTTTCTGTTTTGTTACCATAGCAAAACTATGGAGTGGGTATGATTTTTTGTAAAATTTCATGTAACTCCATGCCACATCATGATTCTTAAATTCAGTTCTTAATCCATTTATTTCTGATTCTATTCCAAATATATCAAAAACTACAACTTGGTATTTTTTTGGGATATTATGTGGTCTTGCCTTAAACAACCATGCAAGAGCAAATAAAAATACCACACCGAGGATCACAGTTTCCCCTGCATCTTTGAAAAATGACCAGATGATATCTCTAACAGTTTGACTAAATAACACAAAAACAAAATTTGAAAAAGCTATTACAGAAATGTATGTGATAGTAATTGGCTTTAGATTATTGAAAAATTTAGATAAATTCATAATTTCACATATATTGTATTTCTTTTAACCTTTTTTAATTAATTTAATCAGGATCTTCATAAGTTCCTTTTCTTTGATCGTTCTGTGGCTGATCCGGTATAGGTTTCATTTTACTATGTAAAACATCCATTATAGCTTTGTACCCTTCTGCATACTCTAATTCAGACGGTACAAGTGTTGCTGGGTGGATAAATCCTTGACTTCTCATTGTTAATGCTTTCTTTGTAGCAATTTCCCGTATGTAATCCCAATCTGATGTAGAAAAGCCATCAAATGGACCTGTTAGCTTACCATCATGCATACTAAAAACTAGTGCTTCAACAATTGGAATACAAAAGTTGATTGTTGCTGCTGAGTTGATCTTTACCGGCATTAAAGGCATATTATGACTACCTCTAGTATTTCCCGCTACGTAATGCGGATTACTGAACACGCTTCCAGCCTCTTCAGTTGCAGGAAAGTTTTTTTGTGTTCTAATAAGACATATTGGATCATCTTTACCAACATATGTGCCAGCTATGTTATGTAATCTGTCAGTTGATGCATCTAATATTGGCTCACCATCTTTTGTATAAACTGAATCAATGACATAACGCCCAGGGTACATAAGCGCAGCCTCGATTGCAGGTTTATCCTCCCATAATGAAAGATTTGCAATTTTACCTTCCTCAACATCCATTATGTTCATGTTAACACCTCTAGCAAGTGATTTGTTTACAATCAGTCCCGTATTACTTAACGCATCAACAAATAACTTATAGAATGGATAATTGAAAGCACCAGGCTCAGTTTTATCTGCTGCAAAAACAGTGAATACTTCATTTGGTCTTTCATCAAATTCCATTTCCGCCACCCCTGGACCCATTCCTTTGATATTACCAGAAAAAGAATCTTTTAGCAGATCTTGTCCTGCACCATACAATCCTTCCTGTTTGGCAATCTCAGTTCCAGCCATGAAGGCATCCCACGCAAGCTGGTGTACCTCTTTGCTATTAACACCATTTGTGTGAGTCATAACAATATGTGAATCATCTCCACAATATCCTATGTAATGGTCAATCAACAATTTTCCAGAATTTTTGACAGTGTCTCTGATTGCATTTAATAATCCATCACTTGGTAGTGTATGACCACCAATTCCACCAACGTCAGCCTTAATCACTGAAACAGTTATTTTCATGAGTTTTTCTAACTATACTTTGATTTATAGTATATGCAGTTTTATGGAATTTTAAAAAATAATAGAACACAAAAGAATCAACAAATACACGAAAAAATCGTAATAGTAATAAAGCCCATGTCACTTTGAGTTCGATATGGCAGATAAGGACCATCTAAACCTGATCATCACTGGTCATATTGATAATGGTAAATCAACCACTATGGGTCACTTTTTGATGGATTTGGGTATTGTGGATGAAAGAACAATTGCTGCACATGCCAAAGAATCCGAAGAAACTGGCAAGGGTGATTCTTTCAAATATGCTTGGGTTATGGATAATATCAAGGATGAAAGAGCACGAGGAATCACAATAGATTTAGCTTTTCAGAAATTTGAAACACCAAAATATTTCTTTACGTTAATTGATGCACCAGGTCACAGAGACTTTGTAAAAAATATGATTACAGGGGCATCTGAGGCTGACTGTGCTGTTCTAGTTCTTTCAGCAAAAGAGGGTGAAACAGATACTGCAATAGCTGCTGGCGGTCAAGCTAGAGAACATGCATTCTTGTTAAAAACACTTGGTGTAAAGCAGATAATCGTTGCAGTTAACAAGATGGATGATAGTAAATTTTCTGAGGACGCATACAAGGCTGTTGTAGAAAAAGGCAGTGCACTTGTCAAATCAGTCGGTTATAAGATTGATGAAGTACCATTTATTCCAGTTTCTGGATGGACTGGAGATAATCTTGTAAAAAAATCTGAAAATATGCCATGGTATAAGGGTAAAACTCTTTTAGAATCATTTGATGACTTTAAAGTTCCAGATAAACCAACTGGAAAGCCATTACGACTTCCAGTACAGGATGTATATTCAATTACAGGAGTTGGTACTGTTCCAGTTGGTCGTGTTGAAACTGGTACAATAAAAGCCAATGATAAAATCATTGTTATGCCATCAGGTGCTACAGGAGAAGTAAAGTCAATAGAAACTCATCATCAAGAAATGCCATCTGCATCAGCAGGTGACAACATTGGTTTTAACTTGAGAGGAATTGAGAAAAAAGATATCAAACGAGGTGACGTTCTTGGAACTGCAGATAGTCCACCAAGTGTTGCTAAAGAGTTTAAAGCTCAAATTATTGTTATCCATCATCCTACTGCATTAGCTCCTGGTTATACTCCAGTTATGCACTGTCACACCGCCCAAGTTGCTGCAACTATCACTGCTTTTGAAGCAAAGATAAACCCTGCAACTGGCGCAACGGAGGAAGAAAATCCAAAATTCCTTAAAGTTGGAGACTCGGCTATAGTTAGAATCAAACCAGTTCGTCCAACATGTATTGAAACATTCCAGGAATTTCCAGAAATGGGAAGATTCGCATTAAGAGATATGGGTGCTACAATAGCTGCTGGCGTTGTTAAGGAAATCACTGAAAAATAGAGTCTTAGCAAATGACTCAACCAGCGCGTGTTAAACTAACAAGCAAAAATTTAATAAAATTATCTAATGTTTGTGGCGACATAATGGATATCGGTACGAAAACTGGTGTTAAGATTAAAGGACCAATACCATTACCAGTTAAGCGTCTAAACATATCTACAAGAAAATCTCCTTGTGGCAGTGGAACGGAGACATATGAAAAGTGGGAAATGAAAATGCATAGAAGAATTATCGATATTAGTGCAGATGATAAGGCAATTCGCCAATTAATGAGACTAAAAATTCCTGATGATGTTTACATTGAGTTATCACTTACGTAGCCAGACTTTTTATTATGGTTTTAGGTAGTAATGCTATGATTGATGAAACTGAATCTGAATTGACCGATACTGAGTCCATTAATGACGCAACAGAGGATGAAAAATTTGATGTTGTTTATTCTTGTTTGAGATGTGCTACTAAGGTCAGTAGTGCTGAATTAAACAGATTACCAGAAATAAAATGTATTTGTGGTTTTCGTGTATTTACTAAGGTAAGGCCACCAATTGTTAAAACAATGAAGGCTGTATAGAACTATTTTATCTACCATTAATTTTTTAGGCACGTTATTTTTCATGTTGGGCTTTTGTGGTATCCCAACAGTTTCTGCATAATTGTCCCTTTATCTTCCAACTACTTTTTGGATTGTATCTAATTAGACCAAGTTTGTTACCGCAAATACTGCAAAAATCTTTCTTTTTATTAAAATTTGACTCCTTTTCATCAAAGCATTTCTTACAAAGCAAGCCTTCCATGTCCCATTGCCATCTTGGCTCCCATAGATCTGTAACTTTAGCAGCCAATCCGCAATTGACACACTTTTTTCTTATTGATGCATCATAAGCTTGCTGCATTTGATCTAAGTAGCAATCGCTACATAATGGCGATTTAACGCCCCATTCTCTTTTTGCCTTATTTTTATGGCTAATTTGTTTATTACAAATAGTGCAATTTGCTGGTTTACGGCTAAAAATACCCATTATAGCCTATAATTTTTTGAAAATATAATATTCTTTGCAAAAAATTTAATCATATGAGCTGATTTTTAAAAAATTATAGATGTGATTAGATCTCGTCTAAGATTTTCTCGACTGCCTGACTAGCATTTACCATACCATGTTTCTTAGCATATTTTTCAATTTTTTTGTATTCTGCTGTATCAAAGCAAATCGGCATTGTTCTTTTTACCATACACGAATATTTTTTTTTTAATTAATATCCTTTACTGTTTACGTATTTCAAAAAGTATTTGAAATATTATGTACTAATTCCTAATATGAAAAATCGCCAGATCTTGGTAATTGGCAATAATGATAATGGTTGTACACCAGAATCAGAAAAACTTGCGTATGATGTTGGATCAGAGATTGCAAAATCTAATTCTGTTTTGATAACCGGTGGTCTTGGTGGAGTGATGCGTGCAGCAAGTCACGGTGCACAAGACTCTGGAGGTATAACTGTTGGGATAATCCCTCAGGATAATTCATCTCATGCAAACGAGTTTTGTAATATAGTCATACCTTCTGGAATGGGTTTAACACGTGACTTTTTGAACGCACTTTCTGCAGATGGTGTAATAGTCATTGGTGGTGGTTCAGGAACATTATCTGAAATATGTGCTGCATATATGTACAAAAAACCTATTGTGGCGCTAAAAAATTCTGGCGGAACTGCATCAAAATATTCTGATAAATATCTAGACCATAGAAAAAATGTAAAGATTGTAGGTGTTGATACTCCTCAACAAGCAATAAAATACATTTTAGAACAGATTAACACATAGATAATAAAAGAGGATCAGGTTCATAAAATGCACCATACTTTTTAGATAATTCTTTTAATTCTTCTACAATTTTTTTAATACCTATTTCTTTTGCAGTATCAAACAATGGTTTTTTGAGACCAAGTCCTAGACTTGCAGCCTTTTCAATCTCGTCAATATCACTAGCATTGTTTGTAACAAGCCATGCTGCATTATTGAGAATGTTTGCAATGATTTGTGTAGGATTACATTTTTGGGCGGATTCTTCCGAAAGCGGTATCCTTTCATACTTATCATCGGAATATTTGTAGAAACCTTCACCACTCTTTTGTCCCAGCTTTTTTTCATTGAAGAGTTGTTCAATAGATGGATGTGGTGAAATTACTTTTTTATCTCTTGTATGCATTTCTACAGTCGCCTTATGAATTACATCTAATCCTGTAAAGTCAGCTAATTCAAAGATGCCCATAGGGAATCCAAGGTTGAATTTAACTGCAGAGTCAATTTCCATTTGTTGGATTTTTTGTCTTTCCATGACATAACAGGCTTCGTGAACAAGTGGTATGAAAAGCCGGTTCACAATAAACCCTGGAACGTCTTTCCTACAAATTACAGGTGTCTTATTAACAGATTTTACAAAATTAATTGTAAGATCAGTTACATCATCTGAAGTTTTCTGTCCTGGTATTACTTCAACAAGCCTCATTAGTTGAGGCGGATTGAAAAAATGTATTCCAATAAATTTTTCCGGTCTAGAAATTGTATCTGCAATTTCAGTAATTGGGAGTGTACTAGTGTTAGATGCAAAAATAACACGATTGTTAGCAACTTTATCTAATTCTGCATACACTTTTTTTTTGAGATCCATTATTTCTGGAACCGCTTCTATTACTAAATCACTATCATGTACGGCGTCGTTTAAATCAACTATTGGCTTAATTCTTGAAAATATTTCATCTCGTTGATCCTCAGAAATTTTTTCTTTTGAGACTAACTTATCTAGACTCCACTTTATTTTTCCCATTGCCTTGTCTAAGAACTGTTGTTCAATATCTCTAAGCACTACATTATAACCGGCCATCGCAGAAACCTGAGCAATTCCATGACCCATTATTCCAGAGCCTAGTACAGTAATATTTTTGATTTCCATAACGTCCAAGAAAATTGATATCCTTTATAATATGTTCCCAGAGTACCCAAAATATGGGATTGTTTAGTAAAAAGTCTAAAAATCAGACAAAATGTGATGTATGTGATCTTGAGCTTCCTACACCTGAACGTTTGGAACGACATAAGAAAAAAGCTCACGGAAATGTTCCAGAAAAAAAAATGGATGATTCAGGTGGTAACGTAGGTGAAGGTGGCCTATGGTAACCATCTTAAAGGAAATTTGTAGGTAGTTATTGTAATGCACGACTCAAAAAAATATGGACTAATGTTTCTTTTCATATTCATTACTGCTTTTGTTATAATAGCTACTGTTGTGTTTCCATTTTGGAATTTAATCCGAGAGGATGTTTATGAAGAGGTTGAAATTATGCTGAATGAAAATGGCAAATGTTATGTTGACACATCAGATAACATACCAAAGACAATTTCCAATTGTGATCACAAAATTGGTGATATTGTTACTATAAAATTTGGTAAGGGAATGGCTAACGCAGTAATTGCAAACCCTTGATTATTCTACATCTCGATAATTAACTTTGAACTTAATAGTTTGTAAGTCATAATCAAAATATGGATTGTATTTTTTGTAATATTGCTAACAAAGTAATTCCATCTAGAATAATTGCAGAAACTGACAAATCCATTGCGTTTTTAGATGCCTTTCCATTATCACGCGGTCATACATTAGTAATTCCAAAACTTCACTACGAAAAAGTTCAGGATATGACGGATGTGGATAATACTGATTTGTTCAACACAGTGCACATGGTGATGTCTAAAGTGGATAAAATTACGGGCGCGACACTATTGGCGGTACATAACGGTAAAGATAGTGGACAAGAGATACCACATGTTCATGTCCATCTAATACCACGGCAATCTTCTGATCATGCAGGACCTGTGCACAGAATGTTTGATAATGGACCAAATCTTTCTGATGAAGAGCTAGACGAATTATGTAATGAAATAAAGAATCTTTAATTAACGTGGAAATATTTTTTTCCCAGATTTTCTTTCTTCAACCTGAATTGCCTTAGTTGGACAAGTTTCAGCAGCATCCATTATTTTTTCATATGATGCACCATATTGGTTATGAACGTGAGATTTTGGATTTATCATCTTAAGTTTATCAATAGCAAAGACTTTTGGTGCGATAGTTTCACAACTACAACAACCTATGCATAAACTTTCATCAACATCTACTGATAAATTATGGTTAAATGCCTTTGATTGATTATTCTGGTAATTTTTTGGCTCTGGATTAACATCTTTTTGTTTTACGTCCCAAAATGGATTTTCAAAATTTTTCTTATCAGAATTCTTCCTAGTCTTAACTTCGTAATCTTCCCAAAATGATTTTTCATATTGTCTCCAAAAGTTTTCATCCATCTCAAAATCTTTTGTAAATCTACTCCAGTTTTCCTCCGTGTTATATCTATGATTATTTTTTTCCGAATATGGTGGTTTTTGATGGCTTTTAGAGTCAGTAGTGGTTCTTTTACTTCGATTTTTAAAATTCCTTAATTTATTTTGATTTTTTAAAAAATGATAAGCAATAGTGATCATTTTGAACTTTTCATTAGTATTTTTACTATTATTTTTATCAGGATGAAATTCTAATGCTAATTTTCTATAATTATATTTGATTTGTTCAAATGTAGCGTCATTGTTCACCATTAAAATCTGGGTAGCTGACTTTTTGTTCACATAACCGATATGTTATGCTATTATTAAAAATAATCAGTTTAAAATTTAGTTATAAGAAGTGACAATGATTAAAAACTCAAGTGCGTAGTATAGATGCTTACTATGGTAGATCTAGATTATAAAATTAAAACGGTGGTTTTGCGCCCACTGCTAGATTCTGATGAGGCAAGCCAGATTATTGAGAACAGGAAAACGTCACTTTTTAGAAAAATGCTACAAAAGCCTAAAAAAAGTGAAGTACATGTTCATTCCGTAAAATTATTTTACGAAGCATTTCTTGTTTTATCTGGAAAATATTCTGCAAATTATTATAGAAAAACAATGCATACCATTACTGTTGATCCTACAGTAAAAGAAATTATAATCGGTGATGAAATTTTTCCTGTTAAACGGGGAAAGGGCATAGTGGGAAAATTAAGTACCAAGATACAAACAACTACAAAAAGAAAGAATAGAATCGACTTGGAATTGGAAGAACATGTATTTTTAGAAGAGGAACAAGAAATTGCATTTGATCATCACGGAAAAGAAATCAAAATGCCATACAAAACAAGCTCTAAGCTAATTGAAAGTTATCCAAAGCGAACATTGGAGAAAACAAAACAAACTGTCAAAAAACCAGAAATCACTTACGATGCTGCTGTGCAAAGATTAGTTTCAAAATTAAAGAAATCTATTTCAGTTGGAAGACGTAACATGCAGGAAAAAATCACTACAAGTGAAATAATTGAGTTGTATGTACCAATTTATGAAGCTAGATTAATTGGACCTAAAAAAAATATACGTCTTATGAGAATAGACGGTATAAGGAAAAAAGTTTTGTAATTTCACTTTACGAGCTTCTGAAATTTTGGCTCGTCTAATAACGAATCAAAAAATTCATCTTCAATTGCCCATTTTTTGATTGTTTTTCGATCTTTTTTGATTGCTTGTTCTAATAGGTACAAAGCCTTATCGATATTGCCCATTGCTGCATTACTTCGTGAGATTGCATAGATTACGTTTACATTATTACCATGAATCTGTAATAGTTTATCAAAAATATCTATCGCCTTTTCGTGTTTTCCTAACTCCGCTAGCTCGATTCCTTTATGAAAAAATGCATCCATGTGTTTTGGATGTTTTCGTATAATGTTTTCAAAACAGTTTAAGGCTTGTTCATGTTTTTTCATCTTTCCAAATACTATTCCCCGGTAAAATGCTGTGTTAACGTTTCCTGAATCACATTTCAGTGCTTCATCTAAACTTTCTATAGCCTCTTCATGCTGTAGAAGCTTGTCATAAAGCACTCCTTTATTGTAATGCGCAGCTGCATATTTTGGGTCTATTTCTATTGCTTTGTTATAGTACTCGAATGCATCATCTGTATTACCTAGTTCGGCAAGTGAAATTCCTCTATTATTAATAGAGCCAACATCATCAGGATTAATCTGAATAACTTTATCAAAACATGTTATCGCATCTTGATACTTTTTTAATTGGTTTAATGCTAGACCTTGATTGTATAAAGCTGTAGTATTTTTTGGTTCTTGTTTTACAATTTTTTTGAATAATGGAATTGCAACTTTTGGCTGTCCCTTTTCTAAATACGACATAGCCTGATCAAGCAAATCCTCTGTTTTTTCTTTACCTGCAAAAAATATCATTGAAATCAGCTTATGTTACGTAGATTTATTTTTTAAACTTTGTAAGAAAATTGTCCGTAGATTTCATAATTGCTGTGATATCAGACTTTGTATGAACGTCTGAAATCGCACCTAATTTTCCTGGCAAAAAGAAAATTTTATCATTTGCAATCATATGAAAATGATAATCGTGCAATTTTTTTGTATTACATTTTGCGGCATCAGTAGAATTTTTAATTTGAATAATTTTTCCTTTTAGAAAATGTGTTAGAAATAATGAACCGATTCCAGTTGTGATCACATCACCGGCAAATTTTTTATCTAGTATTTTTCTAGCTTCAGAACCAAACCTGTTTAACCTTTCATAAAGCATATTGCCTTTATTTTTAATCATACGAAGCGTTGAATCTCCGGCTATCATTGAAAGAGGATTTGCAGAAAATGTTCCACCACCGATATATGCACGGTTTGATTTTGAAAATAATGATGTGTTTGCATACTTCATAAATTCATCTTTGCCGCAAATTACTCCAATTGGAAATCCTCCACCAACAATTTTTCCAAGAGTTACTATGTCAGGATCAAGTTTCATTGTGTTATACAAACAGCCATATCTGAATCTAAAGCCAGTTACAATCTCATCTAGAATAAATAGTGAATTATTTTTATGACAAAATTCTTCAATTCCAGTTAAATATTCTTTTGTGGCTGGAATACATCCACCACCACCAAGAACAGGTTCAATGATAACTCCAGCTAAATCATTACTTATTGACTTCAAAATCCTGATCGAATTTTCTAAATTATTGTAGGGTAATGAAACTATATGTTTCTCATCAGCGGTACCCCTGCTTTCAGGTTTTTGGAATGGCCAGTTTACTGTTTTTAGTAAATCTGTAGTGTAACCATGCCAACCACCATCAATCTTTGCTATTATTTTTCTCCTAGTTGCAGTTCTAGCAAGTCTGACAGCATACATGGTAGCCTCTGTACCAGTTGTCGCGTATCTAATTTTTTCAGCAACCGGAACAGCTTTTGAAATTTTTTCTGATAACTTGATTGTATTCTTGCTTAATGTTCCATGCATCCAACCATTGTTAAGTTGTGTTTTTGCATCATGAAGTACGTTTTTTGGTGAATGCCCCAAAATGAGGCTCCAATGACCCATCCAATAATCAACATATTTGTTAGAATCTACATCAACCAGAAATTTTCCTTTGGATGATTTTGTAACAAACGGATATGGTTCAAAAAACCTAATATTGTGATGAACACCATTAACATGAAATTTTTTAGATTCTTTGAATAGTTTTGATGATTTTATTGTATTTTTTTTATATAATACCAGATCTTTTTTCATCATTTTTAACATCTATTTTTATCAATATATTACTGATCGCTAAAATCATTTTTTTTATTTTTTTTTTTGAATAGTTTATATGTATTCTATTCATGTGAGTTTTTGCATACGTAACGCAAGAGCGGCGCTTGTGATGAAGTATGGTATTGAGCCATTTTGTGACTTACAAGCCTCCAGTTACGCATACAAAATGAGGATTTGACAAAACGTTCAAATCTGAAATGTGAAGATTAGTGCATTCCGTCAATTTCAATAATTAAGCTGAAAATACTTCAGCAAATCCAGGAATCCGGTTGATCCTGCCGGACCTGACTGCTATCGGATTGATACTAAGCCATGCTAGTCTTTGTAGTAATACAAGGCATACGGCTCAGTAACGCGTAGTCAACCTACCCTATGGACGGGGATAATCTCGGGAAACTGAGCATAATACCCGGTAGACCACTTCTCCTGGAATGGTTAGTGGTTAAAATGATTCGTCGCCATAGGATGGGACTGCGGCCTATCAGCTTGTTGGTGAGGTAATGGCCCACCAAGGCGATTACAGGTACGGGCTCTGAGA
>Ga0207961_1000277_pt1 | contig 15140 bp, 17 predicted proteins | sample Knorr_S7_td_250__FD_185596 | JGI IMG/M metagenome (GOLD analysis project Ga0207961, IMG submission 185596) | Marine microbial communities from Southern Atlantic Ocean transect - Knorr_S7_td_250_ad_252m_LV_B (SPAdes) (version 2) | ecosystem: Environmental > Aquatic > Marine > Oceanic | place... | reverse complement strand
CCGTTGCTACAATTGGTTTTGATGTTGATTTTGCTTCTTGCACATCAACCTCAAATGTAAAAAAACCAAAACCAACACTTGGGGCAATAAATTCTGGTCCAACACCCTTAATCAATATGGCAAATGTTTGCAGTCCAGGCTCACCCTCTAGTAGCCAGTGTCGAAGTACTTTCCCTCCTGCAGACCAGAAGTGGTCACGCCCTTCGTCATTAGCTGCTGAATATGTGGGTACTGTCTGACCATCAATCATATCAACTCTTAAAATGTCATAATGAACTTGAGTTTCATATAGATCAGAAGAGTAAGGTTTCATAAATTCTATAACAAATTTCATATCACAGCCAATTCTAGGTTTTTCAGGACCGTAGAACATTTGAATAAACATTGAACCGGTGTTTGTGTTTTCTACTATTTTTACCATGTCATATTCAGTAGAACAACCTGCCTCAGCCTGGATCTGCGCTGTATCTACAAAATTTGTAAATGGGTTTGTGGAGACATTTTCTGCGTACTCGTATAATTCAAATCTATATTCCTGCGGAGGTGCTCCCTCTGTCACATGTTCCCATGTACTGGCCTTTACTGGAAATGGAAATTCATCTACTACCCATATATGGCTTGTTTTGCCGCCAGATTTCCAACCAATAACAACGGCATCATATTCACCTGATGGAACACTAACAGTTTCCAAACCAAGTGGAGCAACCTGCTCACCGCCAATATTTGCAATCTTGCCCCATGAAGGAAGTCTAAATTCTTTTGGTCCCTTGCCAGGTTGATCAATTTCTGCAGTAACAAAACCAGAAAGCCATGATATTGAGGATTTGTATACAGCACCGTATGTAACAATGTTATCACTACCACCAGTTGGTTCCGGTGCAACCTTTCCAATATTCATGTAGCCCTTGACAACTTTGTTTCCATCCTGAACAAGAACTTGATAAAGCCACATTTTTTCACCATCCACCACTGTTTCTTTTTCTACCCAAAATGACATCCAAAAGTCTGAACAGTCCTTATACGATTGATGGCATAGTTTGTATTTGAAAAAATCTCCAACTTTGAGATTTTCCCCCGCATACCATGAGCCATCAATATCTACACGTGAAATTGGAGCAGCAGCACCACTAACGCCTTCTATCTCTGTCTGAGCAAAAACTGCTGGAGTGATACTACCGCTAATAAGAATAAGCGAAAAAATAATGATTACTAGTTGATTTTGCAAACAATATAGATCGTTAGCAAAGTTAGTTAAATGTTTCAAATAAGCAAATATAGAGTACTATTCTGAACTAGGTAGGTATGTGTGAATGTTCAAAGATCCATCTTTATGAAGTTGAATTCAAGCTTGCTGGAATGATTGTCGTTCCAACTCATAAAAACTGTGGTGATAAGTTGAATGAAAAACAAGCTGATACATTCCAAAAGGAACTAGTCAAAACTTGGGGATTAGAGGACGAAGACGACGAATAAACTTTAACACTAAAACTAATTTATCAATATTATAGAATTACTACGTAATCTCATAATCCAATAAAAAGAAGGAAAAAGAGATTATAATTGAGATACTGCTTCTTTACAGACGTCAGTACTACATTTGCAATCGTGGCTGCATATACAATGACCTTGCATTGCACAATCACACGAATAATCTGGATCGCCTGAATCTGCTTCGCAACCACATGCTTGATCTACCATGGAAAATGTAGTATCTACATGGTTTTAAAACTTTAGTAAAAAAATTACACCGTTATACAGATCTTTAGGTCTAAAAATTTCTGGCGCCTTCATGTGGGATAGAAAGTAAAAAATTAACTGTGTTATGTAGCTTGTTCATCTGTGATTCAATCTTGACGGAATCGCCTTCAAGATCAAACGCGGTTTTCAATATGTGAATGAATTCCGGTTTTCTGTGAAGATCCTTAATTCTTGTGAAATTATTTCGATTGATATATCCAAGGAAAAAATAGCAATCGGCAAGCAATGAATTGTTTATCATATACTGATATTTTTGAGAAATTATTTTAGAGTGGGAATTGGATTCTATCATATCTGAAAAGCCTGTAGTAGACTTGAACATTCTTGAAAGCAGAGTTGGTGTTGCATGTTCTATTCCAATTGATTCAGCTATGGTTGAAATACATTCATTGATTTTATTTTTTTCAAATTTACGTAGCGTCTTTAACATATGTGTAGGACTGGGACACTGTGAATTTATAACATATATTGCATCAGCTAAAAAAAATGCGGCACATTTTAACCATGTAGAAGCATACGGATCATTGTCTAGTCCATTTTTTACCTTTGTAATACACATCGCAGCATCTAGCAAATAATTTTTTACGCACGCGTTAAAGATCTGTTCCTTCTTATCTTTAATTTTTGATAAGAATGTCTGAAGTTCCCATTGCTCATCAAACAGGATTTTCATGTTGTTATACTGTAATAAAATATCAGGAGATGTTTCTTGTAATGTTCCATGATAAATATGATAAAAAACACCATCAAATTCAAGAACAGATTCTTCTTGTTTTTTTCCATCAAATATCGTAAGATTGTATTCGCAACAATCATAATTAGTGCCAAGGCTATGACACCCTCCCATTCCAACAGGATGTTCCTTAATTGAAAGTTTTTCTAATACATTTTTTATATCCAAACAAAAATTATGAGAAAGTATTTTGTATAAAGTTTCGAAATGAGAATTTTTTACAATTCAATGTAAATAATAATAAGATTCTTGAAATTTGAAAGCAGGCAGAATGTTATTGCTTTAAATTGTGATTCCCCCTTGCTTCTATAAGCTCCTGTGGTGTAGTCCGGCCAAGCATATTGGCTTCTCAAGCCAATGATCCCGGGTTCAAATCCCGGCGGGAGCATATTATAATTTAATGTGCTTAAATAATTCGCATACGTTTTTTATTTAGTTGGCTTTACGTGATTTGTCTTTAAAACAGGAGTATAGGTCTGATAGAGATGATGTTGTTTCAGAATTTTTTATTCCTTGTTTGAGTAATTGCATCCAGTATGATAGAACCATAGAATATATCTCAGTCAAAAGTCTAAGTACACTAACTTTCGGTTTGGAAAATATACAAGATAGACAGGCTAAGATTAGGCTGATTTCAGGGCATAGATTTAACACATCTGACTTGAATATGTTAACGAAACTATTTGATCAACAAAGAAGTATTGGTAGATTTAATGGGAATATCATACAAAATGACAAAATTAAACACCTTCAGAAGATAATTAATGATTTTAAGCTTGAAGTAAAGATTGCAATACCTAATTCAGAACTTGTAGATGGAACTTTTGAGGAACGCATGGGAATATTTAGGGATACTAATGATGATGTTGTTGCGTTTTCGGGCACGTCAAATGTCACTTTTGATACACAAAATAGAAACTTTGAATCAATTGATGTTTTCACATCCTGGGATGATAAATCTCGTGTGGATATTAAAATTAATAATTTTGAAAACCTGTGGACTAATAAAACAAAATACGTTCAAGTATATGATTTGCTATTCGCAGAAAGAAGCAATCTTTTGAAATATTCAGTTGAATGGGCAGTTGACACAAACTAGGTTAGAAATCAAATTCTTTCATATCTGTTTTGAGAACATTTTGATTAAAGCTAATTTTTGAAATTTTATAATAAATTACTTCACCGCGTCTTTCAATCACTGCAATGATTGGTTCTTTGCCCATCTTGGTTATTTCTTGAATCTTTTTCTGTAGTTTCCCTATCTTCTCTTGTTTTCCTTCATTAAGACTGAATACTAAAAACTTGGCACCTTTTTCTCCTAAATCCCCCTTATCATAAACTCTAAAGTCTGAACCAAATCCAAATCCATCTTTAACAGCATATCCCCTTGCCCTAAGATCTCGATAAACTAGAAATTTTGTTAGTATATACTCATCCTGTTGTTTACAAATTTGTAGAAGAGAATCAAAATCTATTTTCTTTTTACCTTTGAATATAGTTAATTTACCGGTGTGTAAAAGATAAAGAGATTCAAATGGTTTTAAGATGAATTTGTTTTTTTCCCACTCACCAAAACCTTTCTGTTCAAGAGCATGTTGCATGTCAGGATTTAAGATCAAAGGTTTGTTTTTGATTAAAACACCTTCGATTTGCGAATCTGTTTCGGATGACACGAAAAAATTGGTTATTATTTAGCATATAAGGTGTGTGAAGACTACCGTTAAAATATGGGCTACAGAGCAAGTGTAAATTATGCATGGTGAATGTTACAGAAAGGGCAACGGTCAGCCATATACAAGAAAGAAGTACATCAAAGGTAAGCCTCAAATTAAAATAGCTAAATTTGAAGGTGGGCAGAAAGGGGACTATGATTATAGTGTTAAGCTTTTGATTAATGAGAAAGTTCAGATAGTGCATGTAGCTATCGAAGCAACTAGGCTTGCGGCAAACAAAACACTTGAGAAAACAACTGGAGAATCTGGCTATTTCTCAAAACTACGAATTTATCCACATGTCTTACTTAGAGAAAATAAAATGATTGCTGCAGCGGGAGCAGATCGTTTGCAGGAAGGTATGAGAAGGGCGTTTGGAAAGGCGTTGAGCCTGGGTGCACGTGTAAATCCCGGTCAGTGTATTATGGAAATCCATGTAAAAAAAGAACATGTGGAAGCAGCCAAAAAAGCACTCAAGGGAGCATGTGTTAAATTACCTGGAACACCATCAATTAGCGTTACCCCCTTAATTAAGAAGTAATCTCTGATAATTCATTTTTATGTTCTTCTAGTAATTTAATGAATTCAGAAAATTCTTGTTCAGTTGGGTCTCTTTTTAAAATTCTTCTAGATTGATAATAAAACGAGTTATACAGTCTTCCGATTATTATCCCATACACAAATGGATTGTTGGATGCATCCTCTGGTTCTAATGAGTTAACGAGTGATATGATTTCATCCTTTGCGCTTATGGATTTACGTATTTTTTCTCCCAAAATTTCTCGGATTTTTTTATCCATGGTTTTCTTTAGTTGATTATAGTTAAAAAGAATGTGAAAAAGCATTAAGCTTTAATAGACTTGATCAAATTTATCGATTAAGCAGTTGTAGTATAGCTTGGTATTATGCGAGCTTGCCAAGTTCGTGGCCCGGGTTCAAATCCCGGCAACTGCATCATCTTTCAAAATTATTAAAGATTAAGAGCTGTTAGTGGATTTTTTTTGCAAACCGTTTTTTATTATATCTAGAGCATCAATTGCTCTTTCTGGTTTTGGCAGTTGAACCATGAAAATTTTGTCTTGGTTAACTTCGGAATGTTGTGGTGGAGATAAAGCTAGCATAGTGGTATCTGCTAAAGATTCAAAAAACTTGAGATATTCATTTGCATAAATCAGGAATTCTTCATGTATGTCTCCATAAGAAAAATCAAGTGAAACCTCAACAAACACATGCCCTAATCCATCTTGCAAAATGTTAAGATTAGTATTTACAGAAACTGGTTTACCATAAATTTTTGCCATTATTTCGTCAAATCGCCTATCGGGTAACATAATTCTCGGTACATTTTTTCCATTGAAATCAAAAATATCAATATCATTATGTGTGCGTTCAAGCAATTGTTCCATTTCTTTACTAGTCATCTTCTAAGAGTCTGTAAGTTTTGGAATTATTTTATCTCCTAATTTAGTAAGAAAAGGCGCTATGAATGCGGTAATTATGGTTATCAAACCTATTAATGGGAAAAGAAATGCGCTGACCACGCCCATATCAACCCCAACTTTAATGATAATAATTGAAAACTCACCACGTGGGGCAGATAATGCGAATGCAACACGCAGCGATTTTCCTTTGGGCTGCCTAAATATCATATTTCCTAGAATATTACCGCTAAACTTCATTGCAAGAGTAACTGCAATTAATGCAATTGCTAGGAAAATGTAGCTCTCTAATTGTGTTATATCCATTAATGCACCAACCGATACGAAGAAAATGGCTACAAACATGTCTTTTATGGGACTAGATAATATTTTTGAAACCTCAGCGGATCTGGATTCTGCAACCAAAACACCTGCCAAAAATGCACCTATAGCTACGGAAAGTCCTACTACGTTAGCCAAAAGTGCATAACCAAAGCAGACCCCAAGCACACTTAACAGTAAAATTTCTCTATTTTCTGCACTTGCAACCTTATCAATCAATGGAGGGATAACTCGTCTTGCAATAGTAAATGTTCCAACAATTAGACCAGCTGCCACTACTGCAACTACAACTACATTTTCAATCGAAACAGTTCCAACTAAACCAATTGATTCAAGTGATGCAATTAGAATAACTGCGATAACGTCTTCAACAATTAAAACACCCAAAATAAGAATAGAGGATTCCTTTTTTATCTTTCCAGCTTCCTCTAGGACTTTAATAATTATTGCAGTACTGCTGATTGATAGTGCCGCTGCGATAAATAACGAATCCATGAAGTTGAGACCCATCGCACTTGCAGCCAAAAAAACCACGCCTAGCGTAGCAAATAATCCCAATGTACCTGCTCCAACTGCTACTTTTCCAATAGTACGGATTTTTGCAAACGGGAATTCAATGCCTATGACAAAAAGCAATAAAATGACGCCAATATCAGCAAAAAGATTCAATGCAGAAATATCAGATAAAATACCAATTCCGGTAACCGAAGCTGAGCCTCCATTTGCAGGCAAAAAGGATGTCCATAATGGAGAAAGAGGACCGATTAACATGCCAGCAAACAGATATCCTATAATCAATGGCTGTCGAATTTTGAAAAATGCAAGCGTTACTATTGCTGCTAAAATCATTATTATTGCTAGATCAGTTACAAAAGTTTCGTGTGGTAATTGTAATGGGTTAATCTTTTCAACAAAAGTAGATACGTTTTCACTCAAAGAAGATTGAACACTGTCTTGAGACTGAATTTGTAAGAAAAAATCCTTCATCTTTTCATTAAACATCTGTTTCTTAAAAAAGATCGCTAGCAGACTATTCCAATCGAAATCGGCATATCTTTATTTTCTTATGGTCGTAATACAAACGGGATGATGATCAGAGTGACTGATTTTATGAAGAAATAAGCTCTGGGGTATCTGACCAATTTTATGGTAATTTTACAATCACCCTTGTTATTAATAGTACCGTACTATACCGTAATATATGATACAATGTGAATACTGTACAAGGAATTTTGTGGAAAGTATGAATGGTTTGGTTGAAAAAACATTCCACGTACTATTACATGAACCTAGGATTGTCAATCAGTGAAATCCAATTCTTTTATTTTATTTTAGCGAACTTTTTAACAATACCAAAATATCTAGGCAGTTGTGACTACGAAGCCAAAGGCTGTTAAAAGTACAAACAAGACCCCAAATATTCCATCAATATTAAAAAAGGTTGCAACTGTTTCAGATTCTACCAAATCACTATCAAAGGAAATTAAGACAATGTCTAAAATCTTTGCAGAAAATCAAAAGGTTCTTGTTTCAATGAAAAATATGATTGATACTCTAAGCACTGCAATAGAACATGTCCAAAAGCAAGAAAAAAAGATCAATATTATCGAAGGTGATACTGAAAGGCTATTCGTGGGACTTGAACAAGTAAGAAGCCAATCAAATATCATTCCAAAGATCAACGCACAAACTAGCAAATTACAAGAACGTGTGGAAAAGATGTCTCAAATTCACGAAAATCAGCCTAAATCAAGCGAATTAATGCAAAAGATATCCGATTCTTTTGATTCGATAAAAAATAATTCCAAAATGATAATGAATATTGCTGATCGGGTTGAAAATGTAAAGGAAGATTTAGGCCGTGTATCATCAAAAGGAGATTCAGAAAATGTTATTGGAAATCTGAAAAATATAAAATCTGAGTTTATGACGCTCAGAGATTATGTTAGCGAAAATGCTGATGGGTTAGAAGGAAAAATTTCAGGTTTGACAGAGATGTTAAATAGAACAAATGCATCTTCGGCTGAATTTCATAAAAAATCAGATTCAATAGTTCAGGAATTGCAAAAAATTAGGAATGTTACTAGCAAAGAATCAAACACGACAACAAATGATGTTATTGGATTATTGAAATTATCAGAATATCAATCAAATATACGCATGCAGGCCGAGTCAAAATATGGATCTATAAAGGAAATTGAGAAAATGGCTGAACAGACAGCAGAAATCGTAAATCTTTTTGATAAGCTGACAATCGAATCAGGGAAAAAAATACCATTACCACATGAGGTAAGGCAATGGGCTGTAAGTACAATTTTGAACTGTGCAGATAGATGGGAAATCAAGTTTGCTGATATGTTCAATAGATTATTAGAATTGTTGGGCAGAGATTTATTGAAAGAATCAATAAGGCTACAGCAAGTTAGAGATATTTTTGGTATTAGAGCAGTTGATCAAATCAGAAGCGAATTAGGGCTATCCTAGACACCTTCTGCTTTATCGAAAGATTCCAAATTTTGTTTTTTCCTCTTAAGAATAACAAATATTCCAATGATTGCCACAATCCAAAAGCAAGTAAAAATAATATTTGAAATGCTTGCATACATGTATGGGACTATGTCCATAAGATTCTCCTGAAGTATTTCTGCTCTTAGACTTAGGTCCATCATTCCGGTGTGAAATGCTGAGCTATCTCTTGGAACAGCAGAAATTTTTTCAGTGCTAGCAAGCATAACATCTAGATCAGCTTGTATTCTAGCAAAGTTTGTTGTATCAGTTGGAAATAGATAAACAGGATTTCCCTCTGCTGGAAGATATCCCTTGATTGTCTTAATATCAGCTAAGATTGTTTTTGGTTCAGCAGAAGCCATAACTCTATCAAGTAGCCCTATTGATAGATCAACAGGATAAACATCATCTTGATAACCAACGTATCCTGTATATGCACCAAAGCATATTATTCCAATAATTCCTACCGTTGCAAGTTTAAAAGTAATACCAGCCATTTTTTCCTCTTTTGTCTTTGTGTAGTCAATTCTTGAATTACCTCTTTTAAATCTTGTATGAGTGAAGCTCATCAACGAAATATAGAAGAATCCTATGGTTTGTAAGGCAATAATTGGAACCCAGATTGGATTTGATGAGTAAATTGCAATAAAAATTCCAAACACACCATAAATCCCAAAGAAAAGTTCTAGTAATGTCGTTTGAGAAAATGGTAAATTGTAAGCCTTCGTTCTCCAGTCATCTGATTTTTTAATAATACCATATTTTGGAGTCCGTAGAAATTCATTCTTCTTTCCTATCATAGCATCGAACACTGCTACAGTGTTGTTAACTGACATTCCTATCGAATAAATTATCAGGTACGGCATAGCCATAGCCTTTTCTTTCCAATTTTTATCATACATGTTATGAATTACATACAGGTATGCGCCTGGTCCCATGGCAAGATATGTTGCGAGAGTCACGACAGGTAAAAAGCTAACAACATAAAGGTTGACTTCTGCAGCTAGAAGAATCGGAAGGGCAAGAAACTGTATTAACATTAATGGAAATACTATGTGACGAGTAAGCTGTACAAAAGCTTGAAGTTTTGCATCAAATGCAATTTTTCGCTTAATTAGAATACCGCCAAGAAGTTTTATGGCACACTGGATTGAACCTTTTGCCCATCTGAATTGTTGCCTTTTTGCACCATTCATCTGTACAGGAAGTTCTGCATCAACAACTATGTCAGGTATGAAAAGGCATTTCCAACCTTTCATTTGTGCCCTATAGCTCAGATCCAAGTCTTCCACAAGTGTTGCTGTGTGCCATCCTCCAGCGTCATCTATACAATCTTTCCTCCAAATTCCAGCAGTTCCGTTGAAGTTCATAAATAAATGAGAATTACTTTTTGCTCTTTGCTCAACCAAAAAATGAAAGTCCAGACTTAGAGCCTGTGCTTGTGTAAGAGCAGAATAATTTTCGTTTACATGACCCCACCTGCACTGGATTAGTCCGATGTTTGGTTTAGCAAAATAAGGTATTGCTCTTTTTAGAAACCATTTGGGTGGAATGAAATCAGCATCAAAAATTGCAACAAGTTCACTTTTTGTAAGTTCCATGGCATACTTGAGTGCTCCAGCTTTGTATCCAAACCTAGTTCCACGTCTAATATGTGATATGTCAAATCCTCTGCTCTTGTAATTTTTGACAAGTGCTGCCACTTGTTCAGTTGTGTTATCATCAGAATCATCTAGAACCATAATGCGCATCTTTTCCTTTGGATAGTCCTGTTCACAAACACAATCGATTAGACGGTTTGCAACATACTTTTCATTGTAAATGGGAAGATGAATGGTAATAGTTGGTTCCCCTATTTCTGCAACATCGTGATTTTCCTCTCTTCTCCCTGAAAGAAATGCCAGGTAGTAAAAATTACATGTATAACCAATTATTATAATTGCACATAAAATAAAAATAGAAAAAACAAAACTGATGAACGGACTTCCTTCCATTTTACAATAATATCAAATATTATACAATATTAAGTTACGAAACTTTACTAATAATAGATATTATTGAGGATAAATCTTGATTGCCTGTGGTGGGCAAACACCCTCACATGCTAAGCAAAATATACAGTCTGGTTCGTTAATTTGGAGCGGTTTTTTAGTAGATGCCACATTTCCGGCAAAGTCAAAGAATTCGTAAACAGCAACCGGGCATGCATCAATACAAGCCCCGTCCCCAATACACATATCAAAATCAACAGAACAATACTCTCCCCAAACGCCTAGTACCGCATTATCTGTTCCAACACGACCCCAAGTCTTTAGGGTATTTCCTGTACTGGTCTTAAATGGTGCAGACTCGTCCATCTTATCTTTGTATTCTATGTCAATAGGTCCTGGAACTGGTGCCTTACCATCCCTCTGTATTACTTGTTTTTTACCTTCAACTTTTGGTTTTGGTGGTTCTAACACAGGTTTTGGTTTTGCATCTGGTACAATTTGTGCAAGTGGTGTTAGTTCTTCTAATTTTACCAGTGATTCACCTTCAGAAAGTTTTTCTGTTTTTATATAATACTCAACCAATTTGTCAGAAAGTATAGTGTTTCGAAGTATGGTGTCTATTACCATTTTTGCAAAATGATCTGCCTTTTTCCTATAATCTTTTACCCATTGTGGGTCACCAAACTTTTCAATTGAAAATATTTGATAAATGATGTCAACTACTTCGCCTGTTACAACTTCAACAGTAACGCTAAGATTAGCTTGTTCATAGCCGTCAGCATCAGGATCAGACATGTTTTCTTCAATCCACCTGTATGTTGCATAAATCCTGTCAGCATACATATCCATCTCAAATGTATCTTTCATTCCTTCAAAGACAGATTTTATCTCAGCAGGGTCATCAAGTTTGATGGGTATTCTGTATAATCCAAGCTTATACCCGTGTAATGGATAAACTCCCCTTTTAGCAGTAGGAGACTGCATTGTATAAACACGGTCTTTAAGCAGTAATGACATAATCATAATACTCTCAAATTAGTTAAAAATCTTTGTTCGTAAATTCGTGAGCTTTTTCCTTAAAACCTAAATTTTTAAGAAGCTTTTGCAAAAGGGATCGGCTTGAAAATCAACAAGGTTGCAATCGTGAGTAAATTTGGTTCTAAAAAATCTGAAAAAGCGGCTAATGGTATTGTAAAAAAATTACTAAAATTAAAATCTCAAGTTTACACTATTGCTCCAATATCTGTACAGGGAGCAAAAAAGCTTGATGCATTAGAAGAACTGAAAAAGATAAAGCTAGATCTTGTAATAACATTAGGTGGAGATGGAACAACTCTTAGAACATTTAGAAATCTTGAAAATGAAACTCCGCTTCTCGCAATAAATGTTGGTGGTAATAGAGGAATTTTATCAGAAATAACTTTAGAGGAATTTGATAAAGCTATACAATCTATAAAGAAAAATAAGATTTGGCTTGACAAAAGAACACGTGTTATCGCCTCTTGTAATGGAAAGCAATTTCAACCTGCGTTGAACGAGATATATGTTAATAGAAAGAATTTGACAAAAACTGCTGACTTTGAAATAAAGTTTCAGAATGATACTGTTAAACAAAAGATGGATGGTGTGATAATTTCAACACCCAGTGGTTCAACTGGACATTCTTTATCAATTGGTGGGCCTGTACTTCACGAAAGTTTAGATGTACTAATCATAACTCCTGTTGGACCGGTTCATAGACTGCCATCAATTGTTGTCCCTGATGAAAAGATTGAGATTACATGTTCACATGACTGTAATATTGTGATGGATGCACAAGTAATCAAGTCGTCAGTTTTTGAAGATCTTGTAACCATTAAAAAATTTAAGAAACAAGCTGTGTTTGTTAGACTGAAAAAAAGGGGTCTAAGACAGATGGGCAAACTTGGCTTTTAGGGTTCTAGATTCTAGCGCATTTTATGCTGGTATTCCATTCAGTTCAAGCGAACCAAGTGTGACCACATCTCATGTGTATAATGAAATCAAACATATCAAAAAAGATCACGACGCAGTTCAGATTTTGATTGAAACAAGACGCTTAAAAATTTCTGATCCAGAACCTAGATTTATAATCACAGTTAACAATGCTGCAAAAAAATCAGGTGATTTTCCTAATCTTTCACAAGAGGATGTATCGATTATTGCCTTGAGTCTTCAGCTCAATGCAGAATTAATCACTGATGACTTTGCGGTTTCTAATGTTGCAAAAAATCTCAGCATAAAAGTTACTCCTATAATGACTGGTGGTATAAAAAAAATTGTAACATGGGTATATTATTGTCCAGGCTGTAAAACCAATTTTTCTGAAACCACGAATTGCCCAAATTGTGGAAATAAACTAAAAAGGAAGTCTGTGAAAAATTAATCAAGCATCGTGAAGTGTTTTCTGGGTATTTTTTTTCAAATGTTTACTTTGTACCTGTAACATTTTCTTAATTTTTTTTGCACGTGTTTCGCCTAGACCACTAATTTTTGAAAGCTCTGCAGTTGACGAGCTCAATACTTTTAACGGTGTTCCAAATTTTTCTAACATACGTATTGCAGTTTTTTCTCCCACACCTGGTAAACTACATAAAACAGAAAGTTGTTGTTTCTGCAAGTCACTTGATTTCTTAATTTTTTTGATAAATGGTCCCTTTATCGCATTTTTTCTTGAACACATTGACGCCAATAGTTTAGCTGTATGGTATGCATTTGGTGTAGGAATAATTGGAATTTTAAAATCAATAACGATTGATGAGATTGCTCCATAAAACACAAGCCAATTTTCTGTTAGTTTCTCAATTTCATCCAAATTGCCTTCAATCAGTAAAATAGGAAATTGATAATTGTCTTTGAGACGATTGCATTGATCAAATAAACGTCCGTCAAAAATTGATGAAATTAAATCAGAAATGGTTTTCCTTTCAACTATAGTTTCTGGTGCAACAATATAATCACCTACAGGCAGTGTTTTTACTTCTACATTTATGCCCACAGCTTTGAGAAGATCTGGTATGCGACTTTTTTTCTCTCTCTCATCAACAACTAAACGCAGTTCATTTAGACTCACATGATCACTGTTTTTTGTAAATATTTTATTTGCGGGTTTCGTCATTTTGTGGTTGCTGAGTACCTGCAACAGACTGATTTTTGATCATTTCTTGAATTTTCGTCTCTCCTTCTTTTAGTGTGATTTTTAATCTCTCTTCTTGTTTCGTTAAAAGGGAAGCTTTAGTGTTTGCTAATTCTTTTTTTTCATCAAGTTCCTCGATAAGATCTTTTTTGTTTGATTTTATCAATATAGTCCCGGCATGTTTGAAAACCATGTCGTCATCATTTGCCTTTTTTAGCTCTTCAAGTGCTTTTTCTGTTTCAAGTTTGTCAAATTCTAACTGTTGTTTCTGTGCAAGAATTGATTGAAGGTTTTGTTGCGTTTGCTGAAGTTTTGCTAATTGTTCTTGAACCAAAGGAGGAATTTGTTGATTTGATGACATGTTATGTTTTTAGATTCTATTTTGTTATATATTTACTGCTTTTATTGAATCAAAACTTGCCTGAATGAGACGTATGGAAGAATTTAGATTTGCACGCAAATGTGGTAACTGATTTGATTCAACAAGTATTGTAATTTTGTCTTTATAGAATATCTCTGTTTTAGTTGGATTTTCGGGATAGAATTTGTTATCTGTGGAAATTGATTCGTAAATTGCTTTTGTTTTTTCTTTTGCATCTATCTCTATTTTAGCATTAAAGCTTAACGTCATAAGCAGTACCTGCCATCTTAAAACCACATTTTTTACAACCCCATATTCCAATGACTTGCCTGCCAAATTGAAGAGAGCCGCATTCGGGACATTTTCTTTTTGCCTTCATATTCCTATGGACAAGTGAGTAGCTTTTTCTGATTTTTATGCCATATCTTGCGCCAAGACCCTTAAGCGATGTTCTCTTTTTTGCCATCTTACTAACTCGTTTGGTTTGCTGTTTGTTTTATAATCTCTCTGATTTCTCGTCCCGTTGAGATGGATAATTCAGAGCATTTGACAAGTTGATCCAGGGAAAATCCTGAACTTCCGCCTTTTTGAAGTGCAACAATATTTCCGTCAGAATTTGTTGTGATTGTGATTCGTGCATCTAGACAATCCCATTCGTCAAGATTTGGATCAACAATGATGTATTCGCCTATTCGTCCCATTGTAACCGATACTGGAATAGTAGTGATTGGCGTGTCAGATTCTTCACCTTCAACTAAAACTGGTTTATCATCTTTCATTTCCCATTTTGGCATTTTGGATGTCAGCACTGCAGCCGTTGAAGCATATGAACATGCATCAAACAAATTTCCATCATGGTCAGTAACTACATTATCAGCAAATAATCCAATGACAGATTTATCTTTCTCTAAAACCATCTGGGATAAATCAATCATCCCACTTTCACGTATTCCTCTATCAACTACTCTAGCTATTTCAATTACATATGGTTGAGGTGGACCAGTTTCTACACTTGGATGTGCTAATGGGAGAATCTCTGCAGTACAGATAAAAATTCCCTTCTCACCCATATCAGGAAAAGGTCTGTCAGGTTGAACTTTAACCCCAGCAACAACTTCAGTATCACCTAGTCTAGCTCGCGCAGAACCATTAGCATGTGGTAT
>Ga0207961_1000276_pt1 | contig 15145 bp, 17 predicted proteins | sample Knorr_S7_td_250__FD_185596 | JGI IMG/M metagenome (GOLD analysis project Ga0207961, IMG submission 185596) | Marine microbial communities from Southern Atlantic Ocean transect - Knorr_S7_td_250_ad_252m_LV_B (SPAdes) (version 2) | ecosystem: Environmental > Aquatic > Marine > Oceanic | place... | reverse complement strand
GGTCGGGCCAACCCGGGGTCACGGTCCCCCTCGGCGACGGCGAAGGCACGGAACGCTTCGACAAAGGGGGCGACCACGGCGCGGAACCTAGACCCGGTTAGTCGCTCAAGCCAGTAGACGGTAGGGCGCTCAGCGTCCTTCGAAGGTCGCCTTGCCCGGACCGTGTTCGAAGAACGACTCGACACCCCGGCGAGCGTCCTCGGTCTCGAAGACTTCTAGGAACAGGTCCAACTCAAGGTCGATACCGGTCGGCCAAGGAAGGTCCACTCCCTCGTCAATTGCCCGCTTGGCAGCCCGAATTGCCAGGCGGGGGCCTTCGGCATACTCGGCGCCAAGGGCAAGTGCACGGTGGAGGAGTTCGTCGTCAGGCACTACCTCGTCGGCCAATCCGAGCCTTAGGGCTTCGGCGGCAGTGATCTGGGCTCCACCCCAGATAAGTCGTTTGGCCGTAGATCGGCCCACTAGTCCTGTCAGGCGCTGAGTAGCTCCGCCACCGGGAATGATCCCGAGGAAAACTTCGGGTTGACCAAAGACCGATCCCTCACCAAGGATCCGAATGTCACAACACCAAGCCAACTCGGCTCCCCCTCCTAGGGCCATGCCGTTGACGGCGGCGATCGTTGGGCAGGGGATTCGCTCGATGGCGCCGAAGGCAGTCCGGAAGGCGTCGGCCTGCACTGGTCGCCTTTCTGGGTCAGCGAACTCGGCCAGCTCAGCTCCGGCGGCGAACATGCGGCCGGCCCCGGTCACCACTACGGATCCTGGTGGGTCCTCGGCGCACGCTACGGCCAACGCCTCCAGCTCAAGGAGAAGGTCGGTGTTCAGGGCGTTGACCTTTGGGCGGTCCAAGGTGGCCAGGACGACGCCGTCGTCTCGTCTCTCGACCCGAAGGAGGGGCTGCTCGGTCACCGTCGGAGGGTACCCAGCGCCTCCGGTGCCCGCGGAACCGGAGCGTGGTCCGGTCCGCTCAGAGGGAGACGGCGGTTCCCTCGTCCGGTCCGGTCGCCCCGATGGGACCGTCTGGGTTGGCGGTCTCGCCCACGTTGCGGACAGCGGTCACACCGTCCACCCGGTCCCTCAGGATCCGCTCGATGCCGGCCTTTAGCGTCTGGTCCGATGCCGGACAGGCCACGCAGGCCCCAACCAGTTCCACGGTGACCTCGCCGGTCTCCTCGTCCACCCCGTGTAACTCGATGTCGCCGTCGTCCGCCTGGATGGCCGGACGGATCACCTCGATGACCTTGGCGACCCGGGTCAGCAGGTCGTCGACCGGGCCGGATGTGGTGTCTATGGACATGGGGACATTCTCGCAGCGGGATTGAGCGGCCACACCCTCACTCCGCCATCCTCCGGGCCCGTAGATTGGCTCAATGCTTGATTTCTCCATTCTGCTGGCCCACCAGGGTGGTTGGGACGAGAAGCTTCTGGTGGCCGGACCGGTGGCAGTAGTGGCCGGCCTGCTGTGGCTGGCCGACCGGCGGTCAAGACGGGCCGGCCGACCACCGGCCGACGGCGACGACTCCTCCTGACCTCAGGAGACATCGGCCCCCAGGCGGGAGAGGTTCCCCACCAGGTCCTGGTAGCCACGCTCCACGTGGTGGGCGTTGGCCACCAACGTCTCGCCCTCGGCGGCCAGGCCGGCAACGACCAGAGCGGCTCCGGCCCGGATGTCGGGAGCCCGCACCGGAGCACCAGACAGCACCGGGACCCCGCGGACCACCGCGTGGTGACCCTCTACCCGGATGTCGGCCCCCATCCGCACCATCTCGGGGATGTACTTGAAGCGTCCGGCGAACACGTTCTCGGTGAGGATCCCCACTCCGTCGGCCACGGAGAGCAAGGCCACGAGCAGCGGCTTGTAGTCGGTGGCCACCCCGGGGTAGGGCAGCGTGGACACGTCGATGGAGCGCAACCGCTCGGGTGCCGTGACCCAGAGGACATCGCCCCCGTCGTCGACCCGTAGACCCATGGCGCCCAGCTTCTCTAGCAGCATCTCCATATGGTCGGCCCGAGCACCATGAACTCGGACCTCCCCGCCGGCCATCCCAACGGCGGCCAGGTAGGTGGCGGCCTCGATGCGATCAGGAACCACCGTGTGGGTAACTGCCCGCAGGCGCTCCACCCCCTCCACGGTGATGGTGGAACCGCCCGCCCCCTCCACGTCGGCCCCCATGAGGTTTAGGAAAGCTGCTAGGTCGGCGATCTCGGGTTCCCGGGCCGCGTTGTCGATCACTGTGGTGCCCTTGGCCAGCGCGGCGGCCATCAAGAGGTTCTCGGTGGCCCCCACGCTCGGGTACTCCAGGATGACCCGGGCCCCCAGTAGGCGCTCTGCCCGTCCCTCGATGTACCCGTGGCTGGCCGTGAAGGTGGCCCCTAGCTCCTTCAGGGCCCGGAGATGCATGTCGATCGGGCGGTGGCCGAAGTCGTCGCCTCCCGGTACCGACACCCGGGCCTCGCCGAACCGGGCCAGGAGCGGCCCCAGCACCACAATGGAGGCTCGCATGCGCTCCACCAACTCATAGGGGGCCTCGGGGACCATCTGCTCAGGCACGTCGATGGTCAGCACGTCGTCGACGTGGGCGACCTTCGCCCCCATGCCCTCCAGCAGATCGGCCATGAGGGCCACGTCGACGATACGGGGAACGTTATGCAGAGTGAACCGGCCGGGAGCCAGGACAGCGGCCGCCATCAGCTTCAGCACCGAGTTCTTGGCCCCGGACACCCGGACTGACCCGGAAAGCGGGCCCGACCGCCGGACCCGGATCACCGAGCGCCCTCCGGCGGAGGGGTCGCGGTCGTCCGAGGGGAGTTCCATCCCCTCAGTATGGTGGGCAGTCGAGCGCACCGGAGGGCAGCCCATCACCACCAGCTCGCCCGATGGCGACCGCCACCGCACCACTTCAGTGGTCGTATCTCACGAGGTGGACGATCGCGGCCTGGCTGAGCTGAGGCGTCCCCGAAACGACCTAGTCAGCGAGGTGGCGGTCGGCAGGGACCGGTTCACTCTGGACCACGGACCGTTCCACTCTTGGGAGCGGACCCTTCAAGTCGATGGGGGTAGGGACGGAACTCATCGGGTAGTGGAGACCATCGCCTACCGGACAGCCGTCGCGGTGTGGCGGCCCCTGTTCGCCCTACCCCTCCGATGGGCGGTGCGGGCCCGCCGGGTGCCGTGGTGGGCACCACCCGACCGGCTCGACGCTCGGGCTACCCGCGTCCTGTGCCTGCTGGCCTGCGTCCAGGTGGTCGACGGCTACCTGGGTACCGTCATCACCCAGACCATCACCTTCGCCTCCGACGAGTTCGGGCGGGGCGACACCGCCCAGGGTGTAACGCTGGCCGTAGTGCGCCTCGGCATCGTGGTCGCCCTCGGCGTGGTGGCCCTGGCCGACCGTCGTGGCCGACGTCGCCTCCTGGTGGCCACCGCGCTGGCCGCCGTAGCCGCCACGGCGTTGGGGGCGCTTTCCCCGGGCCTCTGGTTCCTCGGCAGCACCCAACTGCTGGCCCGAGGCCTAACCATGGGCGTGGGCATCCTGATCGGAGTGTTCGCCGCCGAGGAGCTCCCTCGGGGCTCCCGGGCCTACGGGGTCAGCGTGCTGGCCCTATGTGCGGCGCTCGGGGCGGGGATGGCCGTATGGGTCCTGCCGGTAGCCGACCTTGACCCTCGGGGTTGGCGGGCCGTCTACCTGGTTCCCGTGGTGGCCATCCCGGGCTTGGTAGCCGTAGGCCGTCGGCTCCCCGAGTCGCTCCGTTACACCGCCAACATCGGGTCGGAGCAAGCGGTCCTCAACGGAAACATCGGGGGCCGCCGAAAGGTCGAGGGCTACCGGTTGCTCATGTTGGCCGTCGCCTCGTTCCTCCTGCTGGTATTCGCCGCTCCGGCCAGTCAGTTCCAGAACGACTTCCTGAAGGACCACCGGGGCTACTCGGCGGCCGGGATCACCCTGTTCACGCTGCTGACCACCACCCCGGCCGGCATCGGGATCTTCCTGGCTGGCCGGTGGGCCGACACCCGTGGCCGACGGGGTGTGGGGGCCCTCGGCCTGTTGGGCGGCACGGTGTTCGTGGTGGTCGGCTACCACGCCACCGGAACCGCTATGTGGGCCTCAACAGTGGTTGGCACGGCGCTGGGCTCGCTGACCGTGGCCCTTGGCGTCTATGGACCGGAGCTGTTCTCGACCCGGAACCGGGCCCGGGCCAACGGCCTGATCGTCACCCTCGGGGTTGCCGGTAGCGCCACCGGGCTGTTGGTCGTTGGCGTGCTGGCCGACCGGTTCGGTTCGTACGGCCCGGCCTTCCTCGTGGTCGCCGTCGGGCCTGTGTTGGCTGCCGTACTGGTACTGCGCTGGTTCCCAGAGACGGCCCGGGTGGAGTTGGAGGACCTCAACCCCGGCGACGTTCCCGTCTAGAGGCTGACTAGCCACTCTTGGACGGCGTCGCACACCTGGTCCTCCACTCCCTTCAGGTCGTGGCGCTTGCCCGCTAACCGGACCACGGTGACCGGGCCGGGGATGGCCGGCAGGTGGGCGTCGAACTCGGCGGGCGACCCGAACTCGTCGCGGTCGCCAGACACGAACAGGCACGGCACGTCGAGGTCGCCAAAGTGGTCGACTCGAAGGTTCTCGGGCTTCTTCGGAGGGTGCAGCGGATAGCCGACCAGTACCAGGCCGGCCGCTGGGAGCCCGCCGGCCACGGCCAGCGAGCACATCCGGCCCCCCATACTGCGACCGCCCAGCACCAGCCTCGCCGGGTCGATCCCCCGGTCGGTCGCCATAGCGGCCACGCCGTCGTACACCGCCCCGACCAGTATCGGAGCCCGGTCGGGGAACGGCTTTCCTGCCTTCCGGTACGGGAAGTCCATGCGCTCCACCGGCAGGGGGGCCAGACGTTCCTCAAGGGCCACCAGGCTCGGGTGGTCGCGGTCGCTACCCGCCCCGGGGGTGAGGAACAGGCCGGAAACGGCCGGCGTGGTGGGCATCGTCGGAGGGTAGCCCCGGCCGTCCGATTGACCGGTCCGATCGGGGCCGGGGAACCGACCGTCGGTATCCTCTCCACATGGAGTCCCGCTCTCCGGATGACGCCCCTCGACACGCGGCGCTGATCACCTCGATGACCGGCGGCATGACCCCCTCGCCACCGGCCTTCGCCGGCAGCGAGCGGTTCCACCCCGACGGGCGCCCGAAGGGCAACTTCCGTGAGTCGCTGCGGAGGATCCCCGACGGACACAATGCCCTGACGGTGGCCGGCGCTGTCCTCTTCCCGGTTGCCGTGGTGGCCGCCGCTGTGGCCACCTCCCACCCAGTCGGCTGGGTTGTGGCCTTCCTGCTGATGCCAGCAGCCCAGAACCGGCTGTTCATTCTCCACCACGAGGCGGCGCACCGGGTGCTGTTTTCCAATCGACGGGTCAACGACCTGATCGGTATCAACCTGATCGGCTGGTTGACCTTCGGAACGGGCGGCCACGGCTACCGGATCGGCCACATCAACCACCACCGTGATGAGTTCGGACCGAAGGAACCCGACTTCCTGCTCTACTCGCAGTACCCGATCAGCGCCGCCTCGATGCGCCGCAAGCACCGACGGGACCTGCTGGGCGTGTCGGCCTTTCGAATCGTGCGGCCCCGCTTCCAGCGCCTCGGCGAGATCCGGCATCGACGCCTCACCTATCGGTTCCTGGCCGGGCAAGCCCTGGTGTTCGGCGCCTTCTGGATCTCGGGCCATCCGTGGCTGTACCCGCTGCTGTGGGTGCTGCCGTGGGCCACCCTGTATCAGGGGCTGAACCGGATTCGAGCCATCGCCGAGCACGGAGGTATGACGCGCTCACCGGACCGGCGGTCCACCACCCACCATGTTCGACAGACCCTTCCGGCCAAGCTGGTCATGGTGCCTTTTGGGGTGGGCTACCACCTGGCTCACCACGCCGACATGACGGTGCCGTACCGCAACCTGCCCCGCTTGCACGCTGCGCTAGTCGCCGACGGCTATGTCGGCGACCTGGAGTGGCCTTCGTATCGGTCGCTCTGGCGGGCGCTGCGGGCCGGCTGAGGCTGGCCGTTGGGGCCGCCATCGGCGGCCTGCAGCTCACATCTCGACGACGCCGTGGACGTCCAGATTCCGGTAGGTGGTGCCGTCGGGGGCGTTGGCCGCCCCCTCCTGGGTGATCTCGTGCTCGTCGTTCTGCTTGGCGGCATCGGCCGAGGCGAACTCAGCGATCATGATGACGGTCCCTGGGCGGTCCCGGTCACCGCAGACGGTGACCCGCTCGACCTTCACGGTCTCGTCGCCGGCTGCCTGCTCCGCGTAGCCCTGCACGCCGGCCAGTTCCTCGGCCACGTCCCCCTCGGACTCGATGATCTGGATGAAACGCACGGCCTCTCCTTCCTCCTCCGCCGGGAGGTTCCCGACCGAGCGCTGAGCCTCCCCCGGTGCCAGGCATCCCCGCAAGGCGGGGCCTCAGGTCAGCTGGCGGAGCACCCCGGCCAGGCCGGCAGCTAGGCCCGACACCTCCTCCGGTTCGGCGTCACCCCGGCCCAGAAGGTTCACCAGCTCAGCGGTTTGGCCGCCGAGAGCGTTCCAAAGCTGCCCATCAATCCCAAACGGTGGTCGGTGGCCGATTAGAACCGGGGAGAGCTCTACCAATCGATCGATACCGGCTAGATCCCGGGCATCGCGCCGCAACCGGTCGCAGGCCACGAACAGGTCACTGGGCAGGCTATTGGCGCCCAGGCCTTCCAATTCGGGCCGCTCATCGGACCCACCCTGGAAGGCGTCCAGCGCCGATTCCACCGCCTCTTCGTCGTCGGCCTGCACCACTAGGTCGCCCACCTCGTCGAACTCGTGGGGGACGCCCAGGCGGACCAGCAGCTCGCTGAACGCCGACTGCTCATCAGCTGCCCAATCGCCCACCTCGTAGGCCAGCTTCTCGGCGTCGGGGTCTAGTGCCGGACCGCCGGTTTCGTCCGCTTCGACCACCGCCCGGTCCACGGCTTCCTCGTCGTCGGCCCGGACAACCAGCGTTGCCCCCTGCCAGGCATGGGCGATGCCGTCAGCGGTCAAGACCTGGTCCAGGATCCGACGGCTCTCCCCTGCCCACTCGTGAAGTTCGTAGGCCAGCTGATCCTCATCACTGCTCCCCACTTCGGCGGCCTCCACTGGGGCCTCGTCCACCAGGGCCAACCCACACTCCACGCAGTCCTCGACCCCCGGTGAGTACTGGATCCCGCACTGGAAGCACCACGCCACGGCGGTCATCCTGCCACCCGGAGGCCGGACACCGGACCACCGGATTCGGGGACGCCACTGCTGCGCCACGGGGCTAGGTTCACTCCCCATGACTGTCGACGCCCAGGTACCCGACCGCAACCTCGCTCTCGACCTCTGTCGGGTTACCGAGGCGGCCGCGCTGGCCGCCTCTCGGTGGATGGGCCGGGGAGACAAGGAGGGGGCCGACGGAGCCGCCGTGGACGCCATGCGCCACGTGCTGGACACCGTGGCCATGGACGGCATCGTCGTCATCGGTGAGGGTGAAAAGGACGAGGCGCCAATGCTCTTCAACGGCGAGCGGATCGGCAATGGCCAACCGCCGGCCGCCGACATCGCCGTGGATCCCATCGACGGAACCACGCTGACCTCGCTTGGTCGGGCCAACGCCATCGCCGTCATCGCGGTGAGCGACCGCGACACCATGTTCGACCCGGGGCCGTGCGTCTACATGGAGAAGATCGCCGTCGGGCCAGAGTGTGCCGAAGTGATCGACATCGCGGAGTCAGCGACCGAAAACCTCCGCCGGATCGCCGAGGCCAAGCAAGAAGACGTTCGGGACCTGACGGCAGTGATCCTGGACCGGGACCGCCACGCTGAGCTCATCAACGAGGTCCGGGCCTCTGGGGCCCGTATCCGGCTTATCCCAGACGGTGACGTGGCTGGCGCCATCTCGACCGCCTGGCGGGACTCCGGGGCCGACGTGCTGTTCGGCATCGGTGGCACGCCGGAGGGCGTCATCTCGGCCGCCGCCCTGAAGTGCATGGATGGGGCCATCCAGGGACGCCTGTGGCCCCGCAACGAGGCTGAGCGCACCGCCGCCCTGGAGGCCGGCTATGACCTAGACCAGGTGCTGGCTACCGACGACCTAGTGGCTGGGGACAACTGCTTCTTCTCGGCCACCGGCATCACCGACGGCGACCTGGTCAAGGGCGTGCACTACACCTCGGGCAAGGCCCACACCCAGTCGCTGGTCATGCGGTCCAGGTCACGCACCGTGCGCATGATCGAGGCGCACCACGTGCTGGACAAACTCGAGGAGTTCTCGCCCGTCTACTGAGCCGACGGCGACCAGCGGTACGTCTGGGACGGCTCAGGCGTCAGCGCCTGCCACCCGGATGCGTAGTTCAGCCCGGGCCAGCGCACCGGCCGACTCGGCGTTGTTCCGGTCGGTGGTGAGCGCCGCCTCAGCGTTGCCCTTCGCCGCGCGGGCCCGGTCCACATCGATGTCTGCAGAGGGCTCCGAGACGTCAGACAGGATGCTCACCCGGGTACCGGCCACCTGGACGAAGCCCTGGTGTACGGCGATGGTGTCCCGGTCCCCGTCGGGCCGGACCACGTCGACCGACCAGACGGCCAGCACACCGATGAACGGAACGTGGCCGGGCTGAAAGGCGATGTCGCCACCCTCGAGCGTCCGGGCGATGACCATCTCGGCCTCACCGCTGTAGGAGATGGCCTCCGGGGAGACCAGCTCGACTTGGAACGTCATGGCGAACGTCAGCCCTGCAGCTCGCGGGCTCTGCGCCGTGCGTCCTCGGCGCCGCCCACGTTCAGAAATGCCTGCTCGGGCAAGTCGTCCAACTCACCGTCCACAAGGGCGGCGAACGAGTCGACCGTCTCCTCGACAGGCGTGGTCACGCCGGGCAGGCCGGTGAACACCTCGGCCACGTTCATGGGCTGAGACAGGAACCGCTGGACCTTGCGGGCCCGGGACACGGTGATCTTGTCTTCCTCGGAGAGCTCGTCAAGCCCGAGGATGGCGATGATGTCCTGTAGTTCCTTGTAGCGCTGAAGGATCTCCTGGACGCGGCGGGCCGTGTCGTAGTGCTTCTGGCCGACCACCTCGGGAGTGAGGATGGTCGAGGTGGAGGCCAAGGGGTCCACGGCCGGGTAGATGCCGAGGGCAGCGATGTCGCGGCTCAACTCGGTGGTGCCGTCGAAGTGGGTGAACGACGTAAAGGGCGCCGGGTCGGTGTAGTCGTCGGCCGGCACGTACACGGCCTGCATCGACGTGATCGACCGGCCACGGGTTGTGGTGATTCGCTCCTGCAGGTCTCCCATCTCGTCGGCCAGCGTCGGCTGGTAGCCGACGGCCGACGGCATGCGACCCAGCAGAGTCGATACCTCGGAACCGGCCTGCACGAAGCGGAAGATGTTGTCGACGAACAGCAGCACGTCCTGGCCCTGCACGTCGCGGAAGTACTCGGCCATGGTCAGGGCCGACAGAGCGACCCGCAGGCGGACTCCCGGCGGCTCGTCCATCTGGCCGAATACCAGGGCGGCCTTGGAGAGCACGCCCGACTCGCCCATCTCCAGGAGGAGGTCGGTTCCCTCGCGGGTGCGCTCGCCCACGCCGGCGAACACTGACACACCACCGTGGTTGGTGGCCACCCGGTTGATCATCTCGGTGATGAGTACCGTCTTGCCCACCCCCGCCCCGCCGAACAGACCGATCTTGCCGCCCTGCAGGTACGGGGTGAGCAGGTCGATGACCTTTACCCCGGTCTCGAACATCTGTGCCTTGGGCTCTAGCGAGTCGAACGACGGAGCCGAACGGTGGATCTCCCAGCGCTCGGCTCCTTGGCCGGCCGTCGGGTCGTCGAGGCCCTGGCCGGTCACGCTGAACACATGGCCAAGGGTGGCGTCACCCACCGGCACGCTGATGCCCTGGCCCGTGTTGTGCACCGTGGTGCCCCTGGTCAGGCCGTCGGTCGGCTTCATAGCGATGGCGCGCACCCGGCTGTCGCCGATCTGCTGGGCCACCTCGGCCACGATGGTGACGGTCGCTCCGTCTACCACAACGTCGAACTCGATGGCCGTGTTGATCTCGGGAAGCTCACCCTGGGGGAACTCCGCGTCGATCACCGGTCCGGCGATGCCGACGATACGGCCGTCCTTGAGAGCGGTGTCAGTCATGATTACTCCTGGCTCTACTTCGATCGTGTACTGGTTCAGGCCTCGACGCCAGCGGCGACGGGTTCTTTGGTCTTGGTGTCGTCAGACCCCAGTGCCTCGGCACCGCTGACGATCTCCATAATCTCGGTGGTGATGGCGTCCTGACGGGCCCGGTTCATTTCGCGCGAGAGCTTGGTAATCAGTTCCTCCGCGTTGTCGGTAGCCGCCTTCATGGCCCGCTGGCGGTTGGCATGCTCGGAAGCCGCCGACTCCAGTAGGGCGCCAAACAGGCGAGCCTCCACATAGCGGGGCAACAGGGCAGCCAGCACGGCCTCCGCGGAGGGTTCGAACTCGAACGATCCGCTAATCCCGGAATCACCGGAGCCCTCCGCTGCGATGGTCGCGGTGCTCTCCAGCGGCAGGAAGCGACGAACGGCCACCTTCTGGGAGCCCAGACTGATGAACTCCGTGTAGACGAGTTCGACGCGGTCCACCCGGCCCTCGGTAAACATTGAGGCCACCGTGTCGGCAACCCGACGGGCGTCCTCGTAGGTCGGGTTGTCGCTGATGCCGCTGGTGTACGTGTCGATGTTGAAGTTTCGGAAGGCGAAGTAGTCGCGGGCCTTCTTGCCGATCACGATCAGCGAGTAGTCCGCTCCCTCCGACCGAGCGTTCTGCACCTGACGCTCGGCGGCCCGGATGACGGCCGAGTTGTAGGGACCGGCCAAGCCGCGATCCGACGAGATCACCACCACGCCCACCCGCTGGACCGTCTCGACCTGGCGGAGCAGCGGGTGGTCAACCTCTGCGCCCCCGGCAGCCAGGTTCTCAATCACCGAAGTGATCTGCTCGGCGTACGGCTTGGCCGCCCGAGCCCGCTGCTGGGCCTTCACGACGCGCGTGGCGGCGATCAACTCCATGGCCCGGGTGATCTTCTTGGTGTTCTGAACGCTGCCGATCCGGCGTCGCAGCACCCTCTCCTTACCGCCGGCCACAGCACGCCCCCTTCGTCGAGGGGGCACGCCGGCCGGAAACGGAGTGGGAGGCCACGGAGCCCGGCGAATAGGTCACGGCGTTCACTTGGTCTCCGAGATGTCCTCTTCGGGAAGCGTCGTGTCAGCGTCCACGAGGGTGGAATCGGTGTCGGTGGCCTCGGCATCCGGCGCGGGACCGGCGGAAGCCGTCGAGCCATCGAACTGCTCGGTGAACGCCGCTATGGCCGCCTCGAAGGCGTCCTCGTCGTCGATCTTTCCAGTCTCCTGGATCCCGGCCAGCACGTCGGCGTGACGTGTCCGAAACCAGTCCAATAGGTCAGCCTCGAAGCGGCCGACGTCGCTGACGTCCACCCCGTCGAGGTGCCCCCGGGTACCGGCCCAGATGGACACGACCTGCTCCTCGACCAGCAGGGGCGAGTTGAGGCCCTGCTTGAGGAGCTCGGTCAACCGGTAGCCGCGGTCCAGTTGAGCCTGGGACACCGCGTCCAGGTCGGAGCCGAAGGCAGCAAACGACTCCAGCTCCCGAAACTGCTGGAGGTCGGACTTGAGCGTGCCCACGGCCGTCTTCATGGCCTTGACTTGGGCAGCCGAACCAACCCGAGACACCGAGATACCGACGTCTACGGCCGGACGCACGCCCGACTTGAACAGGTCGTCCTGCAGGAAGATCTGGCCGTCGGTGATCGAGATCACGTTGGTCGGGATGAACGCCGAGACGTCGCCGGCCTTCGTCTCGATGACCGGTAGGGCGGTCATTGAACCGGCACCCAGATCGTCGCTGAGCTTGGCGGCTCGCTCCAGCAGGCGGCTGTGCAGGTAGAAGACGTCGCCCGGGTAGGCCTCACGGCCCGGCGGGCGGCGCAAGAGGAGCGACATCTGACGGTAGGCCTCGGCCTGTTTGGACAGGTCGTCGTAGATGGCCAGGGCGTGGCCGCCGTTGTCCATCCAGTGCTGGCCGATGGCGCATCCGGCGTAGGGCGCCAGGTACTTGAACGGCGCCGGGTCAGAGGCCGGGGCGACCACCACGACCGTGTACTCCATGGCTCCGTGGGCTTCCAGCACGGCCACGTTTTGGGCCACGGTGGACGCCTTCTGGCCGATGGCCACGTAAACGCACTTCATGCCCTGGCCGGCCTGGTTGATGATTGTGTCGATGGCGATCGTCGTCTTACCGGTTTTGCGATCGCCGATGATCAGCTCACGCTGGCCACGACCGATGGGGATGAGCGAGTCGATGGCCTTGATGCCGGTCTGCATCGGCTCGTGCACAGGCTTACGACCCATGATCCCCGGTGCCTGGATCTCCATGCGCCGGGGCTGAGTGTTGGTCAGCGGGCCCTTGCCGTCGATGGGCTCGCCGAGGGCGTTGACGACACGACCCAGCAGACCGTCGCCCACCGGCAGCGACAGGATGTCACCGGTCGCCCGGACGGTCTGGCCCTCCTCGATGTCGTCCACCTCGCCGAGGACTACCGCACCGATGGACTCTTCGTCCAGGTTCAGGGCGAGGCCGAAGGTACCGCTCTCGAACTGGAGAAGCTCATTTACAGCGGCGTCGGGCAGGCCCGACACGCGAGCGATTCCGTCGCCCACCTCAAGCACCCGGCCGACCTGGGTCTGTTCCAGGCTGGGCTCGAAGCTGTCGAGGTTCTTCTGGATCGCGGCGGCGATGTCCGCCGTGTTGATCGTCAGTTCAGACATGTCGTGTCTCTCTTGTCTCTGGCCGGTGGCCTAGCGAAAGCTCTCACGGAGCTGGTTGAGGCGGCGTCGAACGCTGCCGTCGATGATGTCGTCACCAATCTCGGTGACCACGCCACCCAGTACGGACGGGTCGATGACCACTTTGACCTCGACCTCACGGCCGGTGCGAGTGTTGATAGCGGCAGCCAGACGATCCCTCTGCTCGGCAGTCAGGTCGACCGCGGAACGGACGGTGGCCAACGCCTTATTTCGCGACGCTGCTCCCATCTGGACCATCGCTTCCACGATGGCGGGCAGCTCGGTGGCGCGCCCGGCACCGACCACCATCGAGACAAGGGCCGACGTGGTATCCGAAGCCTTCCCGTCCAGCAGATCCTCCACGACCTGCTGCCGAACGGGCGCCGCCACACCTTGGTCGGCCAGGGTCGAGCGGAGGTCGTCGTTGGACAGGAGAGCCTGGGCGAACCGGAACAACTCGTCCTCAACTTCGGCCGGGTTACCCTCCGCCACAGCCACAGCAAACAGTGCCTCGGCGTAGCCAGCCACCGTGTGGTCAGCCATCGCTGCTGGCGACCTCGTCGATGTAAGCGTCAATCAGTCGGCCCTGGACCTCGGCGTCGAGGCTGGACTGGACCACCCTCTCGGCGGCACCGAGAGCGATCCCGGCCACCTCGGCCCGGAGGTCAGCGATGGCCTGGGCCTTCTGCGACTCGATGTCGGTCGCGGCGCGGGTTCGCATCTCAGCGATGTCAGCCTCGGCGCGGGCAGCCAGGTCGACCTTCAACTCGTCGGCAGCCCCTCGGGCTTCGTCAATGAGGCGGGCCGCCTCGGACTTGGCGTCGGCCAGGCGGGCTTCGTAGTCGGCCTGTACGGCCTGGGCGTCTGTCCGAGCCTGATCGGCAGCGTCCAGGTCGCTCCGAATCCTCTCAGCCCGGGCGTCCATGGCCCCTTTGACAGCCGGGAAGCCCTTCTTGACCATGAGTACGAACAGGATCAGGAAGGCGGCACCACCCCAGATGATCTCGTTCAGTTCTGGGAGGATCGGGTTGGGTGCCTCAAAGCACTTCTCCAAGTCATCCTGCACGTGCTCGTCATGAAGCACATCGTGGTCTTTTCCATGATGCTCCTCGGCCTCATGAATCACTTCCGCCATACAACCGCCCACACTTTCGCCCGAGGCTTGGGCCGGGCCAGCAAAAGCCGCGATGCCTAGCAGGGCGAACAGCGGGGCCGCTAACAGGCGGTTCCGTCGGATTCGCATAGTTCGTCTCTCTTCTCGAAGGGTCTCGTGAATACCTAGAAGGGGTAGAACCCAATCAGGGCAGTAGGAGGATGAAGACGACGAAACCGATCAGGGCGAGTGCCTCGGTAAAGGCAATACCGAGGAACATCGTCGTCCGGACCATGCCAGCCGACTCGGGTTGTCGGGCCATCGAGGAGATGGCGTTACCGACCACAGTGCCGATACCGACACCTGGTCCGATAGCCGCTAGGCCATAACCGAGACCGGCACCAATGGCCTTGAGGCCCTCGAGCATCTCACCAGGTCCCGTCTGCGCCAGAACGTTGAGCACTTGGATTCTCCTGTTTTCTCATGCACCCGGCCGGTGTTTCCGGTCCGGAGACTTGTCGTTATTTGTCGGTAGGGGTTTCGTGCCCGCCTTTTGGCGGACGGCGATTTGCGGTGGGCGGATCAGTGCGCCGGGTGGAGCGAGCCACCGATGTACACGGCAGTCAGGATCGTGAAGATGAAGGCCTGTAGCACTGACACCAAGATTTCGAAGCCGGTCATCATGATGAGCATGGAAAAGGGCGCCACAGCACCCACAAAGCCATTCGACCAAAGCGTGTGAGTCAGCACAGCGAAGGTCACCAGTAGCAGGTGACCTGCAACCATGTTGGCCCAGAGCCGAATGGCCAGTGAGAAGGGTCGTACGACGAAGGTCGACACCAACTCGATAGGTGTCACAATCAGATACAGAGCCACCGGCACGCCCGGCGGGAACAGAGAGTTTTTGAGATATCCACCTAGGCCTTGGGCACGCACGCCTACGAAGTTGTAGATGACCCACACAACGAGGGCCAGGGTGATCGGCACTGCCATACGACTGTTGGCCGGGAACTGGATTCCTGGCACCACCTCGAAGATGTTGGAGAAGAGAATGAAAAAGAACATGGTGGTCAGGAATGGCACGAACTTCTTGCCTTCCTCGCCAATGGTCTCCATTACCACTGACTCCTCGATGAACGTCACGCCCGACTCGGCCACGTGCTGGATTCCGGCCGGTACC
>Ga0207961_1000273_pt1 | contig 15212 bp, 10 predicted proteins | sample Knorr_S7_td_250__FD_185596 | JGI IMG/M metagenome (GOLD analysis project Ga0207961, IMG submission 185596) | Marine microbial communities from Southern Atlantic Ocean transect - Knorr_S7_td_250_ad_252m_LV_B (SPAdes) (version 2) | ecosystem: Environmental > Aquatic > Marine > Oceanic | place... | reverse complement strand
GGAACCGATTGGTGGGGGATTTTATTTAACCGAAGCAGCTGCTATAGTCTATGATCGTTGGTATAATCCTGTTTCAGATAGTACGTATGTATACTGGTCAATGGAACCGAACCCATTAGAAGTAGACACTGTCATAGATGCATTTGTACAAGGAGTTAGCTTTACTGGCAATGAAAACTTGAACGGCGATAATTTCCCAGGCGTAGCATACACTACTATTACCTATTCAACAGATGCCATAGGCGATTTAGGACTGGTAACCGCCTTAACATTCGGAACTAATGGGGACACTATAATGGCCCGAATCAACGAAGATGAAGGAGAAGCTATTATGTTTTTTGTTCCTGGACAGTTGGCCTTGGGTTCACCAACACAATACTGGGACTTTTCAACTATGGGTTCGGGGGCAGATATACAGGTTACAGCAACATTAATTGATTATTACGGAAATGCAGTTTCTGGGGCGGATGTAATGCTAACTGCTACTGGGGCTGCAGGAATTTACTATCCTGTAGTGCCAGTTGAAGATAATATTGCACCGACAAATGATGACGGTCAAGTTACATTTATTGTTCGATATGATCAGGGTATTTGCGCACCAATCCCCAATTCAGACCCGCTACTTTATGAAGATTTTACATCAACTATAGTTGCGTATTTACTGATACCGCAGCAAATTACCAGTGATCCGTTGGAAATTCTATTTGTACGAACTTATCAACCATAATCTATGGAACAGGAATTCAATCCACAATTTCAAAAGATCGGTGACATACTGGTCCATGAAGGCAAGATAAGTGATAGCCAGCTTAATTCTGCCTTGGCTGAGCAGAAGGTCAGGAAAGAAAAATTAGGTACTGTGTTGCTTGATCAAGGCCTAATAACCGAAGAAGATCTCGTAAAAGTGTATTCTATGCAGTTGGGTTATGAGCTAGCCAGCGATGAAGCCTTATTTTCTGCAGATCCTGAAGTTGTCCAAACTATTCCAGAGGATTTTGCAAGACAAAATATGGTTTTAGCCTTACGTAAGTCTGATACAACGATAGTTATTGCAATGGAAGATCCTGAGGATTTGGTAGCTATAGATTCGCTAAAACGGCTTACAAGTTTAAATCCTGAAGTGCTTGTTGCGAGTCCATCGGGGCTTAACCGTGCTTTGGATCAAATATATGGAAAAATTCGCCAGGCGGGAGAAGTAGAAGAAGCAGTAGAAAGTATCAAAATTATTTCTGGCGATGAAGAAAACCAGGAAGAGGTAGATCTTTCACCGGATAAGGTATCAACAGAAGACGCCCCAATTGTTAAACTGGTGAATCTGATCTTACAGGAAGCGATTAAGGAACGGGCTACCGATATTCACCTTGAGCCACAGCAGGATATCGTTATAGTCCGCATTAGAATCGACGGCGTACTTCAGACCATTATGACACCGCCAATATCTTCTTTGAGCGGGTTAGTCACAAGAATAAAAATACTATCAAATCTTAATATAGCGGAACGGAGATTGCCGCAGGATGGACGGTTTACAATAAAGGCATCAAAAAGAGAGATAGATGTACGTGTTGCCGTTCTTCCAACTGTGTATGGAGAAAAAACTGTCTTACGGTTGCTCGATAAATCTGGGTTTGGATTTAGTCTTAAAGGATTGGGATTCGAAGACAGAATGTATTCCATTTTTCGACGTGTCATTGCACAGCCCTATGGCATGGTAGTTGTGTCCGGTCCGACTGGTTCTGGTAAGTCTACTTCCCTTTATGCATCTCTAAAAGAAATAAAGAATGAGGCCACGAATATAACCACGGTTGAAGACCCTGTAGAATACCAAATGGATGGTATTAATCAAGTACAGGTACATGAAAGTATTGGACTCACATTTTCTTCTTCTTTACGATCAATTTTAAGACAGGATCCAGACATATTACTAATCGGTGAAATTAGGGACGAAGAAACTGCAGATATCGCTGTCAAATTCTCACTAACTGGTCACCTTGTTTTCTCGACTGTTCATGCCAATGATGCTGCCTCAACAGTAACGAGGTTATTAGATATAGGTATTAAACCGTTTCTTGTAGGATCCTGTTTAAATCTGGTGATGGCTCAACGTTTGGTAAGGACTATTTGTGCTAATTGTAAGGAAGAGTATAGTCCATCTGATGAAGAATTAGATCGTATAAAACTTGAAAAGTCCAGATTAAATGGGAAAAAACTTTTTCAAGGTAAAGGTTGTAGTCAGTGTCGGAACACGGGTTATCATGGTCGAACTGGTATTTTTGAACTAATACCAATGTCCAGGTCCATCAGGGGGTTGGTTTTTGATAATGCTAATGAAGATCTGATCCGGCAAAAGGCATTGGAAGAAGGCATGGTTAACCTAAGGGAAAGCGGTATAGAAAAAGTATTGAATGGAATAACAACGATTTCTGAAGTACTTCGTTCAACCGTTGAGGATATTTAATGCCTGCGTATACTTATTTAATCAAGGATGAGGCCGGTGGACGTAGTGAAGGGGAAATCAAGGCAGATAATCTTGATTCGGCCATGAAAAAACTTTCAGCTGACAACCAGGTTATTGTCAAACTGGAAGAACTTGACACAAGTTGGGATTTTATTGGCCCATTTATTGATGAAATAAATTTATCAATTGAACGTTTTAAACATAGAATTCCATTAAGCAATTTAGTATTCTTTACTCGCCAGTTAGCAACCATGTATTCTGCTGGGTTGACACTAGAACGAGCTATACAGGGACTCGCCAGTGAAGAGCGGCATCCAAAACTAAAGAAAGTACTGACAAATGTCGGCGAAAATATCCGTAAAGGCCTATCCCTGTCTGAAGCTTTACAGCGACATCCTGGTGTTTTTTCAACTTTATTTGTTTCATTGACCAAAGCTGGAGAAGTGAGTGGTAATCTAGATGAAATCCTTGATGAATTAGCAACGTACCTAGAAAACCTTGATGATGTTAGACGAAAAGTTCGATCTGCTATGACTTACCCTATATTTATGGTCGTATTTCTTTTTGCAATGATGAGTGCAATGTTTATGTGGATTATACCAATGTTCTCGGATGTTTACGTTCAGTTAGGAGCAAATCTGCCTGTTGCAACAAGGAACCTCGTTTCCTTAAGTGAATGGATAAGTATCAATTTTAGTACTGTGGTAGTGTCCTTATTTTTTATTGTAGGTGGACTCTGGTTGGTATCAAAGACCAGACGTGGGGGATATTTCCTTGATTCAATAAAACTAAAAACCCCTGTATTTGGATCATTACTTAATCAATCAATACTTAATAAATTTTCAAAAACGGCGGGAATATTACTTAACGCAGGTGTTCCGGTTATTGAATCGATGAATTTGATTGGAAAGATAGTAAGTAATCGTGTTTATGAGGTCGCCATTGGTGATGCGACAGAATATATTCGAGATGGATTTAATATAACATCAGCATTACGCCGCACAGAAATATTTCCACCTATATTATTGCAGTTAACGGCTACAGGGGAAGAAACAGGAGAACTGGACACTTTACTGGATAGAACAGCAGATTATTATTATAAACAAGTAAATGCCTTGGTCGAACGTATGACTACTTTAATTGAACCCATATTGATACTTATGGTTGGTATCATTATTGCAGTCATGGTGGTTATTACTTATTTACCTGTTTTTTATTTGGGCGCTGCTTTGCAATCGGGATTGTAATGGATTCTTTGATCTTTTTTACACTCGGTTCTTTTGTTGGCAGTTTTTTCAATGTGGTTATCTATCGTATGCCTCTTGGTGAGTCCATAATTAAACCCAGATCACATTGTCCGGCTTGTAAGACATCTATTCCTTTTTATCGGAATATTCCCCTAGTGTCCTTTATCCTGCAGGCAGGAAAGTGCGCAAATTGTCAAGTTGCTATATCTTTGCAATATCCAGCTGTGGAATTAATAAATGGACTTATTTGGGGGTGGGCATTTTATACGTTGCCATTTCCAGATGCTGTTACTGCATCGTTTCTGTGTTCCATACTTATTGCGATAGCGTGGATAGATGCAAGAATTTACATGGTGCCCCTGGATCTAATTATTGCTGGATGTGTTGTTTTGTTGTTCGCAGTTATTTTTGATGTTATATCATACAGTCAAGTATTATGGGGTATAGCCGCAGGCGTATTATTACCCGGGTTTATGATGGGCTTAACCTGGCTTATAACTAGGCGTCAGGGTATGGGTTTTGGCGATTTACAGTTAGGGTTGATCCTTGGAGCCTGGGTAGGACCAATCGGGATGATATTGACATTATTTTTTGCTTCATTCCTAGGGCTTGTAGCATGGATAGTAATATCCATGGTGAAAGGTTTGGATAGGAACAGACCATTACCTTTTGCGCCCTATCTTGTCTTTAGCGCAATAAGCATTTTTATTGTTAGTGAATATTCTACTACATTAGTAGATCAATTGATCATGGTATAACGGTATTACAAGGGTTCAAATGAGATCCATATCCAAAATAATTGTTATAGTGTCCAGCTTGTTGTTTTTGTGTTTTGCTGAAGATGAATTGAAGCGACTTCGTAGTGGGTTTGCCGCTCAGGGCGACGATGAAAAAATGAACTATATATTATTGGATTATGAACTTAAGGATGTCACAATAAATGGTCAGACCTTTAAGAAACCAATAATCCCTTTTGGAGGGTTAAATGCAGAAGAAGGTGAACCTGTTTTACCTACGGTTACAACATTTTACCAGGTTGCGCCAAATAAATCTTATAATATTAAGGTCAATATTCAATCTTCGGAAATTTTTGAAAATATTGATATTCTACCTCACCAAACATGGGATCCTATGATAGGTGAAGCTACTGTACCATTCAAGCGCAACATAGACCTATATACTTCTGATGAACCATTCCCCAAAAAGCAAGCCAGTATTTCGCAAATAATTGTTTTTAGAGACTTACCAGTTGTAAAGGTTGCTTTTACGCCATTTAGGTATCGTCCATTATCTCGCCAACTCGAAATTATTACTTCAGCAGATATAGATTTAGTGGAAACTGGTAATATAGAGCCTGTCCAAACCCCAACTAGAAGATCAAGAGTGTTTGAACCATTATATGAATCAATTGTCGTCAATTACAATCGATCTGTCAGCGATGAAGATTATCAAAAACGGTCAATACTTTATATATTGCCCAGTAATTCATCCAATCTAATGTCTAACTTAGATATTCTTTTTGAGTGGCGTCATAAATCCGGGTATGTCGTGAATTATGCTTCAACTAGCACTATTGGTACTTCGACCAATGCAATAAAAAATTACATCAGTAATGCCTATAACACCTGGACTGATCCACCAGAATATGTTGCTTTGGTTGGCGATGCCAGTGGCAGTTACTCAATCCCCACATATTTTGAAAATTACAGTTCTTATAACGGAGAAGGAGATCACCCTTATTCACAATTGGTTGGGAATGATATTTTACCCGAAGTGATTCTTGGAAGATTATCGTTTAGTTCAACTACGGAACTAGCAACTATAATCAACAAAACTGTTCAATATGAAAAGAATCCCTATGTTGGCCAAAATTGGTTTCATAGTGCTTCCATGGTTGGGGACCCCTCTTCATCGGGTATTTCTACTATTATTACCAGTGAGAATATTAAAGAAATGATGGAATTTCATGGCTATACTGATGTTCGTACTATTTACAACTCGCCATTTCCATCTCAAATGGTGTCTGATTTGAACGCTGGCTTAACATTCTTTAATTACCGTGGCTACTGGGGGGTAAGTGGTTTTGGAAATGGTAATATAAATAGCCTATCCAATGGTTTCAAGTTGCCAGTCGCAACTGTCATTACCTGTGGTTCAGGTTCTTTTGCATCAGGGTCCACCCCTTGCATATCGGAAGCATTTGTAAGAGCAGGTACGCCAACCCAGCCTAAAGGTGCAGTTGCTTCTATAGGTACAGCCACTCTTGGTACGCATACAATGTTTAACAATGTTGTAGATATGGGGTTTTATTATGGCATATTTTCAGATAGGTTGGAAACTGCAGGAGCCGCATTGGTCCGAGGAAAGCTTAACCTTTATCTTAACTACCCGGACAATCCTAATAATTATGTAAATATTTTCACTCACTGGAATAATTTGATGGGTGATCCAGCATTAAGAATGTGGACCGATGTACCAAAAACTTTTACTGTAAGCCATGAAACTACACTAGCTGCTGGTACAAATTTCATTGATGTGACAGTATCGGATTACTTCAATATGCCCGTAGAAGATGCATATATTACTATTCTCAAGGGTGATGATGTAATTTTTGAATCTGCGTTCACAGATGTAAATGGCTATGTTTCATTGCCTATCACCACGACTTCAACGGGTGATGTGGATGTTACGGTTGTCAAAAGAAATTATATTCCTTATCAAGAACAATTTCAAATTATTGATCAAGCTGTAAATGTCAATGCTATTGATGGCGGATATATTGTTGATGATGATAGTCAAGGAAATTCAACTGGTAATGCAAATGGAATCGTGAATGGTGGTGAAACTATTGAATTGACTATACCGGTGTATAATTACGGCACAGAAGAAGCGCAGGGAGTGTACTGTAAATTAACCAGTGGTAGCGATCTAGTAACCTTTATTACAGATAGCTTGTACATCGGATCATTAACGAGTGGAATGACAGCAAATATCGATCAGCCATTTGTATTCGAAGTTCAATCCAGTGCCATGGAAAACGATAACCTAGATTTGCGGTTATTTGTGGAAGATATAAATGGAATATCATGGTGGAGTGAAATAGAACTGTTCAGCGCAGGCGTATTATTGAATGCAAATGCAGTTATTGTTAAAGATGATCCCCTAAATGGTAATGGTATACTTGACCCTGGCGAAACTGCTGAAATAGAAATTCAATTGCTCAACGATGGATCGGTTTTAATTAATAATGTGACAGGTATGCTTTCTTCAAATTTATCCAGTATAGATATATTAGATGATCAGGGGTACTGGCCGGTTATATTAGCGGATAATATGTCTGTTAATAATACGGATCGTTTTGAGGTTTCAGCAGCTGAAGATATTATACCTGGGACAAGGGCTGAATTATTAATCAACCTGGAATCAACAAGTGGATTATCAACCAGTGTAAATATTCCTTTTCAAATCGGTATTAAAGATGTGAATGATCCCTTGGGCCCCGATGCGTATGGTTACTATGCATATGATAGTGGCGATATCTTATACTCAAACGCACCCTATTTTAATTGGGTAGAGATTGATGATCGCTATGGTGGTTCAGGGACGCAGCTTTTACTCACTGATAATGGGGACGATCAAGATGATGTAATCACGGTTAATTTACCTTTTACATTCAAATTTTATGGAATTGATTATGATCAAATAAGTGTATGCAGTAATGGCTGGATTTCAATGGGGAATACATCCATGCAATCATTTAGAAATTATCATTTGCCGGGTCCTGGTGGGCCATCTCCAATGATTGCTGTTTTTTGGGATGACCTTACAACAACCAGTAATGGCCGCGTTTATAAATGGTATGATGAGGAAAACAATCAATTCATAATCGAATGGTCTCGCGTTAGAACGTATGATAATAATAGTCTGGAAACTTTTCAGGTCATTCTCCGCGACGCACAACATTATTTTACACCTACAAGTGACGGTGAAATCTTGATCCAATTTGCGGATTTCAATAATACATCAACTGGTAATTTTGGCTGGGGGCAAATTCACGGGAGTTATTGTTCTGTAGGCTTAGAAGACCATACTGAAAAAATAGGCCTTGAATATACTTTTAATAATGATTATCCGGTTGCTGCTATGCCGCTTCAAGATTCGACCGCTATATTATTTACAACTAGGGGATCCAATATTCGTCAACGTGGAGACATTAATCAGGATGGGGTATTAAATATTATTGATGTACTGACTCTTGTTGATTTCGTTCAGGCGAATAATGCGGGAAGTTTAAACCCGTACCTTGCTGATGTGAATGCGGATGAAACCATTAATTTTCTGGACATGATCAGTATTGTCCGAGAAATAATGGGATTTTAACGTGCCATGGTCATATCGCCCCTTGTTCTACTTGGAACGGTAGTTCTGATCCTACTGATTATTGGCTATGTTGAAGCTTCTAATCATCAACGTATAATTTCCACAATCCCATTGCGGATCCATGTAAATGGTACGCGTGGAAAATCTAGCGTTACGCGGCTTATTGCTGCAGGGTTAAGGGCTGGTGGTTTACGGACTTTTGCCAAGACTACAGGTACAGCTCCAAGAATAATAGATGCAGAGGGTAATGACAGACTCATCCACAGGTTGCGTTCTGCTTCAATAGGAGAACAGATCAAGTTGATGCGTTATTTTGCCAAAGAAAAACCGGATGTTGTCGTGATGGAATGCATGGCAGTACAACCTGAATATCAATGGATTTCAGAACAAAAAATGATTAAATCCCATATTGGCGTTATTACAAATGCCCGACCTGATCATTTAGAGGAAATGGGGCCAACTCTTGATGATGTGAAAAAATCATTGAGCAATTCTGTGCCTTATAATGGAAAAGTAGTTTTGGGAGAAGCTGCAATGATAAATACAATTGCACCTGTTGCTGAATACCGTAAATCCGAGCTACGCATTGCTGATGGAAAGAAAATTAGTGAAAAAGATTTAGCTGATTTTTCTTATCTAGAACATCACCAAAATGTGGCCGTGGCACTAGATGTTTGCAGTGCAGCAGGCGTAAAGGAAGACATTGCACTTACCGGTATGAAAAAGGTTAAGCCGGATCTTGGTGCTTTGGTAGTGAGTAAACTCGATTTTGGTAATGGTTCGATTTTGTTTGTCAATTCCATGGCAGCCAATGATCCAGTTTCAACATTAAAGATCTGGAATTTTGTGGAACGTCGCTATCCTTTGGAAGGATATACCTGCATTTATCTTAATTGTCGGGAGGATCGGCGTAGCCGAACGCGGCAATTGCTGCAATTAATCTATGAAGATATAAAGCCAGATCGAAGCATCGTACGGGGGCAGAAAGTGGATTCTATGGTGAAACATGTTAAATATCATTCTCCCCAAACATATACAGATATTTTGAAAGACACTATGCCAATTGGTTCATCTATTGAATTGTTTAAAAAACTGCCAGCGGATTCACTTCTGTTCGCCATCGGAAACCAGGTTGGTTTTGGTCAAGATTTGATTGATAAACTTATGGATTTCAAGATCAATGATTGAGATCACTCTAGGACTTGGGATAGCGTTTAGTCTTATTCTTTCTGAGACTTTAGGTGTAACGGCAGGGGGTGTAATTGTGCCTGGCTACATTGCGTTGCATTTACACCAACCGGATCAAGTACTGATGACATTTATTGCAGCAATTATTGTTATTGGAATTGTCAAGTTCTTAAGCAATTTCATGTTCATCTATGGTAAACGGCGTTTAGTTCTAACACTATTGCTAGGCTTCATGGTTGGGTTTTTATCCCGCAATCATTTTTTTTCGCCTGTGGACACATTTTCCTATGCAGTGATTGGTAATATTATTCCTGGACTTATTGCCAGCTGGATGGATCGTCAGGGTATAACGAGAACTATTTCAGTTCTGATAGTTACAGCAGTTTTGGTTAAACTGTTGGTTATGCTCCTATCGGGAGGACAGTTAGATGTCTGATAAGCCTTTCATTCCAGTCATACAAAAAACTTCAGTTCTTATAGTCATGGCACTTGTTTCAATTGTTGCATTTGCCGCAGCATTTTTTTCTAGGGAAGTAATCATTTCCAATACCTATGATATGAAGGTTAATTCAGCAGAGCAAATGGAAAAAGCTATGGCTGTCTTAAAAAACATTCGTATGCAAAAAGGTGTATTTGTGGATATTGAAAATGATCCCAATGAAACAGGTTTGATAGGATCCCAATTTAGCTTGATAACTACGGATGAAGGTGATCTGGATGCCAAGCTCACCACTCTCGACCCAAATTTTTCAGCTGCTATGGTTGAACTACTAACCAAAGCTGGCTTAACCAGTGGTGATACGATTGCAGTCATGCTGACCGGTTCCATGCCAGGCGCAAATATGGCCATGCTTATTGCTTGTGATGCCCTGGGTATTTATCCAATTGTGATTACTTCTGTGGGTGCTTCTCAGTGGGGGGCCAATGATCCAGACATGACTTGGGTGGATATGGAAAAGCTACTATTTGACAGGGGTCTTATTTCAACCCGATCTATTGCTGCTTCAATTGGGGGCCGTAATGACCAGGGCAGGTTATTGAGTCCCAAAGGTCGAGAGTTAATAAGAAGTAACATTGCAGAACATGGATTACCTTTGATAACTGGTGACGGACTTAAAGATAATATACAAAAACGAATGGATCATTTTGGTTACCGGAATTATAAAGCAGTTGTAAATGTAGGTGGTGGTGTGGCTAGTTTAGGGACTAGTTTTAATTTACGATTATTACCGCCAGGTGTTGTCTATAGAAAGGATATAGAAGCAATTTCTCGTAGTGGTGGTGTCGAAGGGGCAGTGGTCAAATTCGTTAAACGAAATATTCCTCTTATCCACGTGTTAAATATTCAAAATTTAACGGAAGAATTAGGAATGGCCTTCGCGCCAATCCCATTGCCGGATATTGGTAAAGGATCTCTTTATGCCGTAGAAAAATATAACCTTACGGTAACCATGTTGAGTTTTTTATTAGTCTCAGGAATGGTTTTTGCAGTAGGATGGAGAAGCCACCAACAAATCAAACAACGAATGATTGGTCATGAACCAGACAGTGTTATTTAGAATCCTATTTTTATTATTTACAGGATATTCGACCCTCATTGCTGAACTACTCAAGCCAACTATTGGTGGGGAAGAAAAGGAAATATTGAAAATTTCGGGAAAGAGAAGAATCTATACTATCATGCGGGATGATTCACTAATATATCAAGTAAATGGACCTGCTCGAATAGAACTAATCACACGCTATCCATCTCCCGAAAAATCTAAAAAAAGTCAACCATTTTCATACCAATTGGTGGTCAATAATGAAGAACCCATAATAATCAACCACCGATATAAGTTGCAAAAAAACATTCGCTCGGTTCAGCACCCCAGCCATTATTACACTTACTCCGGAAATTATTTTATTAATATCAAAGATGGTAATCATACACTTTCCATGTCTACTAATGCAGAACAAAAATATCCTGTATTATTGCGGGTGATTAAAAAGAGATTTAAAACATCACTCGACAAAGTAAATGAGCTTCAGCCAATGGTTTTCCAAGCCAACCGGACAGTTGAAGTATCTGGGAAAGATATATCCTATTATGAATTAATCCATGGGCGACCACTGCAATTGAATTTAGATGGACCTAAAACACTACGCATTTTATCCCGTCTTTTGTTTGATTCAGAAATGGGTACAGAAGAAAGTTTTCGTATACGTGTGAAAAGTGGCAGCAAGGTTTTGGGAACGTATTACTTGTCTACTGAAAGGTCGTCAGATTCAATGGTTAAGGACCAGCCTGATAAAGTACCAGGTAAATGGCGAACATGCGAGGTAACCATTCCTTCCGGAAAACAAGTTATTTCAGTTGAGATTGTTGAAAAGGGAAGAAGTGTTTTGACTCGCTTTAAGGAATATAAATGAGATATATTGCTATAATATTGCTTTCCAATCTTTGGGGTCAGACCTGGATTGACTATCTACGGTCACCTGTAAAATGGACGGTAAGATTGACAAACGGCTACGATAACAATGTACTCCGGCTATCTCCTATTGAAAAAGATAATGCAGCCTTGAATCAAACTATTTTGGGTGGTGCTAAAACATTTGATTCCCATTATGTTCGATTTTCTTTAAGTGGTCATAAAAAGATTCAGTTAGCCGATAGAGAAAAGCAGATTCAACTTTTTTTCAAAAGCAATATTTCTAACTATATCCATTATAAGCATCGCCAGCATTGGAGCGGGTATGCGAAAGCATCCTATCATTGGGGTGCGTACCGACGATTGGAATATATGGTAAGCCATTTAAACGACTATTACCTGCGACATTATAAAGATCTAGATATAACTGTTAACCAATTATTTACCTGTAGTTTTACGGATCGCGAGCATCGTTTATTAGTATCTCATCCAATAAAATTGAGACTGTGGGTAACTGGATCCTTAAGCTATACACAGCGATATTATGATCCGTCCTTTACTGAGTTTGATTCGGATATTACTATGACAGCTTTGAAGCTTAGCAAAAGATTCCGTGACTTTGGCACGGTTTCAGTGGAAGGAATATATGGTATTGCTGATAATATTACTTTTGGTAAGGTTGCCAAATCAAGTAATCTGGACCGGTCCTACAGACATATGGAATTGTATCTTCCGATGAGTTACGATCAGGGATTGCTTGGCTTAAAGGAAGTGGGATTTTCACTTAGGGCTGATTTTCGCCGATATGGAGTAGAGGATATTAGTGATCCCCTCCATAGTGGTCGCAGCCATAGGGAAACTAAATTTGATATTTGGGTCGAAAAGAACCTGAAAGAAAATCTTATGATAAGTTGCACGATCCGTTTTCGAAATAGATATACGGATTCTCGCCACGACTGGGTTTCAGAATTAAAATCATTTGACCAGTTACAAGCTTGGATATCCATTGAGTGGAAGATGCTCTATGACCGTTATTAATATTAAGATGAAACACTGTTTAAATTTTTTAATCTTTTTTACAATTTTCAGCTGTATTGAACCGAGCTCAGAGAATTTGTGGAAGCTAAATAAGGTGGTACATATAAATACCGAAGGCTATTGTCGCGATGTATACATTTCTGGCGATTCTGTTTTTGTTGCTGCTGGACAGGGAGGTGTACAGTTGTGGGAAATAAGCACTATGACATCACCAAACTTGTTATGGAAAAAGTCACTTTCAGAACTAGGAATAAACAAGGAAATTACCCAGGTATCCTTTGCATCATCCATTAAACAATTATTTGCTTTAGAGAGTAACGAGCGTCCCTTACATATCGATTTATCTAGTGGTGATACTGCATCGGTCGTGGGGCAATTCTCTAGCGAAAAAACCAAAGAATTTCGAGTGGTTACAAATAGCATTGATTCGTTCACAATGTATGCAGCTGATAATGACGATGGATTGAAAATCAGTACTTTTGAATTTGACAATAGTTTTGGTCTCTGGTTCAATACGGCAGGATATGAAATTGTTAGTTTTGGAAATCCAAATGGCATTGATATATATGAAAATGAGATCGTATTAACATTAGATCAGCTTGGTATTGAAGCTTTTCATAATGAAAACGGGATTATTACCAGTAGTTACCAAATTGATCTAGAGGGAAATGCGAGGGCGGTCACCATGGTTAATGAAGGAGAATTTTACGTAGCCTGTGAAGATGCAGGTGCCTTTCGGTTGGTGATAGGTATTTCTGCTCAATTAGAAAGTGAAATTCAATTTGCAAACGATTTATTTGTTACACACGTAGCTGTGAATAACAAACAATTAGCATTGTCATGTGCAAGTAATGGACTTGCCCTCTATGAGACTGATGGTGGTGCAACCATCAGGGCCAGGGGGATTCATGATATTGGTTATGTCTACCATGCAGAATTTTCGGGTGGTTATCTTTTTGCTGCCACGCGTGAAGGATTACAGATTTTTGAAATTGATGAATAAGAAATGAAGATAAGGAAAAATTATTTTGCTCTCTTGATTATTAGTTGTTTAAAAACTCAAGATATGTCTTGGGATCCTAACGGGCTACCGATTCGACAAGGGGTCCACATTGAATGGCAGCGTACGGTATGCCCTGGTGAACCCGGAAGTATAATTTTTGTATGGTCAGATACTCGCTTTGGCAGCCGGAATGTATTTGCTCAAAAGGTAGATTCCACGGGTTCCTTGTTATGGGGCGCTGGTGGTAGTGCCGTAACTAATTTATCAGGCAGGCAAGAGGACCCTGTCGCAATTACTGATGGTGATGGAGGTGCTTTCATTTCGTGGGTGGATTATCGGTTTGATGAAGAAGGGGATATTTTCATTCAACATGTTGATAATGAAGGTAATCGACTTATGGATGAAAATGGCGTTGCACTAGCACGGATAGACGGCAGGCATTTAACAATCAATATGTGCACGGATAGCTTGGGTGGCGTCTATGTAGCTTGGCAGGATAAACGCAATTTACTCGATGATGATATTTATGGTACCCATGTTTCTTCAGATCATCAGGTTGTTGCTCCGGCCAGTGGGATAGCAATTATTGAAATGAATGGTACCCAAGGTGCTAAAAGCCTGGAATATGCCGGTAATAATGAAGCCACGATTATCTGGTCTGATACACGCAGTGGATCTGGGAATGATATTTACTGCCAAAAACTTAACATGGAAATGGATAAAATGTTTGCTGATGTTGGTTTAGTGGTTGCTGCAACAACTGAACTAGAGACTACACCTAGAACAACATACATGACAAATGACACCTCATTTATAATTTGGCAATCCGGAACAGAAAACACCGATATTTATTACAATCTATTAACTACTAGTGGGCTGATATTTACAGAACCGGTTCAACTATGCAGTTTTAATTCGCCAAAGGCAAGCCCTAGGATTAAACGGAATAGTTCTGGGGAAGTATTCATTCAATGGATCGATTATAGATCGGATCCAACAGAAGGCAATCATTTCTTTCAGCGAATTACGGGAGGCGGTAACATAGTTTGGGATGAAAATGGTGTACAGTTAGATGCAGCCGGTGATGACCACCATGCCCGTTTTTCAGCAGGACAATCAGGAGAAGTTTTTGTTTATTGGGAACGCGGTACATTTCCTAATGTGGATATCATGTATCAGAAGATAGAGTCGGATGGTAGTTTGCTATTGGATACCGCATTATTTATTTCTGACGCAACCGGTTATCAATCTATGCCCAATGTATTAGTTGATAATGGCAATGGTGCATTCGTTGTTTTCTCAGATCAGGAAAATGGCAGCCTCAATTTGAAAGTACAGAAGACTCAAGGCTCAACAGCAAATTTTGATTTAAATGGTCTAATAGCTATGGCGGGACTGGATGGTGATATAGAATACACAATGCCTATATATTCAGACAATAATGTAAGCCTAACATGGATTGATGCTCGTGATGGAAAAAAAGTTTTTGG
>Ga0207961_1000268_pt1 | contig 15392 bp, 20 predicted proteins | sample Knorr_S7_td_250__FD_185596 | JGI IMG/M metagenome (GOLD analysis project Ga0207961, IMG submission 185596) | Marine microbial communities from Southern Atlantic Ocean transect - Knorr_S7_td_250_ad_252m_LV_B (SPAdes) (version 2) | ecosystem: Environmental > Aquatic > Marine > Oceanic | place... | reverse complement strand
CTGACAGACATTTTTCCATTCAGTGTAACTAATAAAAATACTTCAGCCTGATCTTTGGTGAGCCTAACCTCTGATATTAGATCATTTTTAATCTTCTCATAATTCATCTAAAATTCTAAGAATTTGTTCTAATTAAAGTACCACTCTAAAAATTCCAATGATACTTTATATTTGGCAAAAGAATTTCATAGTAAATGTCAAAATTTAGCAAAGTTTCTCCAGCTCCTAATGAACAATCATTGAATTTTATTATTCCTATAGCTGTACTTCTTTTAATTGGAATGCTATATGTGATGACACAAAGGGCAGATACTCATTTTGCAAATTTTGTCTTGATTGGAGCGGGTGCTATTACAGCAATTTATTGGATAAGTGTTATTAAAAAAATGACAAAAGAAGTTGTGGTTCCAAAATTCACGGCAAAAGAGGCAGAAGCTAAGAATTGGGTCTATGACCTGATTAAAGGTGAAAATGAAATTGTTTTTGTTGCTGAGGTGCCAGGTCCGGATGATAAGATTATGGTAAGATTGATTGATGGAATTTTATATGTTAGAGGTTCCAATCGTTTTTCAAAAGAAATTCCTATTGAAGGATCAAGTCAAATGCAAATAACTGATTTTAAGTACAGAAACGGTGTTCTTACACTCAAAATAAGTTAAAGGCTTTTTGCCAATTGAAGTTTTTGTGGCAAGTATTTGTCAGTGATGTTTGTCAAACCATACTTTGAGAATGCTTCTAATTCAGCCTTTCTTTTAATTTTTAAGAAAACCTCAAGTTCTTTTTTCCATATCCCTTCTTGATATCTTGGATCTTTCTGAAGGTCATGGCATCTTTTTATGTCTGATTCTGTCATTGGTATAGTAGGAAGTTTGTATTTCTCAATATCAGTAGCCCAAACTCCAACCCATTTTGCATCAGGAACCGTAAGCTCTCTCAAATGTGCAGCGTTTGCAGAACCTGATTTAATTACCATGGCAATATGTTCGCCATATACATCACCATCAGTTAAAATAACAACTGGAAGACTCAACTCGTCATGAAGTCTTTTGAGAAGAGTTCTGGTAGAGCGAGGCGCTTGGCCACCTGTGTCTACAACGATTGCTTTAAATTTTTTGTCTACTTGTTCTTCAATAAATCTGGTAAACAAACCACCCTTCTCAATTGCGATTATCACTTCTGCACTAGTTTCAATCAATTCACATGAAGTTAAGCTTGGTCCAATTGCATAACCATCAGGATGATCAGATAAATTCATTTTTTTCCCCTCATATCCTGGCACAGTATATTCTATAGTTAAATCCCCAAACACGCTACTCCTTTCCTCAGGAAATACGTGAAAATCCTCTCTTGGTCTTGAAAGCACAGCTTCAAGATCAACTATTATGTTGTCAGATTCGCTCTGATCCTCAAAATCAACTGCAAACGCTTGGGATGAATAGTATACATCTCGGAGTGTTGAGGATTTTTTTTCATTAGTCAGACGGTTTGCAAAAAATGCCAGCCACATTAATTGTGTAAATGAACGAAGCTGAGATGAATTCCTCGAATTTCTAATAGCTGTATTTGCTCCTAGTATGTATTGCCGTAATTTTTTATCATATACAATATTACTTACTGAACGGCTTGGAATTGAAAATTTTGGAAATTTTCCATTATTAAGATCATCATAGATTTCTGCCCCATGTTTTTTTAAAAGATCTATTAGCATATTCTGCTTATCTTTTGAAACTTTTTTCTTAGGCTTTTTCTTGTTAGGCTTTTTCTTCAACTATAGGTTCCTCCACAATTAGTTTCTTATAATCTGGCTCTTTCTTTTTGCCTGCAAGCTCTGTAGAAAACTGTGCTATTAATGGAATGTATTTTGAGTAAAGATTTTTCCTTTTTATCGCTGCCTCAGCTTGACCTCTTTTAGACATGAATGAAGATAATTTTCTAGAAAGAGAAAGCAGTGCCAGCTTTAATTCACGTTCAATTTCAGGTCTGTCTGCTACATTCTCTTTTCCTACCGTTTTGTAGGGAACTCTTGTAGAACAAATATGAGATACTATTACTAATGGTGGATCGCCCTTTATCTTATATCGTGACCAGTCAGTGTCATTTACAACCTTCAGAACAACATCACTTCCCTCGTCATAAAGAAGGGGAATTCTATTGGCAAAACGATAAACTTTGGTTCCATGACTGGAAATTTTTCCTCCATATGCTATTCCCATTTCTATGACGAATGGAAATCCTGAATAAGCAGAAGCACCACGCTGCACAACCGCAAGGAAATCTGGTTCAAAAAATTGCGCCATACCCCTTTCTAACGGAGATTCTCCAAGTGGAGCAAGACAACTTGGATCTGGTGCTAAAAAGTCATCAAACGCCTGCAATGCATCACTAAGTTTTACGAGTTCCTGGTTTGTCATATTGCCAATTCGTTGTTCAGGTTTGAACTTTGCAAATTCAGCAAACTTCAAAGCCGTAGTAGGTCCAACTCTTTGAAAACGTTTTGTCAAAAATGAAGTTAATGTTTCACCCTGAACAGTGTTTGCTAACTGTTTATAGTAATGGCTTTCAGGATCCATGTCAAGAGCGATAGATTGTGATTCCCCAAAGTCCCAGTAAGTTAGTTTTTTGTTTCCAACATCAATGTCTTCAATAGTGATCTTGCTTATTTTTTCAAAATCCATTTTTAAAAAAGACATCATGGCTATAACAACACGAACCTGTCGCGACAAATTTTTCCATTTTTTTTTCGCCTTTTGCATTATTTCTGAGTAATTAAGATTTTTTTTAGACAATCCAAGTTCTTTTCTAACTTTTAGGATCATCTTATCATCAACTGTTGGAATTTGAAAATGTGTGTCTAATAACATACGTCTAATTGTTTCAACGTCAATTCCATGCGGGTGTGGTCTGATAATTGTTGGTGCTTTAGGCATTGTCCTGATAACTTTCGTATACCTGAACTTCTCACCTTTTGGGTCATCAAATGTGATAGTTGCATATGGAGTAATCAATGAGGTTTGATAAACATAGTCACGAATTTTAGAACCTGCTTTTGCATAGTCACCCTCCAGACAAATACTAACCGATAGTCCAGTTTTCGAAGTACTTTTTGTTTGATGTTTTAGTATTACAGGTTTGTTTTTCTGTATATCCAGTAACATTTCATATTCGTCCTGAATTTTTCCATCAGTACTACTTTTCACTATAACAGGCTTGTTTGTCGTGATTTGACCATAAAGAATTGCCATTGTAGCACCTAATCCAAACATTCCTCTAGCTTGTTTTAAGCCAAATTTTGACCCGTATAATACAGTTCCAAATGCTAAAGGAACGTGCTTTGATTCAATGCCAGGACCATTATCTTTGACAGTTAAGATGTACTGTCTTGGGTCAGGCTTTTCTGCATCAACTGCCTTTATAGACATATGAACATCAGGTAAAATTCCTTTTTGATCACATGCATCAAGGGAATTTTCGACAAATTCACGAACTGCAGTATATAATGATCGTGTTGGATTACTAAAGCCAGCAAGATCTCTGTTACGATAAAAAAACTCACTGGGAGAAATTTGACTAAAAGATTCTTTAGAAGACATCTTGATTTTCCCACAGCTGTAATTTTTCTAGTTTTTCACGACGTCGCACAGATTCTAGTTTGCTATATACAGAACCATGCATCCTTCCACTAGAAAGAGATGAAATTGCATCAATGGTGGATTTTAACTGTTCAGGGGAACCTATAACAGAAACAGTTTTGCCATAAACTGAAATTAATGTATTACTTAGATTTTCCACATTTCTTCGTGCCTTACCACCCTCTCCAATAATGCGCCCCTTAATTCGTTCCATTTGGTCTGCAGATTTTCCAACAAACTCATGTAAATCTATAATATGTAAACTATTCTCACCCTTTAACAACTTCATTGCATTCTCCGGGGAAAATCCACGACCGATGGCCAAAACAATTTCCACCGCCTTAAATGGCTGAATATCAGTAAAGTTTCCAGAACCGTTAATGACAATTTCTCCAGAGTCACTATCTATTTGTAATGACACCGAACATCTTTTTTCAACTTCTCTCTTAGTTTTACCAGATTTTCCAATTAAAACTCCTATTCGGTCTTGTGGTATTCTAATTAATTTTTCAAAGCTCATTTTGTATCTTTTTTAACACATCGATAGGATTTTCAACTGTTAGCCCCCTTTTAACAAAGAATCTAGATATGTTATTAATGTCTCTTTTTAGTAATTCCTGAGAGTTTGGATGTTGTAAATCAACAGCAGACCCCAGATCAAATAGAATCAAACCATTTTTAGTTTTAAATATATTATATTCAGAAAAATCACCATGAACTAGATGCGCTTTTTTGTAAAGTTGCTCGATTAATAATATGGCTGATTTGTAATCTTTTTTATTTACTTGACATTCAACAAGAGTTTTTTCTGGAACACCATTTTTTCCAATAAATTCTAAGACAAGTACATTCTTTCTGACTGCTATTGGTTTCACAACAGGTATACCGCACCCAATACAACTAGTTAGATTTTGATATTCTTTCTTTGCCCACAAGTATACAAGATTTCGTGTACCGCTCTTAATTCGAGAAAATCGTGGATCTCCCGAAATGTAAGAAGCACGTTTTTTAAAACTAGATGTGCTAATTAGGTATGTTTTCAATGCAATATCATCGTTATCTGGAGATACGGCCCAAAACACTACTGATTCCTTTCCAGCACGAATAACACCATTAACGTAAGAGAGAATTTGCGATTTTATCATTTCATAAATGGTTAATACAGTTGGTTTGTCTAAAACTTCATTAATTGTTTTATTTTTTTTAAATCCATCGTACAAAGATTTGTTTTTAGTTTTTAAAGAAAGCGCAGAGTCAAGAATAGAATCTACGTCATCAGTATTCCTAGAAGGTTTTATCTTTTTCATATTAAGCAAAAAATAATTTGCAAGTCAGAAATCTTTTGGTATATGACCGTTATCTTTTAGCCAATCTACTTGACTAAGAGTGAACCGCCATACAATATCTCCTCTCTCAGTTTGTTTAAAATCCCATGGTGCTATAATTACAATATCATTATCACGAATCCAAATTCTTCGTTTTAATTTTCCCCTAATTCTGCCTCGTCTGGTTATATCATCAGTACATTTAACCATCACTTGATCACTACCAAGTAATTTTAACACTCTTCCCAGTAGCTCACCCTCCTCTGGTAATCTAATTTGCTTTAATGCACTTTCGTTTAAGACCTTACGCTTACCCATAGAAAAAATTGTAAATTTTTGTATATAATTGTGATGTTTTACACTTTGAAAACAATTAGAAAGGGAACTCCATCAATTTCCTTTACTCCTTTTTCTGAACCTATTCCCATGTTAACTGATAGAGAGATAATTTCTTTTCCAACCATGTTAATACTATTACATTTTTTTAACAGCTCCTTCGCCTCTTCTTTTTCAATATTATTTTTACCATAAAAATTCTCACTGATTTTTAGAGTAAATTTATCGCGAGTGAGTGTTTTCCCTAATATGTCCGAGTCGCAGATGTTTAACATATTCACATCTTTTTGGTTAATCAGACGCGCAGAAAACATTACGAGTATTTACCTTTAATTGTAGATTTAGCCCCGCATGCTTCACAAATGAGAAAAGATATTCTTTTTTCCTTTTCTGCTCTTGTATCAGGACTTTTGCAGGTTGGGCATATAATATAGTCATTAGTGTAAATTTTGAGTAATCTAGTGAAATCATCAGGATCTCTCTTTCCAATGAACATTGCAGTATCACCTATTCGCTCAGCAGGAACGGCAAACTCCTTTGACAAATATTGTAATAGTTTTGCAGGATCTCTGCGCATTATTTTTGGGAAATCAGAAAAGTTTCGTAAGAATGTTCTTTGGCCCTCCCACATCACATCTACCGGAGGAAGTTCAAATCTAGAATCAATTTTTGCAGAATTTTTTGAATTTTTGCTATCTATTCGTTTAAGAAGTTTTTCATAGGCTGTTTTTTTCATTAGAAAAACAGTGGTTAAACTACCTATATGGGTTTGCTAAAAAAGAAAATGTTTTAAGGTTTACCTATTCGGAAAACATTAGTACCACATTCTGGACAAGTGCCTTTGACAGCAGGTCGTCCATTTTTTAGTGTAGTTTCTTGAGGGTCTTTGATTTCTCTTTTCTCTCTGCATTTTACACAATATGCTGTTGTCATTCTAACAACCCACAAACAGCCTTGTATTTAGGGGGTTGCTGTAAATTTTTTTTAACTAGAAGATAGATCAATGGATAATTTTTCAATTAAAAATTTACTATATTTAACTAATTTTGCCCTGAAAATGCGTTTTTTGATTTTTTTCTCCAAAATCAAAACTAATTAAAATTTCATAATAGCAATAATTTTGAAAAAGTTACGTATTATAAACAACAAATTTAGATAATTTCTGGATGGCGTCGAAGAAGGGTATTGGTATTACAGTAGCTATTCTTGTTGGTATTGCGGGAGCCAGTTTTCTGGTTTATCTAATTCCAGAAGATACAACAATGAAATTTGTTGTATCTGACTTTGAAAAACATCTAGATGATATAGACGAAAGAACATCAATGTTGTCAACAGCTATTGAGGAATCATTTGAAGATTTGATGAATTATGAAATATCTCCTGATGAATATTTTATTACTGCAAATGTTACACAATCACAAGTTAATTCGTTGATAATTGAATTAACTTTAAGTGGTGCGCCACAAGAATGGACTGCAAGTTATATAACCTATGTTGATGCATTGAAAAAATTAAATGAACAGATCAGGGAAACTGTTGTTGTTGCAAATTTGGTAAAAGATGAGAATGTGGAACCTGTTAATGAAATAATTTCTAAAATTTATGAATTAAGGATAGAGATAAGTGACCTTGTTGAAAAATCAGATAGTTTAAGACCATGAGTAAATTTAGCACAACTGCTAAACTTCATACTCACAATAGTAGGAAATCATTAAAAAGTAATTTTGGCATAGAATAGACATGTCGTTAAGTGGCAAATTGGAAAATGATGTCCAATCATCTACTGCTAGTAAATTACTGGTAATCTGTGTAGACAGAGATGACGATGTGGGAGAAAAAACTGGGATTACTACTCCTGTTATTGGTAGAGATGCTTGTATTGAAGCGGCACAAAGACTTGCATTAGAAGATCCTGAAGATGCTGATTCTAATGCAATTTTTTCTGCGATAAAAACGTATGAAGATTTGGTAAGCAAAGGATACAATGCCCAAGTAGTCACAGTTACTGGCGTAACAGGTAGAGGTGTACAAGCAGATGAAAAAATTGCGGCAGAGATTAAATCAGTATTAAAGACATTTCATGCAGATGGATCCGTAATAGTATCTGATGGTGAAGACGATGAGATGGTTATTCCTATCATTCAAAATGTAATTCCAGTTGTATCAGTGCAAAGAGTGGTTATGAAAGTTAGCAGAACGATTGAACATTCGTATGCATTGTTTGGTAAATTCCTAAAAATGGTAGTATATGATCCAAAATATTCAAAATTCTTCTTAGGTGTTCCAGGAATTTTGTTACTTATTGGTGGAATTGGTGTTGTTACTGGATATACAGCTGAAATTTTTGCGGTGTTAGTTAGCATTCTTGGCGGCGCATTTTTGATTAGAGCATTTGACATAGACAAAGCATGGTCTAATTGGGCAAAGCCTACGCCGGAAGGATTTATTCGATTGTTTACACTGATAACTGGACTAATTCTCATAGCTGCATCAGTACCAGCTGGTATAGCTTCTGTTCCTGGCGATGAATTGTGGAAGTTTGGTAGCGATATGGGAATTATTCAAATTATTACTGACAATGTTGTAGTTGGGCAATTTATTTCAGGTATGATTCCATTTTTGTGGATTGGTATTGGAACAATATTTGTAGGAATTTTATTTAACAACTGGTTAAACAGAAAATTACGACACATTAGTGATATTCTTAGAGTAATTGCACTGGTTTCTGTCTATCCAACTCTATACCAGTTTACAAATATCTTAATCCATGAAGAAAGTTCATTTTCCTTAATCTTGCCATTAATAGCAGGGTTTGGTGTAACTGCTGCATCTGCTACCGTCTTAATACGAAAATATAAGAAAAAGAAAGATATCAAACCATAACCACAATAAAATATACTTTATTCCAAGAATGTTTTTGTAATAACACATATCTGTGCCTGCGTGTTATAATTAATTGAAAAAAGGTGGTCTAACATTAACGGAATCGTGAATAAGATGTTGAATTTGTCTGGACTTTATAGATTCTACTCTAATAAACTGGAAAAAGAAATTACGGAAGGTGATATGCCAAATCATATAGCTATAGTTCTGGATGGTAATCGTAGATGGGCAAAACGAAACTTGGTCATGGGAGAACAGGGTCACTTTAAAGGTGCTGATGCAGTTGAAAATCTTCTTGATTGGTGTGAAGAATTTAATATAAAAATTATAACTTTGTATGTTCTATCAGCTGAAAACTTGGGTAGAAAAAATGAAGAGCTGGAATATATTTATGATCTGATTAAAACTCGATTAGAAAAACTCTTCAACGATCCTAGAATTCATAAAAACAAAATGAGGGTCAAGGCGATAGGACGTATTGAATTATTACCAGATTCCATTAAAAATGTAATATCGAGATTGGATGATACAACAAAAGGTTATGATAATCATTTTCTAAATATTGCAATTGCATATGGTGGCCAAAATGAACTAGTTGATGCCGTTAAAAAGATTGGAAACAAGATAGAAGAAGGCAAACTAGATGCAAAAGACATAGACAAACATGTAATTGAGGAAAATCTGTATACTTCTTATCTTCCACAGCCATCAGCTGACATGATTTTAAGGACATCTGGTGAAAAAAGAATGAGCGGATTCTTAATGTGGCAAAGTGCGTATAGTGAATTAGTTTTTTTGGATGTTTTTTGGCCTGGGTTTAGAAAAATCGATCTTATGCGTGCAATACGTGTATTTCAGAAAAGAAAAAGACGAATAGGAAAATAACCTATTAAGATCATTAAAACCTAGAAGCTTATGATAAGGGAAACATCTGCGGGTGCTGTTTTGTTATGTGACACTTCGGGTGGAAATGAATTTCTTTTATTAAATTATCCTCAAGGACACTGGGATTTTGTTAAAGGAAAAATGGAAGTGAATGAAACACCTCAAGAAACCGTAAGAAGAGAGATGAAGGAGGAGACTGGTATTTCTAATTTTCAACTCGTAGATGGCTTTGAAGAATATGTAAGATATAATTTTAGATTTAAAAATGAAGTAGTTCATAAAAAAGTGATTTTCTTCCTAGCAAAAACAAACATAAAAAAAATTTCTTTATCTCATGAACATAATGATTATCTTTGGTTGGGATATAATGATGCGTTAAAGAAAATTACATTTAAAAACGCTAAAAATATTTTGACGAAAGCAAATAAATTCTTGCTAGATACCTGCTCATAGTAATTGTTTTGCAGTATATACTGGATCCTTTGAATTAAGAATTGTTCTCCCTACAATTAGAAAATCAGAACCGTTCCTAATTGCCTGTTTTGCATCTCCGCCTTGAGTTCCAATTCCTGGTGAGTAAATATCCAGTTTTTTACCAGTAATTTTTTTACAGTGACTAATAATTTTTGGAAAAGTTGCACCAACAATTATGCCATCAGCCTTGTTGGATATAGACCAGTCCAAGAATAGCTGGTATAATGACATGGTTTTAGAATTCTTGGAGAGTTTTACATTCATGTCATATGACATCTTAGCTTCAGGTGCACTCATATGACATAATGCGATTACTCCCTTGTTAGATCTATGTGCTGATGTAATAATTTTTTTCAGATTTGACGGACCCATAATTGGATTTACAATTACAGCATCAAATCCAAAATCCCATAATGTTTTTGTGGTTATTAGATTTGTATTTCCTATATCATTCAGTTTTATATCAGCAATTGTTTGAAGACCGTACCGATGTGCAGTTTTATTGATTCTTACGATCTCTTTTTTTCCTAAAGGTAGAAGTAGATGGAAGTTTAATTTTATTCCACATAGATATTTGTGTAATGTTTTTATATTTTTGATTGTTTGTAAAACAAGTTTCTCATTACTAATATCATAATCATTAGCAAGTATAATCCTACTATCCTTAGAGGATTGATGAATTCTAGTTTTGAATTTGGTCATAGTTGACCAATGGATGGGTTTCCTGTAGTTTAATTATTTTGATATAAGAGTATCCGTGTTCACCAGTATTATTTACAAAAATGGGCTGTGTTCCATTAGTTGCGCTATGTTTTAGGAACGGTTCAGTTGGCTCTTGATTTAATACAACATAACAGAAAAATGAATCTCCATCCTCATTAAAATTTAGGAACACTCCAAGAAGCCATCTTCCATGAAATGGAAATGAAAACAATGGAAATGGTGCCTCATCAAAACCATAACTAAGTTTGGCTAGACTTCCCACGTCTTCAAATTCAATAGGTTGGTATTTTGCAGTACTGGTATCAGATGATGGTCGAAGAGATTCAGGTAATGATTTAATTTTTACAATTGGAGAATAAAGTTTTGAGTTATCAAGAGTAGAATCTACCATTAAAGATTCTTCCTTGCCGGATTTGAATCCATAAGAGAGATAATGACCAAAATTTTCAATTGGAGAATAATAAATTACAGGACTTTGTTTAAGCATGTCCATTTGCACAGAAAGAACTTTTTTTCCTTGGTGTTCATGAAGAAATGAGACTCTAGGTGACCTTTCTAACGCACATACTAATCTAGTAAATTCCAAAGGTGAATTTACTTGAATGTAGCTTGGAAACTTTACCATGATCAATAAAATGAAATACTACATTAAAGGTTAACCAAAAAATAACTATGTCCTAAGGTCTACAACATCATCCACGAGTGGACCAGTTCCAATAAGCGTGACAGGAACTTCAAGTTTCTCCTCAATATTTTTTATGAAAGATTTAGCATCGCTACTTAATTCATTCATAGATTTTACGCCTGAGCATTCAGGAAATCTCACATCTAGTTTTGTAATGGCTATTTGAGTTGCACTATTCAGCATTACTGCTCTTTGTGCTAGATTAAAGTCAAATTCTGCTGCACGCCTAGGTCTTCCAGTTACCGTGCCAAACTCAGCCCAGCCCTTTTTTTCGGTTTCCTCGGCACCAAGCTCACCAGGCATAGGTCCAGTTCCAACACGTGTCAGATATGCTTTAAACACAATTAGAACTTCATTCACACTTTTTGGTCCTAAACCAACATCTGCACATATACCTGCTGCAGTTACATCCTTAGAAGTAACAAATGGGTATGTACCATGCCACAACGAAAGATGAGTACCTTGAGTTCCTTCAACTAGAACTTCTTCTTTGTTTTTTAATGCAGAATTGATTTCATCAGGCACATCTTTAATGTAAGAAGAAAGTGTTTCAATATCTTTTGCCATTTTCAAAGTTCTCATTGCCCTTTCAGCGTTTGCAGGACCCGTTCCTGAACCAGTGCTTCCAATCTTCTCCTTCAATCTGCCTTTAGAATCCTGATCAAGATGATTTTGTTCAATAATTCCACAATGATTATCCAGAAATACTCTGCCAGAAACTCCAAATTCTTGTATTTCCTTTAGAAATACTTGAGGATCAACAACTACACCAGGTCCAATCATGACTCTGGCATTTTTATTTAAAAATCCACTAGGTAGCATTCTAACTTTGTAAGTAGTATTACCATCTTTGATAGTATGCCCTGCATTTGGTCCAGCTCCACCACGAACAACTATTGTTGGATTGTCTTTTTTTGCCAAATATGAGATGATTTTTCCCTTTCCCTCGTCACCAAAAAAACCACCTACTACAACAGTTGAGGGCATACAAAAAATGCTAGAGTTTTCATATATTTAATTCAACAACAAGTTACGATTAATACATACACATTAAACATTCATTATGTTGAGTGAGCCAAATTATGCAGGAAATATCATTGTTGTTCTGGCAAATCTGCCTGATTTTTTGAGAAAACCAATATTGAAAAAAAGAATGGCTGAATTTTACTCAATGCCCAATGCTGAAAAAAGTGAACTTATAAAAAATGCCCTTGAAGCGGGGCCTACAATCCCATTTCCGAATTTTGCAAAACTTTTCAAAACTTGGCTTGAAATTTTAGCGCAGGGGGAAGAAGAAGAAAGAAAAATATTATTATCTGGTTATATTGCTGAGATCTCCAAATTTCCTCAGAAACTTATTGCTTTCAATCTTGATGGTATTTTAGAAGTCTATTTATCAATTGAAGAAAGGGAAAAAACGATCTTAAATAATTCACTAAAGATGATAGTTGAAAATTTAGATGTGGAGGTTAAACGAAAATTGTTACTTTTAATTCCAAATGGTATAAAAAAAGAGTTAAAAATCTAGGTTCTTAAGATTGTCAAGAACTTGAGAATTTCATGTAATAATGTGGGTATTCAGAAGGCTACTCAAATAATTAACAAGGGAGGAATTGTAATTTTCCCTACAGATACTGTTTATGGGATAGGATGTGATCCTTACAATCAGAAGGCGGTACTTTCATTATATAAAATTAAAAAAAGGGAAAAAACAAAACCGCTTCCTGTAATTGGATACTCAAAAAAAGAATTGGAAAAAATTGCCGAGTTTAACGATAAGGCAGAAAAAATTGCTGAAATGTTTTGGCCAGGTGCAATCACACTAATTTTAAAAGTAAAAGATGAAAATATTAAGAAGTCTCTGGGACTTGGAAAAAAAATTGCTGTAAGAGTGCCTAACAATCAATGCGCCCTGTCACTTCTCAAGGAATGTAAATTACTGGTGGCAACAAGCGCAAACATTTCAGGTACCACATCACTTACGGACCCCAATGATTGTAAAAGAGACCTAAATGGATATGATTTGTTAATTGATGGGGGAATTTTATCAGATAATGGTGAATCAACAATAGTTGAAATTGATGAAAACAAACTCAGGGTTCTAAGAAGTGGCAGTGTTTCAGAAGAGGAGCTGAAAAAATTATTTTGAATTTAATTGTCACATGTGGAAGAAGTCTAGAATCAGAAGCAAAAAATGAGATTAAGAAAATTATAACTGAACTTGGTGATCAAGAACCTGAAATTCTTAATTCTGGAATGAGGGGTATTTTGACAGTTAGCACAGTTGTAAAACCATCAGAAGTAATAGATTATGCAAGAAATAAGATAAATGAAGAACCATGGTTTATGCGTTATTGCCTTAGAATAATTCCAATTCAGATTGTAACGGATACAGACATCAACAAAATAAAGCAAAATGTAATTAAATTTAAAGACTGTATACAGGAAAATGATTCTTTTCGAATTACAGTTGAAAAGAGAGATTCAACTATCTCAACTAGGGAGATTATTTCAGAGGTTGCAAAATCCTTATCCAACAAAGTTTCGTTGGAAAAACCTACTTGGATCATATTGATTGAGATTCTTGGCAATAAAACTGGGATATCAATTTTAAAAAATAGTGCCCTATTTAGTTTAGAGAAATCTAAGCGTGACCTAGAATAACACAGCTGCTTTTTCTACAAGAATGTCTTCTAATGGATCACTTGATGAGAGAGTAGACATTTGTTTTTTGGAAATTTTAAACTGTTTTTTCAAAAATTCGTGATTGTTTTTTGAAAGTGGTTGTGGATTAAGATATGATATAAGATCAGAATGTAGCTTATCCAAAGTTGATTTTTTACCTATTCCAATTATTACAAAATCATTTTTTGGTTTTCTACCAGCAACTTTAATTGCTTGAGATATTTGTGTGGTGCAAGCGAATCTCAGTAGTATGTCAGTTTCAATTTTTTTTGAAAGTAATGTTTTATTTTTTTTCGCATAAAGAGATAATGCAAGTATTTTTTTTATGTGGTTTGCATCAAGGATAAACCTAGAGTTTACCGCCTGTATGATTAAGTATGGATATTTTTCTCTTAATTTATTTAAAAATTCAATCTCAAGTTCCTTGTGAATAACTATATCAAAAATTTCAACATTTGAATCCATTATAGAAAATTGTATTCTAGGAGAAGATCCACCATGAATAATTGGAATAATACTGATAACATCATTATCTTCTAATTTAGTATCTAATCCATCTAACGCAGAAGAATCTATACCGTTTACTGCAATAAGCAAATTTGCTATATCAAATTCTAAAGTATCTTTTGGTTTTATCTGGATCAAGTGGTTAATCAATTCAGATAATGTTGAAATATTTTTTTCAAATGACATAGTATCAGTAGAAAATGACTTTTTTGCACCACCCAGCAGTTTAACAGTAATCAACAAAAGTACTCCATATCACTTCAAAATTAATCTTATAATTTCAATATTCAAAAATTAGTCAGCTAGAGATGTTTTTACTGCAGATTTTTATGATGACGCTTCAGTTGGTTGTGTATCTTCAGCTGGTTGTATATCTTCAGCTGGTTGTATATCTTCAGCTGGTTGTGTATCTCCAACTGTATCCAATTTCTTTCCATCAAGCTTCACTTCTTTAGTACTTGCCATACGTTTAGCTTTTTCTATTTTCGCCTTAAATTCATTTTTTATAAATTTCGTAATATAACCAGCCAGCTTATTTTTCAGTGTTTTAGAAGTAATTTTGGATATATCGTTCAATGCCTGCTTATTTTTAGTGAAATCAACTCCAAATTTTTCTTTATGATCCTGTAAGACCTTCATTGAAAGCATCTTTATTCTGTTCACTATAAACCGAGAAATTTGCTCGGTATTTTATATCTATAGCATGAGAAATTGTTTAGAATTTTGTTCTAATACGTTACATAAATCATCATAATCCATGTGCAAAACCTTAGATGCACAAAAAACAACACTTGGAATAAAGTCTATTTGAGCAATTTTGTTACCGAAACATCTAGAATATCTTACTGGTCCGTCAGTTTCTACTAGAATTCTATTTTTGTCCGCTTTAGATAGTAAGACTTGTTTATCCTTTGCGTATGTCATGACTGGACCAAAGGAAACATAGTATCCTAAATCCATTGCTTGCTTTAGTTGCTTTTTGTTTCCATCAAACCAATGTAATAAAATTGTAGGAACATTATATGATGGTAGGATTTTTAGTATCTCGGTAAGTGATTTTCTAGAATGGATTGAAACAGGTTTTTTAAATTTTTCTGCATAAGAAAGTTGGGCTCTAAAAACTTGTTCCTGTTTTAACAATTCCTCATCTGAGTTTGAATATGTAGGATCTAATCCAATCTCGCCTATCCCTGAAATTGTTTCTTTATTTTTATTTATTAATTCAAATGTAGGTTGAACATCATCTTGTGCTTTTTCTGG
>Ga0207961_1000264_pt1 | contig 15489 bp, 12 predicted proteins | sample Knorr_S7_td_250__FD_185596 | JGI IMG/M metagenome (GOLD analysis project Ga0207961, IMG submission 185596) | Marine microbial communities from Southern Atlantic Ocean transect - Knorr_S7_td_250_ad_252m_LV_B (SPAdes) (version 2) | ecosystem: Environmental > Aquatic > Marine > Oceanic | place... | reverse complement strand
TGATACTTAACAAGACTAATCTTGAGATCGTATGTGCTAAAATTGAGCGTAAATTTGATGTAAATATTGAACTTGCCAGTGATCATTTACATGATATTTCTATCACAGGTGTGATCAATGCAGTAGATTTGGATGGCGTATTGACCACGCTAGCCATCTTGTCCAAGCGGTCTTATAGATTTGAAAAGGAAACCTACATCTTCTACTAAAAAGTTTTTCTCTTCAGGAATAGCACTGCTATTCCTTTCTGTATCACCTACCTATAGTCAAAATTCCAGTATCCAGTTTAATTATCGAGATATATCCTTAAAGGTTGCGCTTGATACGCTAGTAGATACATATGAACTAAATATAGTTTACAGGGATCAAATAGTCAGTAAAGTTTATACTAGGGGATCATGCAATAATTGTTCTCCTGAAGAGGCCTTAAATGCGCTTTTAGAAAATAGTGATCTTGAATGGAAAAAGAACCAATCCCAGTACGTTATTATACGTAAAAATCAACACTCTGATCGATCGATCAGCGGCTATATTTTTGACGGACATACCGGTGAGTTTATCCCGCATGCGAATATACTGGTAAAGAACACCTACCGTGGCACAATCAGTGATCAGTTTGGTTTTTTCACAATTTCCGGTACCGTACAATCAGCTGATACATTAATAATATCTTATATTGGTTATGAACCAACGGAGTATGTAAATATAAACGGACTTGACATTGTCAGGATTGAACTTTTTCCGAAAGTACTTGGGGCGGAAACAGTGAATATATATGGAGAACAACTGGAATTCTTGCAGCGGTCATCAGGTACAGGACAATTAGCCTTCTCACCGCGCCACATAGCTAATCTACCAAATATCGGTGAGACAGATATATTTCGATCATTGCAGTTATTGCCGGGAATTCAAATGGGCAATACTGGGTTTGCTGGTTTATATATCCGTGGCGGAACACCGGATCAAAATCAAATTATTCTCGATGGTATGTCCATTTACCAGGTTGATCATTTTTTCGGTTTCTTTAGTGCAATTAATTCTAATATAGTGAAAGATGTTCAGGTATATAAGGGGGGCTTTCCAGCGAAATATGGTGGCCGTATTGCCAGTGTTATTGATATAACTGGAAAATCAGGAAGTACAAAACAGCAGAAATTTGACCTTTTCACAAATATGCTTAGTGCCGGGATCACTTATGAACAGCCGTTATCAAAACGCAGCAGTTTCATTTTATCAGTCCGCCGATCATTTACTGATCAATATCAAACAAAGCTCTATGATAATATTCATGATTTTCTTACTTCAGGTTCAGGATTAAATATTGGCGCAGAATTACCATCTGATACCATTTCATATGAATCAGAATATCTACCCAATTTCTATTTTTATGATATCAATGGGAAGTTTACCTATTTACCTAACGACAGAGATATCGTTTCAATTTCATTTTATGAAGGCAAGGATTATTTGGGTGAAGAAAAGAATTTTGATTTTGAATCAGATTCTGTGGGGATTGAGCAAGTTATGGTTGATGAACAAACAAAATGGGGTAATACAGGTATCGGGGCAAATTGGGTACGTCGCTGGTCCCGTACAACAAAAACCCAACTGTTTATGGCAACGACAAGATACTTCAGCAACCATGACCTAGATAGTTACTGGATCATCGATACTGATGAAACTCCTGCTTACCTTTCCCAGGATAATAATCAAATCGAAGATCAAACCGCACGAATGAATGTAAACTGGAATATTGGCCCAAGACACGATTTGGAAGCCGGGGTCTCTACAACGATATATAAAACAAATTATTCTGTACAATTAGGTGATTCAGTCATTTTAATTGATCATGAAATTAATGGTAATCTTTTCGAAGGTTATTTTCAAGACAGATGGGCTTTATCGCCAGGTTTAGAGATCCTTATGGGTCTGCGTACATCCCGGTTCAGCAAAAGTAACATAAGTTATTTTAATCCAAGACTATCGGTTTTTTATCGTTTTACAGATAAATTATTTTTTAAAGCATCAACCGGTATAACGCACCAATTCCTGAATAGGTTTAGTAACGATTTGATTACTAATGGAAGCAAATTTGTATGGTTGCTACCTAATGATAATGCAGATCCTATAACTGCGCAGCAAATAAGCTTAGGTATTGAATATGATACACCACATATATTTATCGGATTTGACATTTATAACAAAGTCATAGATAATATTACTGATTTTTCGCAGTTGGTTTTTCCAGTCGATACTTACATAGAAGAAACCAGTACTTTGGTATTCAAAGGCAGTAGGACAGCAAAGGGATTAGAATTATTAGTACGTAAAAAGGACGGTTATTTACGTGGCTGGGCGGCTTATAATTATGGAATTGTAGAATGCGAATTTCCCGATCTGAATGGCGGAAAAACTTTCCTTGCTGATCATGATAGAACCCATGAACTAAAGTCAGCAATAATTTGGTCATTAGGACCATGGAACATGGCTGTAACTGGTCTTATTTCATCTGGGCGTGTCTATACACCAAATAATAACCTTATGATACGGGAAAATGAAAATGCAAATTATACCCTAGTCGCAGATGCTGGGATGAGAAATAGTAAACGTTTGCCGATAGTACATCGTATTGATATGAGCGTAACAAGATCGCTTCGATTATTAGCCAAGAATTGGGATATTGGTATATCAATATTTAATTTGTTTAACCGCCGGAATATTAGTCACAGATCTTATAATCTCACCACTGACCCATTTATTACTAGAGATATAGTGATGCTTGGTTTGACACCAACATTGTCGGTTCGGTTAGAGATTTAGTTCTTCCTAGTCAATAAAAAATAGTTTTTTCCAACACAAATTTAGTGTAAGATTATATTCTCAGAGTGATTTTCAAAGAAAAATAGACGTTTTGAAAAATATTATAATAGCAATTTCTCTGGTAATGTCGACCTTGGCTGCCCAAATCTACAAGGTGGGGGATTCTGTATCTGATTTTTCAGGGTCACTGTGTCCGGATGGGAATCAAACTATTTCACTCAATGATTATAATGGTATAGAAAATGGCGGGAATTATCATGTGATATGGTTAGTATTTTTTAATTCTACCAGTCGAAGTTGTCAATTGGAGGCTGCATATACTCAATCAATCACAGAGCAATTTACAAACGCAGGGTTAACTACGATTGGTGTGGGTAATGGCTGGAGAGAAACAGTAGAATGTGATAATTGGAAACAATCATATGGTGTTAAATACCCAATAATTGATGATAGTCAATCCGATATCAGGAATATGTTTACTATGGGTACAGTCCCTCATCATGTGCTGATTAATCATAGAATGGAAGTCATTTATACAACCAGAGGTTATATAATGCCACCTTTTGGCAATGATTTTCTGGCAGTGTTAAATAGCGCGCTATCTGTATTAACCACCCTATCCTTGGATGAGATAATAGTTCCAGTTAACCCCGGGATTCAAAAGTGCTATCCCAATCCCTTTAATCCGGCTGTTACTGTTAACTTTGCATTACAAGATGAAGAATTTACACAGATATCTGTTTACAATATCCTGGGTGAAAAAGTCGATAATCTCGCCGCAGCTACATTTACACCTGGATATCATGATTTGCGATGGAATGCAACTGAATTTCCAACGGGCGTTTATTTTATACAGCTGGTGACACCTAGTTACCAGCAAACACGAAAAATCATGTACCTGCAATAGGTACACAGACAGCTCTATAAATATTTTATCTGATTATTAAAATCAGCTTATCAACCGAGCCAGATACCAATACAAAAAAGTAATCCTGCTACCAGGTGCATATTGATCGTGCCGGAATTTGCAGGGATCAATAGTCGATCATTATAATATTTGTACAGGGTTTGAATAGCTCGAATACCAAAGTAAGCCGCGGGGAGCGCAATCAGCGATAGCTTTGGGAAGGTTCCATTTAGCGCCATTACTATAATACTGACAAATGCACCTACCACCAAGAACACATAGCCAAGTCTGGCTTTTTCAGGTCCAAAGACTACAATAAGCGTATCCTTACCAGTGGATTTATCGCCATCATGATCTGGAAATTCATTCACATATACAATGGCAGCTACTAAAAATCCGATCGGTATGCCAGCAAGCAATGCTTCAGGAAGAATTTTACCGGTTTGAACCAGTGCGCTACCAACAACCATTAACGGGCCAAAATTCAACCCGATAAGTAATTCGCCTAAGCCTTTGCGAGAAGCAAACCGGAATGGTGGCGCTGTGTAGAAAAACCCGGAAATGAAACCAATAAGTCCAAGCCACAATACTGGATAACCTGCTTTTATGATTAGCGGAATCCCCACTACAGCGCTTAAGGCAAACGCTACTAAAGATACAATAAGCATACCCTTGGAAGAAATGAGGCCCATTTGGATGCTGCGGCTACCACCGGAGTAAGGAACCATGTAATTGTAATTAGCTTCATCCGTACCACTGGTGTGATCAAAATAATCGTTTGCAGTATTGGTTCCAATGTGGAGCAGAGATCCGCCTAGAACCGTTAATCCAAGCCATCCCCAGCTAACATCATAACCCAAAAAGTTTGCCACTGCTGCGCCAATCAGTAAGGGAACAAATGTTGCCGTTAGAAATGGTAGACGCATAATGACCAGCCAGGTAAATATCTTTGTCATTAGTCCAATATTTGGACGAACCTCATCGGGCGTTTTTCCTTCTAAGGGATTTGTCACTCCACAGTAGCCAATATGTTCTCCTTCTTTACCCTTGGTTGGTGTGATTTTTATATGGCAAGGTATCTCATGACCGTCTTTATGCAGAAATACGGTATCACCTTCCCAAACGCCTTTTTCTACAGATTCATTTAACCAATTGACCACATGCCCGAGTACTATTTGTCCTGGGCTAAAATCACTAACTCGTCCTTTACCAATCATCTCATCTTCACTATATCCGAATAGTTTTTGCGCACCTTCACTCAGTGTTTCAATTTTTCCATCTAAATCACAGGTTATAATACTTTTTAGTTTGTCACTCATAATTATTCCTTTGTAAATGAATTGTTATAATTCTCTGATTTTACCACGGCCAGCGTTAAACGACTAATACAAACGGCTTCTTTGTCTTCGTTAGTAATATTAATTTTCCATACTTGAATTCGTTTGCCGATCTTCACCGGGGTTGCTCTGCCGTATACCCAGCCTGAACGAACACTTTTTAGATGGTTAGCATTAATTTCAATTCCTACTACTGCTTGTTTTTCCCAATCTATGTGGAAACTTCCCGCAAGGCTACCTAGAGATTCTGCAAAGGCAACGGATGCACCACCATGCAAAAGCCCATAGGGCTGCGTTGTCCGTTTATCAACCGGCATTCGTCCGCTTACGTAATCTTTTCCTGCTTCCATAATTTCAATACCAATATGACCTACCATTGTTTTGGCATTGAACTCATTGATCTTTCTGGTTTTATCCTTGTTTTCCATGATTTATTACTGGTAAATATAAGTTGAATGTTTATCCCTTCACCAACCCATAATCCTATAATCCTATTTAAATTGTCATCTTTATAGATGGGAAATTTTCAATCAGTAAATCAATATAAATTATTAAATGGAATTTGATACAATACTATGTCATTATGCCGAGGTAGGTTTGAAACTTGGCAACCGCCGATTTTTTGAAAACTGGCTTAGACAAAATATTAAAGCTGCCTTAAATAGAACTATCCCTAATAAAAATTTCACGGTGCGAAGACTATATGGGCGAATTATGGTTGAACTTGATGCTGACCCTATAAAAAATAAGGAAGAAATCACCCAGGCACTATCCAGTACATTTGGGTTAGCTTATTTCGCTTTTGCCAAATATGTTGTACAGGAAATCAAAGGTATCCGGGAAATGGCTTTGGCGGCTTTACAGGATAAAGAATTCGATACATTTAAGATAAAAACAAGGAGACCTGATCAACAATTTCTTTTCACTGCTCAGCAGGTTAATGAGGATGTGGGCGCATTCATCTTGAGCAAGATGGATAAAACCGTACAGCTCAAAGATCCAGACATTACTTGTTACATCGATATTGTTCAGGGTGCAGTATATATTTATACAGAAAAGAATCCTGGACCAGGCGGTTTGCCAACAGGTGCAAATGGGAAGGTTGTGGGATTGCTTTCTGGAGGGATCGATTCTCCAGTTGCCTCTATTTTAGCTATGAAACGTGGAGCGGCAGTTACATTTGTCCATTTTCATTCAGTACCACTGACAACGGAAGAATCCATTGAAAAAGTGAAACAAATAACTACGGTTTTATCTCATTACCAATCAAGGATTCACCTTTATCTTATTGCACTTACACCGATTCAGAAAGAGATACTGGTAAAGACCAAAGAAAAATACAGAATAATCCTTTACCGTAGGTTTATGATCCGTATCGCAGAGATAATTGCCCGCAAAGAAAAAGCCCGTGCATTAGTTACCGGTGAATCTCTTGGTCAGGTTGCTTCACAAACACTAGAAAATATTGCCGTTATAGAAACGGTTAGTTCAATGCCGATCCTGCGCCCATTGATTGGATTAGATAAACAGGAAATAATGGATTTAGCGAAGGGATATGGTACTTATGATATTTCAATTTTACCTGATCAGGATTGCTGTTCCCTATTCTTACCTAAGAATCCAGCAACAAAAGCAAAAAAACAATTTATTGAAGCTGAGGAAGAAAACCTCGCTATGGAAAATTTGATACAAGAAGCAATCGATTCTATTGATATAATTAAGGTTCTTGCCTAGAATATTGATAGATAATTAATAAGAAGCCTTTTTTTAATTTCAAGAGTTAATCAAGTAATTGTAATTTTGGCCGGTATGGTAAAACTACTATCAAAAATAATCATATTGTCTATTATAATGTCAAGCTGTTCCCTATTTAGTGATGAAGTGCATTTGATAGAAGGGCAAGTGGCCCCCAATTTCACTTTGCAAGATCAAGATGGTAATGAACATACATTATCATCTTATCAAGGGAAAAAGGTTGTCATTTATTTCTACCCTAAAGATGATACGCCTGGTTGCACCAAGGAAGCTTGTGGTATCCGTGACGCATATGATGATTTTGTAAATCAAGATATTGTAGTTTTTGGGATTAGCTATGATGGCGCGGAAGCTCATCAGGATTTTATTAAAAAATATAATCTACCCTTCAATTTACTATCTGACTCTGATAAATCAATTTCCAAGCTTTATGGAACTGAGGGGACATTCTTTCCCATGCGAAAGACTTTTTTGATTGATGAAAATGGAATGATAAAAAAAATATATTCTAAAGTATCCGTGGTTGGACACGGCCACGAAATACTAAGGGATTTCAGTATTTCTGAATAGTGATTAATCTACGGTGTACCGACCCCGTGGATATAAACCAATTGCCCACCTGTATACGCTGATACTGTAACGATCATAAATAGTAATAGTAGAAAGGCCAGCGCCAATCTATCGAGCTGAATGTCATTCTTGTACTTAAAAAAAAAGTAAACCCAGCCAATAAAAAATAATATTGAACCCCAGACAACAATATTACCGAAAGTTTCATGCCGTTCTATCAGAATTAGTGTTTCAGTCGGGTAACCGATTTTGCCAGCTTTCGCGGCTTCTTTTTGCCCGGTTAAGACCGCTGCTATTGCAGAAATCGTAGCTAACCCCATGAGCCACAGCCCCACAACTCTGCTTAACCAGTTGGGCTTCCATAATTGTATTCCGTGCAGTATTAGCGCTGCGGTTATTAATGCGATCGGAAAATGAACAATGGCAGGGTGTAAAGGAACAAACATGATAAAATTTAAATATAAGTAAGGCTTGACCATAGCCGAGCCTTACTTGTAGCCCGTAGGAGAATCGAACTCCTGTTGCCAGGATGAAAACCTGGAGTCCTAACCACTAGACGAACGGGCCGATAAATAGTTTGAACCAAGAAAAAGCGGTGGCAAATCTATAGAATCAGTTTCTCTTGATCAATTGCTTTTACATCTATGTTTTTAATCTTCCGTTGTAATATCCAGTACATCCAGTAATTCACCTTTATTATGTAATTCCATAGTGATATCTGCTCCGCCGATTAGTTTCCCATCCACAAACAGTTGCGGAATGGTAGGCCAACCTGAATGTTCTGATAATTTTACTCGGATCATAGGGTCAGTGAGTACATTTACATCCTTATATTCAACACCATAGTGATCCAGTACCTGGACGACGGAATTAGAAAAGCCACACATAGGCATTTCTTTGGTACCCTTCATGTATAGTATAATTGAATTCGTTTCTATATCATTTATTATTTGTTCTTTCATTTCCATGTTAATCCTCCAAATTTATTTTTTCCCACGCTGACTTTGAAAATGTCTTCAGCTGCAAAGCATGAATCTCATTCGTTAGATGGTTGCCAAGTGTTTTGTAAACCAGCTGGTGCTGTTCCACCAGTGATAATTCTTTAAAATCATCACTGACAACCACTGCACTAAAATGATCACCTGTGCCGGTAGTATCTGCTACTTCAACGTGAGAGACTGTTAACCCGGCGGTTATCAATTCTTTTACTTTGTTCGCTTCCATTTAATTAATGTGTCAATTAGGTTAATAATATTAATGATATCGCTTCATATTAATGAAATTAAATAACCAAAAATAATATTATTCATTACATTTAATTAGAAGTGGATTTTCCTTGGTAATTATTCACGGACCACAAACTGTACATCGCTATCTTTTGGCCAACTCTTTTTGATTCGAACAACTGTAAGAGACTGGCTTCCTCAAAATAAGGCACAAACTTTTTCGGAAATATTTTCCCTCTTTTTAAAAATAGAAAATCATCCCCAATAAACATTTCATCCGGGTGTAGAAATGAATATAGCGTCTCATGATAATTGATGGATAGAGTTGATGCTTCCAGATTAGGGTTCAAATAAAAATTGATCATGGATGGGATCTGGTAATTATCAGCAAGAATACGTTTATTTTGCAATTCTGTATGTGTTTGTAAGTAGATTTTTAGTTCACCAGGAATAGCATTATAGATGTGGTACCGGTTAGTTACATCAGCCTTTCCTTTTACAGGTAGAAAGGGCCAAAAAGTTTGTACAGTGATGGTTAAGATCAAGACCAGCGAAAAGCCTACTTGAAATATTAATCGTTTCCGGTACACTGGCCAGTTTTCACCAAGTAGTATTCCGAAAAGAAATAAACCGCCAGAAAATATTGGTGCTGGCCAGTTGACTTCCATGCGCGAGAAAACCGAATGAACCAGGAAATAGGTTGCTGGAACAATGGTAACAATTGTGAAATACGTTAATTCTGGAGAAATCGATAGCAAGCGTTTTAAAAATAAAAAGGGCTTTATAACACTATAGTAAAAGAATACAGGTCCAATGGTAACCAGCAGGCCCAGCCATAGTCCGCTGAAATCAGACCAGCTGCCACTACCGGTTATGTGGCTACCCTGATAACGGACGAAGGCCAGGTCATTTTGCAGATTCCAAATAATGAATGGTGTAAATACCAGCAATGCCGTCACCAGAGATCCATAGAAACGAATATCAGATAGAAAATGGCGCTTATTCTGGACTAGAAATGGAAATAGTATTATCCCCACGGCAGGAAACAAAGCCGATACTTTTGACAGTACGGCCAGGCCTAGTAATAGCCCTGCAGCCCAAAGATATTTAGCATCAATGAAATAGGCCTTATAATAATAAATAATTGTCATAATAGTGAAAAAGGCCAGCGGCGCATCCGGTGTAATAACCACAGCATTAGTGTGAAAAAGCATATTAGCGGAAATACCCAGGGACATGATAATACCGGTAGCCTCATTAAAATATGTTTTTCCGAACCGGTAAAGGAATATCGTAAGTATTATTAATAGTGTAAGTGCACCCAGTCGTACAGTGAAACTGTTTTCTCCGAAAATAGTGAATAACCGAATTAGATAAGCGATAATGGGGCCATGATCAATATAGCCCCAGCTAAGGTGACGGGCATACATGGCATAGTAAGCTTCGTCATCGATTAGCAAAGTGTTACTGATAAAAAAGATCCTCAACATGATGAGGACACCACTAATAATGAAAAACATATTTCGATATCGTTTATTCATCTGCTTTTTTGAGTTTGGAGAATTTATGGATTTTTTACCCCAAACAGTGGCCTGAACCAGCCGATTCTTTTTACAAAATATTCGTAGGTTAACAGACAGCCGGCAAATGTGAGTATATTTACTATAATGAAATAAAAGAATCCTCTAAATACAGATGGTTCTGAATTTTCATGTACAGGGATGAAGTAGGGTATTGGTGACAAATGAACACCCGTTTCCCCTTCGCTGGGATGGTATAGTTCTATATTGAAATTAACATTTTTTCGTGTCACATTTACAATGGCTGAACTATTGTCTAAAAACTTTAATACTTCAGGATTTGAAATTTGGTCACCAGCCATTAGACCTGCTCTTTGTGCAGGACTATCCGGTTCTACATAGATAACGTAGGTAGTCATATTAATGCTCACAGGTTTGGGTAGAATTAGAAATGCGGACAGATTTAAAAAAATCATATGCAATATATATACTGGATATACCGCCTTACTCAAATAGGTTAACACACTGCTTGACTTATTAAGATATGTTGCACCGAATCCAAAAACAGCGAATAGCCAGCTCCAGGATTCGATTACGATCAGAAAAAAGGGGCCTTCCAATTGAAATACTAGTAACCGCACTACGTAAAGCGGAATAGCTATGCTGAGCGCAATGATCTTAATTCTTTCTACAGCGTTCCAAAATATTTCACCTAAAGATATAAAAATGAAACCAGTGAGAAAGGCCAGCAATCCCAGCCAGAAGCCATGAGGTGTATTAGCATAGGATGCAAAGCCTTGCGAGGGAGCTACTAGCTCTGCTTCTATAATGAATGGTATCGTAAATAAATATAGGGCCGCAGGAAATTTCAGTACCCATTTGAAACATCTGAATAAAATATTTTTAGGGTTTCTCTTAAAGATAAAGAAGATGGGACACAAAATTAGTACATAGAAAAAAATATTGCCTAGGAACCACAAATGTCCCCCATTTGGAAAATACATGGGGTCAAGGTTGTTGAATCTCTGGTACAAATAACCACTAATGGGGACGATGAAAAAAGAACCAAAAATAAGGGGTAATAGAATTCGTTTTGTGCGGTCGTTGAGCAATTCCTTCCAATTCCTTCTGCGCATGGCAAAACAGACACCCATACCTGATATAATAAATAAGAGCGGAATACGCCAGATATTGATTAGACCCATTACCAGCCAGATAGCTTCTACTGGTTGCGCGCTTTGTATGAAATAGATATAGTAGGCCCAGGGCTGAAAAACAACACTGATATGGTAAATAATCAACAGGCCCAGAGCCAGGACCCTTAACCAATCAACATCGTAACGCCTAATAATTCCACTCCTTCTTATAATTCATAATTAAATATATTACCAAGATTTCTCTCTAGTAATTATAATAAATATTAACAATTACTATACAATACCAATAAAGCACTTTTTATGCATATTTTCCTTTCAGCATTGTTTATTATTAGCGCCTAATTTGATGAAACTATTCCTGTATATACCTTTCATTTTTACACTTTTTGTTTATGCCCAGGAAACGGCAACAATAAGCGGCTTTGTTCGTGATGAAGCTACTGGTGAGCCCCTTTCTTATGCGAATGTCTTCATAAAAGATAGCAACATCGGTGGAATCACAAACCTGGATGGCTATTATGTATTAACCAGGATACCAGCGGACTCGGGTGAAATAGTTATTTCCATCATTGGTTTTGCAATGGTCACCCAGGAATTTGAAATTGAAGCCGGTCAAAATCTGCGCCTTGATTTTCGATTGCAGCAAACAGTGCTCGAAGGGCAAGCGGTGGATGTCTTTGGCGAAGCGCAGAAAATGCGGCAGTTGGTCGAGCCCAGTAGGATAAGTCTCGATCTACGGACCCTCCAGTCTGCGCCGGCCTTTATTGAACCCGATCTTTTTCGTACTGTACAGTTGCTCCCTGGTGTACAAACGCTAAATGATTTTTCCAGCGCCCTATACGTGCGCGGCAGTACGCCGGACCAGAACCTGATTATGCTGGATGGAATAACCGTTTATAATCCCTATCATTTGGGGGGCATTTTTTCCACGTTTAATACAGATGCCATTAAAGAAGCTGATTTTCATGCCGGGGGGTTTCCAGCCCGTTATGGAGGCCGCATGGGGGCCATATTGAATGTAATTAATCGTGAAGGGAATACGGAAGAATTTGAAGGACACGCTAATATTTCCCTTATTTCCAGCAAAGTGTTGTTGGAAGGTCCCCTGCCTAAGTATAAAGGGTTGAAGGGATCTTGGATGATTGCCGGTCGTCGAACATACTTTGATCAATTTTTTAATGCTTTATGTGGATCAGAATGTGATGAAGAAGGTTTCAAATTCCCCTATTTCTTTTATGACTATCAAATTAAGGTCAATGTGGACTTGAGTCAGGATCACCGCCTTACCTATAGCCGTTTTTATGGCGATGATATACTGGATTTTAATTTCCGTCCTCGGACATATGAAGACTATGATATTATTTCCGATTATTATGAAGAGTCCAAAGAATCCTTTGGTATTAATTGGCCTTGGGGTAATCATACCAATAGCCTGACCTGGCGCTGGCTCATCAGTCCTCAGTTGGTAGCACGTACGTTTGTGGCTAACAGCCGTTACCGTTTTCATTTTGATATGGATATAAAGTCTGAAGGTAATTGGTCAATGGGCAATGAAACTGGTTCTTATATGGATCACTTTACCTTTGACTTTTACGATGTAGTGGATGATAAAACGCTGGAAACAGAACTTTCCTGGCATGGTCTTAAAAACCATCAACTCATGGGCGGCTTACAGGTGAAACAGGTGGATTATGATCTGGGCATGGAATTCGAATACGAAAATCTGGACACGATCTTTTATGCCAAACCATTGGAAATGAAAGATCAAACGGTTGAGACTTCAATATTTTTGCAGGATAAATGGGACATTACACCAAAACTTGCTGTTCAGCTGGGAGCTAGGGTTATGGATTATTCACTCCACGATGATCTCTACCTTGATCCTCGCTTTGGATTAAAATATCTGATCCAGCAGGATCTATCACTCAAATTCTCCTTGGGTCGTTATCATCAATTTTTAACAATTGCTAATCCGGAAGATGAAACAATGCGAATAATCGATTTTTGGCTGGGAATACCTGCTGATCGGGCTGCACCATGGGCAGATCACGCTATACTAGGGGTGGAATATTTATCTGCGGATAATTGGCTATTACGGGCGGAAACTTATTATAAGCATTTTGAGAACCTAATCACCCTGAACCAAGGCCAACAGGTTACTGAGGATGATGATCAAGTTACCACCACTCCATTTAATGAATTTTATGATACCAGGGCTTATGCCTACGGGTTGGAAATTTTATTCAAAAAGACTGCAGGACGAAGTCGTGGTTGGATAGGATATACATACGCAAAAACGATGAAACATATTCAAAAACATGGCTGGTATTTTCCATTATATGATCGTACTCATACATTAAATATTGTTGGTGACATAATCATATCCATAAAAAATAACGTCCACTTTAGTACTGCGGTACAGGCATCTAGCGGTCAACCATTTACACCACCAATCGGACGGTATGATCATTGGCAAGCTGATCATGATCCTTACATGCCTGCCTGGTATTGGGATGAAGAATTACTTGTTGGGCGAAAAAACTCGGAACGATTGCCTTTCTATTTCAGGCTGGACGTTGGCCTGAAACAGAAAAAATCAATATTCGGGATTCCATATGAACGCTATCTTCAATTAGTCAACGTGACCAATCATGTTAATCCCCTAACATATCAATATCAGGCTAAGGAAAATCGACTAACAGGTGAAACATTGGGTCTAGAGCGGGCTGCTGTACCCATGTTTCCGTTCTTTCTCACAGCTGGATATAGGATAGAACTGTAATGCGTTTCATTATTATTAGTTTGCTTAGTTTTACCTTATTTGGTTGCCTCAGTTTAGCACCGGAACTGGAATGGGAAGATGTAACGTCTGATCACGATCCGGTATTGAATGTATTTGGTCTACTTTCTGCAGATTCGATTTTAACCAGTTTTGTAAGAGTACACCGCACTCTTGATATGGAAGAAGCAGCTGATTCACTGATCAGGGATACAATTGGTGGTGGTGTATTTATTGATTACACTTCCCGATTTATCGTTAGGGATGCGGAAGTAATCGTCAGCAATGGTATGAATGAATATATTTTCGAGTATACAGACTTTTTCTGGGATGAGGACCAAGTTTTTCAGCAAGTATATCTTTATCCTGGAAATGATCTCAATCCCCAGCCAGGCGAAACCTGGACATTGAATGTAACCACACCAGGGGGACTTAGCATTACTGGGGAAACGATCGTTCCGCCAATGGCTCAAATCTTCACGGAAGGATTGCCCGATACCTTTCAACTTGACCAGACCATGGAAATCACCTGGCAGCCCATGGCTGATAATTACCAGATTATGAATGTAGGTAATTATTTGGGCTATTTTGGTTACGATTATTACTATGGTGACGGATTCAGCTGCGGTCTTTGGCAAGAAAATATCATAAAACCCGAGGAAGCATCATGGACATATCGCCGGGATATTTGCGAAGAGAGTTATGATCAGGAATGGGATGAAGATCTATTGTCGCTTAATCTAATGAGTATGGACAATAATTATTTTGATTATTTTATCAAATTTGGAGAAGTGGAATTTTCCAGTTCAACCATTGGTGAAGGTGGATCCGGCCGCAGCTTTGGTATCGATGGTGGAATTGGTGTATTTGGCTCAGTCGGTATAGACCGTCACTGGATACCCATGATCCCATAACCTTGTTCAATGCTGGAAAAATGATCGTATTTTTTCCTATCATGGCCTAAACTATCTGTAACAATGAAACTTATTTCCTGGAATGTTAACGGTGTCCGAGCAGTAGTAAAAAAGGGTTTCTTGGATTGGCTCGAGCAGACACATCCTGATATACTTTGTCTGCAGGAAACCAAAGCCCATGTTGATCAGCTGACTTCAGAGATTCTTACTGATCATGGATACCATACCTATTGGCACTCAGGTAAGAAGCGAGGCTATAGCAGTGTAGCAACTTTTTGTAAAGAAGAGCCCTTATACGTACAAGAAGGCCTTGGTATTGAACGCTACGATGCTGAAGGTCGTGTTTTGTTGACAGAACACGAGAATTTTCTGCTATATAATATTTATTTCCCCAACGGCCAGAAAGATGATGAACGCCTGCAGTATAAACTGGATTTTTATGATGATCTTCTTCCCATTATTAGTGAACAGGTTGAATCGGGGAATAACGTGGTAGTTACTGGT
>Ga0207961_1000261_pt1 | contig 15571 bp, 12 predicted proteins | sample Knorr_S7_td_250__FD_185596 | JGI IMG/M metagenome (GOLD analysis project Ga0207961, IMG submission 185596) | Marine microbial communities from Southern Atlantic Ocean transect - Knorr_S7_td_250_ad_252m_LV_B (SPAdes) (version 2) | ecosystem: Environmental > Aquatic > Marine > Oceanic | place... | reverse complement strand
GAATCAAGCAAGAGTTAAAGTAGACCTTGAACAGTCAATACTCGTTGCTTCACAAATAAATCGAAAAATCGTTCCAGTCATGACACAAATGATTGACTCACTGGATCAATTTGTACAATTGGATGTACCTTTTTTGATGGAAGAAAGAACGGAGAGAGTCGATTTCCTTAAGGAGCTAATGCAAAGAGAAGATGTAACTGTTGCTGAAAAATTTAGAAAAGTTACAGAGGCTTATCAGATTGAAAACGATTACGGTAAAACTATAGAAACCTACAAAGACACCCTTGAAGTGGACGGAAAGACTCTTGAGTTAGATTTTCTTCGTATAGGAAGAGTTTCATTCTTATACCAATCTGTGGACGGAGCAGTTTCAGGTGTCTGGGATCAGAAGACAAGATCTTGGGTAGATGCCGATGACAATAGAAACGGTATTAAAGCAGGTTTAAAGATTGCTAAGAAACAGGTTGCACCTGATCTTGTTATTCTGCCTGTAGATTCAGCGGAGGCAATATAATGAAAAATTTTAAAATTATTATTGCTCTGATATCTCTGGTGTCAATACCAGCATATTCTCAGCAATCAGCGAATACCATAGATCAACTTCTTGATCGAGTTCAACAAGGTAAACTCTCTGATACTAAAGAGAATCAGCAAAGAGAAACAGAATTCAGACAAAAAAGAGACCAACAAGAACAAATGTTGGCGGATGCTGAAACAACAAAAGTTAATGAAGAAATTAGAAGTTCAGAACTAGAGGCATTGTTTGAAGCAAATGAAGCTGTCAATAATGACCTACAGGATACTCTGAATGAACGCTTAGGTGCACTCAAAGAACTCTTTGGTGTAATGCAGCAGGTTGCAGGTGATGCTAGGACTAGATTTGATAACTCAATAACAAATGTCCAATACCCTGATAGAACTATCTTTCTTGAAGATCTAGCTAAGAAAATAGGCAGCAACTCAAAACTTCCATCCATAGCTGAGATTGAAAGACTCTGGTTTATGCTTCAACAAGAAATGACAGAATCAGGAAAAGTTGTAAAATTTACAGCAGATGTCATTGATACCAATGGCGCTAAATCTCCTACAGAAGTCGTAAGAGTAGGTCTTTTCAATATTGTTGCAGATGGAAAATATCTTAATTATTCTCCAGAAACTAAAAATGTAACTGAAATTCCAAGACAACCTGAAGGCAGAAGATTTACTGGTAGCACTTCAGAGCTGTTTGATCCATCAGATGAAAAGATCGCTTTCGGCTTAGACCCAACATTGGGTGGTGTTCTTGCCTCCTTGGTAGCTCGACCTAATCTTATAGAACGAGTACAACAAGGTGGCATCGTTGGTTACCTAGTTATACTTCTAGGCTTATTTGGTGTAAGTATAGCTGGTCAAAGGTGGTTCATACTCCAAGCTGCGGACAAAGCAGTTACAGCTCAACTTGAATCAAGCACAATAAGCGATGACAACGCTCTAGGTAGAGTTCTTGGTGTCTATGAAAATAATAAATCAGTTGATACCGATACTCTTGAGTTGAAATTAGCAGAAGCTGTCTTTAAAGAAACGCCTGAGCTTAATAAGGGATTACTAATCATTAAAGTTATTTCAGTGGTAGCACCTCTTATGGGTCTTCTGGGAACTGTTACAGGTATGATTAAAACATTCCAGGCCATAACATTATATGGAACAGGTGATCCTAAATTAATGGCTGGCGGTATTTCGCAAGCACTTGTCACGACTGTTCTTGGTTTAACGGTTGCAATACCTACGACTCTACTACATACAATTGTAAGTGGAAGAAGCAGACGAGTTACACAAATTATTCAAGAACAAGCTGCAGGAATAATTGCTAATCATTCAGAAAAATCATGATGAGTAATTAATATTAGGATTGATTAATGGGTGACATCATAATTGCAGTTAGGGACTTCCTCGAAATGGGAGGACAAGTACTTAATATTATTGCATTAGTCATCTTCCTAATGTGGATGCTTATACTAGAGCGACTTGCTTACTTTCAGACAGAGGTTAAGACGCTTAAATCGAATATCCAATCATCATGGAATCAGCGACAAGAAAAAAAGTCTTGGGCGTCAGATGCTATTAGAGAGCAACTGATCTCAGAGTTTAATATGTCAGCAAATCAATACATTCCTATTATCAAAACGCTTGTTGCTCTCTGTCCTCTCTTGGGACTTATGGGCACTGTAACAGGAATGATTGAAGTGTTTGACGTTATGGCTGTATCGGGTTCAGGCAATGCAAGATCAATGGCATCCGGGGTCTCCAAAGCTACTATCCCAACAATGGCAGGAATGGTTGGTGCATTGTCTGGAGTATTTTTAGTGACTATACTTAATCAGAAGGTAACTTCTGAAGCTGATGATCTTGAGGAATCACTAGGATCTGATTAAATAATTTAGAGGAAATAAAAATGAGAAAAAATCTATTTCAAGCAGCACCAGAAGAAGAAGCAGAAATCAACTTAACTCCGATGCTAGATGTTGTATTTATTATGCTTATTTTCTTCATAGTAACCGCCTCTTTCGTTAAAGAATCTGGGCTAGATGTTAATAGACCTGACGCGCCAACAGCGGTTAAGAAAGAAAATGCAAATATCTTAGTTGCAATAGGAGCGAACAATGAGATCTGGATTAATCGAAGAAGAATAGATCCAAGAGCAGTTCGTCCCAATATTGAAAGATTACACGCTGAGAATCCAGAAGGTTCTGTGGTTATTCAAGCAGATAAAAAAGCTTTTCACGAAACAGTTGTAACAGTTATGGATGCTGCCAGACAGGCAGGTGTTTATAACGTTTCAATTGCTGCAGAACAGGGGCAATAGGCAATAATTATTGAATTATGGCTGAGATATCAGAACAAACTAAGGGCAATATCAGTATAGAGGATCCTTTAACTCGTATAGCTGTAGCTGCACTCATTTCTGTGTTTACTACTTTTGCCATCTTATGGGTCATGCAAATTCTGATAGCTACAGGTAAAGGAGCGATTTCATCTAAGTACGAAGGGAGATTTGTTGATTTTGTTCGAATCAAAAAAGATGAAGACCTTGATACAAAGAATGCTAAACCGAAAAAACCTCCAGAACCAGAAGAGCCACCACCAGATACTCCACAAGAATTAGATGATATCGACACCTCTGCAGACACTGTTAACATTGGTGCAGTTGATGCTAATGTCGGCGTGGGAGCCGGAATTGGTGGATTTAATGCCGGGGAAGGAGAATATCTTCCAATAGTGAAAGTTGCTCCGATTTACCCTAATAGAGCTCTGTCTAGAGGTATTGAAGGGTGGTGTATAGTTGAATACACAGTGACTAGAAGTGGAACCACAGCTGGAGGTAAAGTAGTTGAATGTACAAGCAGTTTATTCGCAAACGCTTCACTTAAAGCCTCGTCTAAATTTAAATATAAACCAAGAGTAATCAATGGCACACCAATAGACGTCCCAGGAGTGCAGCATAAAATTACCTTTGAACTGGAAAATTAAAATGCAAAACAAACTCATACCTATCCTTGTCTTATCAGTCATCATGCTTGGTGTTGATGTCAACCAAACATCAATTAATTTTTCCACTGCATATGGCCAAGAAGATAACAGCCAAAGAAAAACTAAAAAAACGGGTTCAATGACTGAGAAAGTAGCTAAAAAACTTGGCGAAGCTCAAGAACTCATAGACTCTGAACAACTTGATGAAGGTGTGGAAATTTTAAACAGTATCTTAGAATTTAAAAAATTAAGCCCTTATGAAAGAGGTCAAGTAAATTATTTCTTTGCCTATGTTAGATACCTTAAGGGAGATTCAAGAGGAGCTATAACCTATTATAAAAGAGTTGTTGCGGATCCAAATGTGCCAGACGGGTTGATACAAGCGTCCAAATTTACAATTGCACAGCTTTATTTCCAACTCGAAGAGTATGCCAATGTTATAACAGCCGTTGACTCATTATTGGTAGAGCAACCGAACAGAACTGACTTATATGTACTTAAAGGTACGGCAATGTATCAGCAGAAGAAATACAAAGAAATGATACCAATAATTCAAAAGGGTATTTCGATCGCTGAAGAGGCAAATGCCTTTAGAGTAGAGAGCCTAGAAAAAGCTGTTAAAGAAACGGCCAGTAAATACAGAGTTAAGTACGATAGAGATACTACTGACTCAATTACTCTGGCTTTACTAGTAAAATCAAAACTCAAAGAAGACTTAGCTGAAACTAGAAAGAGCAGTGATAAATATGCCGAGATTGAAGAGGCTATTAAGGGTATTGAAGCAGATGCAGCAAACTTGGCTAAAGGCCCAACTAGAGAAAATTGGTGGCTCTTGTTAAGAGCTGCTTATTTTGAGCTTGAGCAAATGGATAAAGTTAAAGAAGTCCTAGAAAGACTAGTTATTGAGTGGTCTAAGAAAGAATACTGGACACAACTGTCAGCATTTTATGGTCAAGATAAACAGGAAAAAGAACAAATGGCTGCCTATCAAACTGCTTATCATGAGGGCTTCCTTGAAAAAAGCTCAGAATTTGTTCAAATGGCGCAGCTTTATCTGTCGGTAGAAGCGCCTTATGAAGCGGCGAAAGTCCTACAAACAGCAATGGATGAAGACAAAGTTGATAAAGAAGTAAAAAATTGGAAGATCCTTGCACAAGCATGGTTCCTCGCAGGTTACGATGAACCTGCAATTGTTGCTTTAAGAGAAGCTGCTAAGTTATCTGATGACGGGGAATTAGATATTCGTCTAGCTCGCTCTCTTAACAACATAGCTGATTACAATGGTTGTGTTAATTCTGCAAAAACTGCCATAGAGAAAGGTGACCTAAAAAGAGTTGATGAATCATATATCACACTTGGTATGTGTCAGTTTGAAGTAGCTGATTATGATGGTGCAAAAGATGCTTTCAATAACGCTAAAATAGATGCAGATCAAAGAAATGATCAAGCCCTCAAGGATTGTGCAGCATCTGAAAATATGGGTCTAGAAGAACTCCTTGTAACTATGGAGACTCAACGAGCATTTAGAGAAATGAACAAAGAAATTGAAGGAAAAGTAATTAGCTGTTCAACGCCATCTTCAGTTAAAACAGTGGCCAATTGGCAAAAGTTTTTAGAAAAAGAAGTTGAGAGAGTCACAATGTTAGAGAATCAACGAAAAGCTCTTGAAGAAATCCTAGCTAGCAATGAATCAAAAGCTTTAACTTTCTAAGTTCTAGATTAAATCTGAAAACATCCTGATTGCAGTAATACCTAAAAATAATGCGAAAAGCATTTTTAGTCCTTTCTGTGAGGATTTATGAGCCATCTTCACTCCAATAGGGACAGTCATTAATGTAATCGGGACAATCAGTAAGAAAGCCATCCAATTCACATAACCAATAGAGAAGGGCGGCAGCATAGCTGCCATCTTATAGCCGCCCAGCATGAAACCTATAGATGCTGGTACGGCAATTAAAAAACCAAAAGCGGCTGAGGTACCCACAGCTTTTTTCATATCAATTCCTGAATAATTCATAATTGGAACACTCAATGATCCGCCACCAATCCCCATCATGGCTGAAACTAAGCCAATAAAGAACGGAGAAGCTCTAAAGATTGATTTCGGTATTTCAATCTTCCTGTCAGAGTCACTAAAAAACATTTGGATTGAAACCAATGAAGCAATAACAGCAAAGAGAAAGGTTAATAATTTAAAAGAAGAATAGATAGCTAATAAACTCCCTAAAGCTGCTCCAATTATTATTGAGATAGACCATAATCTAAAGACCTGTTGATCAAAAGAACCTCTCACTCTATGCTCAACCGATGAACGAATGCTTGTGGGTATTATAATAAATAATGATGTACCTACAGCTACATGCATAATAATTGATTGGTTATAATCTAAAATATTCAAAATATAATAGAGCAAAGGAACGATCACTATACCCCCACCAACACCAAGAAGTCCTGCTAGGATTCCTGCGAATGCTCCTGCTATAACAACCAGTAAAAGAAAATCAATTTGACTAAATATTTCCATAATTTAATGAGAAAAAAGGCCGGTATTTCTACCGGCCTTTATATTATCAATTATCTAAATATATTATTTAGAAATCGTATCGATATGACACTCTCCATAATCTCGGTATATCTTGGAATTGTGTTACAAATCCGAGATTCCCAAAATCCAGTGTGGAGTTAGCTTGATGCTCATCTGTACAATTAGTACATCCGGCACTAAGTCTCCAATTGCCATCATTAGGTCGGTAAGTCATGTTAACGTCAACCTTGCTAACTGCTGGTCTAAAACCATTAGGAGTATTATTTTGATTACTAAAATATTCGTCTTCCCTGTTTAAAACAGCGGTTAAACTAAATTCCCCATTGGCTAAAGCTCGATCATAGGCAAGACCGTATCTGTAAGAAAAATCTGGAGTTCTTTTAAGATCTTTCTCCGCAATACCTTCAGCTCCTGGCTTAAGGTCAGTATACTTTCCCTCTAGTGTTGCAATATTAGCAAAAAGAGTAAGATCGTCTCGAACTGCATAAAGGAATTCCCCCTCAATACCTTCAACATCTGCATCAGCTTTGTTTGAATAAACGAACGCACCGGTTTCTTGGTCAATGGCAGTGATCTGAAGATCGGTGTAATTAGCACTGAAGTATGTAAGATTTACCCTAATAGCACCATCATTCCATTCACTCTTCATACCCATTTCAAAGTTATCAACAAATTCAGGTTTTAAATCTTTGAAATCAGCAGCAGCAGTTACACGTGATGCCCATCCACCGCCTTTAAAACTATCTGCAAGGCTGGCATAGAACATGAGGTCATCAGTTGCCTGATAATCCACTACTAAACGACTAGTAAATTCATCCGTGTCGATGGTTGTTTTGGTGCCCAAAGCTTCGACAGTTGCATTATCAAACGGTTGCCCTATAGCAGCAGTTGATAGCCAGCCACTTCGATCCATAAAATTAGATTCGTCTCTAGCTTCCCAAGGCACGCCGTTGAGGTCTAAAAACTGCTCTACATTAACTTTTCTTTCATCTTTAGTGTATCGACCGCCTACTGTTAAGCCCCAGCCGCTTCCTAGATCAACTGCAATATCTGCATAAACTGCTCTGGCCTCTGTAACATTGGTCATGTCTCTCATAAAGGTTCCGGCTACAGCGCCACCAAATAAGAACAATGCATCACCAAATACTACAGCATTATCGTCATCGTAATACGAGGCTCCCGCTGCCCATTGAATGGCTCCATAATTGTTGCTCTCGATTTCACCAGTAAAGTTCAATTCAACGCTTTTTTGAATATGATCACTCAAATTAGGAATCGAATAAGCTGGTGTTGGTTGGTCTGAATAGTCATTGTTAAAGCTATGCTCTAAATCTCTATCCGCTGCAATCAATTCCATTTGGAAATTATCAAAATCAATCGTAGCCTTCATGCTTAATGCCATTAATTCAGTACCAGCCCAAGTGTTTTCAAGGCCACTTTCGATAACATATATGTCATCGCCACAACACGCACTCAATTTGTTGGCACCCACAGCGCCACCAGTTTCATCGTTTGAATATTCGGCTGTAAATAAGAATTCAGTTCTATCATTAAGTGTGTATAGAATTTGAGCTCGGGCTCCATTAGCATCTCGTTTAAATTGATCCCTATCAAGAGTAACGTTATACAAAAATCCCTCGCCTTGATCAATATAGAATGTAGTAACTTTTGCAAACACATTTTCTGCCAGTGGAACATTTAATTTAGCTGACATTTCTACCGTTTCATATTCACCGTAAGCTACATCGATATAGCCTTCTGTCTGATCTGAAGGCTTTTTGGTAATAATCCTCACAGCACCCCCGGTCGTATTTCGACCATAGAGAGTTCCTTGTGGCCCCTTTAAAACTTCCACACTCTCAATATCATAAAGTCTAGAATTGTTAGCAATCTGCCTTGAAACAAAAACGCCATCAACGAAAGTTCCTACAGCTGGATCAAGAGTAGCAACTGATTCATCCTGACCAATGCCTCTTATAAAATAAGCCGCAGCTTGAGGAAGACCAACATTAGTCACTCCAGTCATTCCTGGAATGTTCTTAACTAGGTCAATGGTATTACTAATATTTAATCGTTCTATTTCGTCTTCAGAAAAAACTGCAATAGAAATTGGTACTTCTTGTAAAGATTCAGTTCTTTTTTGAGCAGTAACAACAATCTCTTCTAAAGCGCCTGAGTTTTGTGCCCATGCATTGAAATTAATTGCTAAAGCAAATAACCCCCCAATAAAAGGCACAATTAGTTTTTTTACTTTCATCATATTCCTCCAATAATGGAAAAGTAGTGCTGTAATTCTATCTCAAAAAGATAAAAAATGATAAAAAACGCTGTAAGAGTTGAAAATTATTTATGTACCAGTTCAATAATCTCTTGTTCATTCCCATGGATAATTGAACACTTTTTACCCTTAAGATGGGTTAAATTGCACTGATAGATTAAAGAATCTCTATATACATTGTCATAAGCAAGAAAACTAACCATAGAAATTCCTGGAAGCAAATAACCAGGCTCAGAAGATCTTATGGCAGCTCCATCTGGTAATTCATCAATCTCTATTAAGCATTGGTCTTTTATAGGGATTGCAGCAGATTTATACTTGGTATCTTCAGGGTTGCCAAAAACTCTAGAAATAGCTCTAATTCGAGAATCCATAACTACAGCTCTTTCTAAATTAAAACTATCACAGTAAAACTCTTGCATTTGATCCATAGAAGAGCCTGCTAGTATAACTATAAAGGTCTGATCGACATCACAGCGTGCTATGGGGCTGTCAAACTCTGGTAACTTGCTTTTAAACTCAGTTAAATAAAGAATCTCCATTGAAGGTCCTATGACCTGCATTGCTCTTATTTGGTCTGTAAACGAAAGATCAGCAGGTGGACCGATAATATCAAAGTCTGAATTACTCAGCTTTATTGCCATTTCATCGACATTACGTACAATTAGTTCAGCTGCGTTCCATCCGCCTGTTTTAAAAGGGATATATTCACCTTGGATTTCTTGCTTGATAAACCTAAAGGCAAAATCATTTGAGTTCTCTGGTTGCAAAACAACATAATCCGCTCCCTCAATATTTTCTGCCTTCCAAGCTATAGCTTCTTCTTTTGATACTTGTCCTTCGTCAACCAAACGATAATTTAAAAATTCAATATATTGTTCGACAGATTTAGATAAATCTGGTGAAGGTATTGTTACAGCTGAAATTTTTCCAATATTCATAGTGCTATTAATTCAAAAGATAGAGAATATTACAATATTTGTATACACTTGATCTGATTAAAAAAATCAGAAAAAGGGGAGTTCGAGAAGTGTCAAAGATATCAATACTTGAAGTTGGACCAAGAGATGGCTTACAAAGTGAACCAGAGATCCTTCCTACTGAAGTAAAAAAGGAATTTATTACCAGAACGATTGATGCTGGAATAAAGCAAATTGAAGTTACAAGTTTTGTCCACCCTAAAAAAGTCCCCCAAATGGCTGATGCTGAAAAATTAGTAGAAAGCTTACCTGAAAACGACGAAGTTACCTATATTGGCTTAATCATGAATCAAAGAGGTTTTGAAAGAGCCAGAGACTGTGGCATTGATGAAGTGGGAATGGTTATTGTCAGCACTGATACTTATAACATGAAAAATCAGAACGTTGTTACCCAAGAATCTATTGATAATTGGCTGAGTATCGCTGCTGAAGCAAAATCAGCTGGAATAAGAACAAGTGTAGTTATTGCCTGTTCTTTTGGTTGCCCTTATGAAGGAGAGATCGACCCAGAGCATATAGCATCAATTGCTGAACAAGTTTTAAAAGGAAAACCTGATGTTCTTGGGTTGGCAGATAGCGTAGGGGTTGCCGTTCCAAGCCAAATCAAAAAAACCTTCTCATTGATCAAAGAACTTGCCCCATCGATCCCTTTAAGAACTCACCTTCATAACACTAGAAACACAGGCTTAGCTAATGCAGCCGCTGCAGTAGAAGCTGGTGTAAGCATTATTGATGCCTCGACTGGAGGTATAGGTGGGTGTCCGTTTGCACCAAGAGCAACTGGGAATATTCCAACTGACGATCTTTTATACATGTTGGATAGATCAGGAGTTGAGACGGGTGTTGATCTAAGGCAAGTGGTTAAAACTACTGACTGGCTCGAAGAACAATTAGGTAGAGCCGTACCAGCAATGGTTCCAAAAGCTGGAATTTTTCCAGAAAATGCTGAAATTAATATGCAATAAAAGTATTATTATTTTGCTAAATAATAAATTAAATAAGTTTTATAGATTAGTAAGATTTCAAAGATCATTAGGAACAGATCAAAGTTTTTTGTTCGTTACCTAATGTAAAAAAATTAGGAGTTATTATGAGTTATCGACTAGGTGTTGATGTTGGAGGGACCTTCACAGACCTTCTTTTAATCAATGAAAAAACAGGCACGATGTGGACTGCTAAAGTCCCAAGCACTCCAGAAGATTCATCTATAGGTGTATTTAATGGGATTAATAAAGTTTGTAAAAATGCCAGAGTAGAGCCATCAAAGATTACCTCTGTTATGCACGGAACTACTGTAGCAACCAATACCATACTAACGGGCACAGGAGCCAAAGTAGGATTGATAACAACAAAAGGTTATAGACAAGTACTGCAAATTGCTCGTTCTTTTGTCCCTGGAGGATTAGGGGGCTGGGTAATTTATAATAAAAGTGATCCGCTAGCTCCTCTTTCTTTAACCATTGAGGCTGATGAAAGGATTTCTGCAAGAGGTGAAGTTTTATCAAAACTTAAGGTCGGCCAACTGGCTAAAGATATTAAAGAATTATCTAACAAAGGTGTTGAGGCAATTACGGTCTCGCTAATTAATTCATTTGCAAACGATAAACATGAGAAACAAATTAGAAGTGTCATTAGAAAGAAAAAACTCCTGCCTAAGATACCAGTATCTTTATCTTCTGAAGTTGTACCAGAAATGCAAGAGTATGAACGCACAATTACCACAGTTGCAAACTCTTATGTCAGGCCAAAGGTTGCAGAGTACGTCAAAAATCTTCAAAAAGGTCTAAAAAGAAGAATGAAAGATGTGAAACTCCGTATTTTGAGATCAGATGGCGGATTAGCTTCAGCAAAAGCCTCTTCTGATTCTCCTGTTAACCTACTCATGAGTGGTCCAGCAGGTGGTGTCTCGGGTGCCATATGGATAGCTAAACAAGCAGGATTTGAAAACCTAATGACATTTGATATGGGTGGAACCTCAACAGATGTATCGCTCGTTAAAAATGGAGTTGCTGAACAAACCAGAGAAACCTCCGTTGGTGACGTCACTGTCAGAGCATCATCGGTCGATGTAAGAACAGTAGGAGCAGGTGGTGGTTCAATTGCTCATGTTCCAGAATTAACAGGTGCACTTAGAGTTGGCCCACAAAGTGCTGGAGCAGCTCCAGGTCCAGCATCCTATGATAAAGGCGGGACAGAACCAACAGTAACTGATGCTAATGTTGTGCTAGGGTATATACCTGCTGAACATGTTGCCTTAGGTGGAGACAAGGACTGGAAAATCAGAAAAGACTTAGCAGAAGAATCCATCAAACCCGTCGCGAAAGCACTTGGCTTATCTGTGAAACAGACAGCAGCTGGTATTGTTGATATCGTTAACGAAAATATGTATGGGGCATTACGATTAGTCTCTGTCGAAAAAGGCTATGATCCTAGGGATTTTGCGTTAATTGGTTTTGGAGGTGCTGGCCCTTTACATGCGAATGCTCTGGGAAAACTCACTAGTTCTTGGCCAGTTATCATTCCTCCAGGCCCAGGGGTTCTATGTGCCTATGGAGATGTATCAACCAATATTCAAGATGAATCATCTATGTCCTTTATAAGGAGATTCTCACATACGAATAAAAAAGAGGTGGTTAAAATTTTTGAAGACTTGGCCAAGAAAGCATCTAAAACATTAGATGCTGAAGGTGTTTCAAAAAGCAAGAGAACTACTTCTTATCAAGTTGATCTTAGATATCTAGGACAAGGACTAACAATAAACGTGGACTTTGAATTATCTGAATTAAAGAAAAAAGGCCTGGGTGCAATTGGAGACAAATTTGATGAATTGCATGAACAATTGTTTACCTTCTCCTTGGATGAAGAGAAAGAGCTTGTTAATTTAAGAGCGGTGGTCAAAGACCAAGCACTATCTCTGAAAGCTCCATCCGTGAAAAAAGGTGGGCCCAAACCATCTAAAGATTCTGTGATCGATGATGGCGCTAAAGTCTTCATGGATGGGAAGAATCAAAAAGCGACGATCTATGATCGCTCTAAACTAAAATTTGGAAATGTTATCAAAGGTCCTGCCATTGTAATGGAGATGGACTCAACTACTGTCATCCTCTCAAAACATAGAGGCAAAGTAGATAAATTTGGCAACATTTTAATCACACCACAAGGTTAAGGGAGTCAACATGCCTGCAAAAATAGTACAAAAAAATAATAAAAAATTTAATCGAGTAAAGCTAGATCCAATTACCCTTGATGTAATTGAGAATTCAATGTTTTCAGCACGATGGGAAATGGATGCGGTTCTATTCAGAACAGCTATGTCTCCGGGTATCCGTGAACAGGGAGATGAGTTCCCAATGATTGCAAACTTAGATGGGAAGATGGTAGTTGGGCAGTTTGGTAGCTTTATTCATGGATTTAAAGAAGCTTTTGATGGAACTATCGAAGAAGGAGATATGTTCTTAACCAATGACCCTTATTCGTGCAATGGTGCTGTTAGTCATGCTAATGACTGGCTACTTCTAAGGCCTATCTTTAAAGATGGGCGACTTATTGCTTATGCGGCTATGTTTGGTCATATGACAGATGTTGGTGGAAAAGTTCCTGGTAGTTTACCAACGGATGCTACCCAAATATTTGAAGAAGGTATTAGAGTGCCTCCTACAAAAATATACAAGGATGATGTATTACAAGAAGAGATTCTCAATATCATCTTGCATAATTGTCGACTTCCCATCTGGAATAAGAGTGATTTTAATGCCATCGTAGCCTCAATTAAAACTGCTGAGAAACGCGTCATTGAAATGGCTGATCGTTTTGGAGATGATATTTTTTACTCAGCTCTGGAAGATTTACTAGATAGAAATAAGAAGGCTATGGGTAAACTTATCATGAACACAGTTCCAACTGAGAAACAATATTTCGAAGATTACATTTGCGATGATGGTCTAGAAATGGGTCCCTATAGAATCAAGTGTGCAATGTGGAGAGAGGGCAAGAAAGTGATCTTTGATTTTGAAGGCACAGATCCACAATCAATAAGCTCGGTGAATTTCTTCTTGAATGAAGAAATGTTCAAAATGTTCTGTGGTGTCTATATGATTATGGTTTTTGACCCTGCCATTATGTTTAATGACGGTTTCTATGACTTGATGGAAGTTAAAATCCCTGAAGGGACACTGCTGAAACCAAACTATCCTGCTGCTTTATCATGTAGAACGCATGCTTTGGGAAGAATCTTTGATGTATTAGGCGGACTTCTAGGTCAAGGAGCTCCGGAATTCTTATGTGGTGCAGGATTCTCAGACAGTCCTCATTTAATGTATTCAGGATATGATAAGAACGGTGAATGGTATCAACTCTATATGATCGGTTTTGGAGGTGTTCCTGGTAAACCTATGGGTGATGGTCCAGATGGGCACTCACTATGGCCCAGCTTTACTAACGTCCCGAATGAATTCTTAGAGAGTTATTTTCCATTGGTGATTGAAGAATACTATACCGTCCCAGACAGTGGAGGCGCAGGCTACAACAGAGGAGGTAATGCTCTGTGTACAACTTATAAATTCTTGGAACCTGGAGAAGTCTCCATTCATGACGATAGATGGCTAACTTATCCTTGGGGAGTAAATGGTGGTCTTCCTGGAGAACGAAGTACAAAAACACTCGTTAGAAAAAACGGTGAAACTGAACTTCTCCAATCTAAATGTGACAGAATTGCCGTTGAAGAAGGCGATAAACTTTATCACGTTACATGGGGCGGAGGAGGCTGTGGAGATCCCTTCACTAGAGAGCCTGAAAGAGTTCAGTTTGATGTAGATGCTGGTCTTGTTACCAGGGAAGGTGCTAAAGAAAATTACGGCGTCGTTCTAAGAAAAGACTTGAGTATCAATAAAGCTGCTACGGTTAAGCTTAGAGTTGAGAAGACAAAAGCCAGAGGCAAGGTTAAGTTATTTGATAAAGGCTTCTCATCAATTAAGGAATTAAAGGCAAGATGTAAAGATGAAACTGGACTGGAAGCACCTGCTGATCCTAAGTTCCAGAAATGGATGACCGCTTCTTAAAAAAACTGCTGTAGCTCCTCAAAGCAATAGTAATTTATATCACTCTTTGTGGTTATGAATATGCACGTCTGATTGGGGGTAAGGAATTGAAATCCCTTCTTTATCAAAGCGTTTCTTGACTTCCTCCAGAAGTGAATAATAGACCGGAAGATAATCTGTTCTTTTAACCCAAGGTCTGAAGATAAAATTCACACTACTGTCAGCAAGTTCTGTCACAGCAATTTGAGGCTTTGGATCTTTAAGGACTCTTTTTTCCTTTTTTAGGATGTCTTCTAGAACAGATCGAACTTTATCTATATCGTCTTCATAACCGCAACTAACAATAAGATCAATTCGCCTTGTATCCTGATCTGAATAATTAACAATACTGCCGTTCATTATGCTTCCGTTGGGCACAACTACGATTTTATTGTCTGGTGTTTTAAGAACGGTAGAAAAGATTTGAATATCCTTAACAGTGCCGGCGTAATTTCCAGCTTCAATATAGTCACCTACCTTGTAAGGCCTATAAATTACAATGAGTATTCCAGCAGCAAAGTTTGATAATGAGCCCTGGAGCGCAAGACCTATTGCTAATCCAGCTGCACCGAGTACAGCGATAATTGATGTTGTCTCGATTCCAAGCTGATTTATTGCAGCAATGAAGACTAAGATCATCAACAGTGTATTCAATAAATTAGTAACAAATATCCGAACAGTGTCTTCAACGTTAGATTTTTCAAGTGCTACTGTGATTAACCTTAGAATAAGCTTAACCAGTTGTCGGCCAATAATAAGGATTGCCAACGCCATTAAGAGACTAATACTTAGAGAGCTCCCGATCTCAATCAAAGAGTTCAACATATCTTTTGTAAGTTCTGTTCCCATCTATCTATACCCTAGCTTTAGCATGATAATCAGTATTTGGCATAAGATCTATCGCTAAAGACATTCTATTCGACATATTGAAAAAAGAAGCAACTGCTGAAATATCCCATATATCTTGATCGTTAAATCCATTTTCTCTTAATGCTTCTCTATCTTCTTCAGTAATTTTTTCAGGTGATTCAGATAATTTCCAAGTAAAATCGAGCATGGCTCTATGGCGTTCTGATAATTCTCCAGATCGATAATTCATCACCAGCAGTTCCCCTAACATAGGGTCATCAGACATATGCCTAACCGCTGCCCCGTGAGCTACGAGACAATAGTAACAATGATTATA
>Ga0207961_1000260_pt1 | contig 15575 bp, 18 predicted proteins | sample Knorr_S7_td_250__FD_185596 | JGI IMG/M metagenome (GOLD analysis project Ga0207961, IMG submission 185596) | Marine microbial communities from Southern Atlantic Ocean transect - Knorr_S7_td_250_ad_252m_LV_B (SPAdes) (version 2) | ecosystem: Environmental > Aquatic > Marine > Oceanic | place... | reverse complement strand
TGTAATAACTATGGAAATCCATCGAATCATTAATAGGTGATTTATGGGAAAAAATGGTAATTGTACTACAAAAGTTTCTTAATTATTGCAGCTGTCTGTGTGACCTTACCATTTCTAAGTGAAAGTGCTTTTGGTCATGGTTTAGGTGGTGACGCTGCTCCTCCAATTAGTTTTGAAGGTATGGAAGTTACAATTTTCACACAACTAGATCCTGCTGATATGACTGCAGGTGAAGTTGATTCAGCAAACATTTCAATTCGTTTCTTTGATATGTTAACTGATGAAAACTTAAACCAGGTTACTTATCGTGTTGAGGTCTGGCGAAGCGGTGATCTTTTAGCTAGAAATTATTTCTATGATGATGATGGAACACTAAACGTTGAGGTTCGACCAAAAGCAGATTGCTATGAAGAAAAGCCTTGGAAGTGTACCGAATATTATGGTGAGGTACATGGAACCGCAGGTGGATTGTTTGCACGAGGTGAGGGACGACCACTCATTGATGGACCAATCTTTGAAAAAGGCGGATTGTATAATGTTAAAGTCTCAATTGAAGGTGCTACCAGTCCTCGTTCATTAGTTGCACAACCACTAAACTTTGATACATTTGTTAGTGTTGCACAAGATCAAAGCTTTTTCATTAAAACTGCAGAAGCTGCAGAAGTTCCTGTTACAGTAAAAACATACTATGATGATGTAGAAAATTTCACATATAATCAAGGTAATAATGCCATTTCATTTGACATGCCATTTGATTGGGATCCTGAATATATTGAACTAGTTCAAATGGTTCATGAAGAAATTCGTGTTCCAAAATCATTTGACCCATACAATCCTGAAACATCATTCAAGGGTTATGTAGATGGTGTCGAAGTTGATCAAAGAGTTCTAGTAATGGATCCATATTCATCTGAGACTGAAAACATTGTGCACTTTTTAGTTACAGGAACTGAATTACAAAGAATTAATGAACTCTTAGGAGAATCTCACTATTCATCTAAAACAATGAGCTTTGAACTAGTTCCAGAAGGAACTGTTGAGAAAAATTCGTTTGATATGCCATTTGATAATGGATACAAGGCACTCATTGCTTGGGACTCTGCATATGGTGCAGGAGATGAAATTCCATTTGAGTTTTCATTCTTTGATAACAATGGCGGTATAGTAAAAGATGTAATCTATGCATTTGGTTTAGTTAGTCCACAAGGTGAACAATTCAATTTAGTTACAGGTGATACTCCTGAAGAGTTTGTAGGTACAAAATCAGTAGAGGGAATTGCCACTCATTTCATAACCATTCCTGATGATGGAATGTACACTTTGAATTTAGTACTAACTGGTGAGGGATTTTCTAACTATGATGAATTTTTCCAATCATCTCAAATGTTTGAAGTAGGCGTATCTACTACAAGCTCATTTAATCCAATTCCATCTGCAGAACAATCTGTTAACATTCCTAATTGGGTAAAGAACAATGCAAAGTGGTGGTCAAATGGTGAAATTGATGACAATACCTTTGCTTCTGGAATTGAATTTATGATAAAAGAAGGAATTATTTCAGTACCAACCACATCTAGTGGTGCACAAAATGATAATGCAACCATTCCTGATTGGGTTAGAAATAACGCTGCATGGTGGGCAGACGGTCAAATTGATGACAATACCTTTGCATCTGGAATTCAATTTTTAGTTAAAGAAGGAATTATCTCAGTTTAGATCTACCTGAAAATTATTATACAAACCAAACAAACTTTGATTGATTCATGCTTCCATTAAGAGATGAAAATCCACATCCACCAGGATTCAAACCAAAACTAACAATTGCACTAATCATTATGAATGTGATAGTATTTGGAATTGAGGTTGCAATAACTGGTCAGTTCATTGAGTTTTCAAATCGTGAAGCAATGAACATGTTTCTAACATGGGGTGCAGTTCCTGGATGCGTTACAGGTCAGATTGATGGTGTAAACACAGGAATGGGAATTGTTAACTGTCCTGCCATACCCGAACTGACTTTGATTACTTCAACGTTCATGCATGGAGGTATAATGCATCTTGGAGGTAACATGCTGTTCTTGTGGATCTTTGGTGATAACATTGAAGCAAAATTTGGTAGAGTAAAGTACATTGGAATTTATTTAATGTGGGGTGTTGGTGCAGGTTTAATTCACATCTATGGTGATGCAGGAAGTGGAATTCCTGCAGTTGGTGCATCTGGTGCGATTGCTGGAATCTTAGGCGCTTACCTAGTAATGTTCCCACGAGCTAAGGTCATGACGTTTGTCATGTTAGGATTTTTCTGGCGTATGATGCACATTCCTGCAAAATTCTTCTTACCGTTCTGGTTAATCTTTCAAAATCTATTACCATTTTTCATAGGAGGTTTTGGTGTTGCAGGTGGCGGTGTAGCATTTTTGGCACACATCGGTGGTTTCTTTTTAGGATTGGGTGTTGGATATTTCTACAAGAAAACAAACAGATCTGATTATACCTATGGCTCTAGGTATGGATATAGAGATGATTTTAGATAATTCAATCAATTAAATTATCATAGTTATAATTACAATTATGCCATACGTACACGTATCACTATATCCTGGACGTTCTGAAGAACAAAAGCAGGAATTTGCAAAGGCTGTCACTGATTCTGCAGTTGAAATCCTAAAAACAAAGAAAGAACATGTGATTGTAGTCTTTGATGAAAACCCAAAAGAGAACTGGTTTCTTGCAGGAGATCAACTCTAAACTATTCTTTTTATTTTGACTATTTTGGATAAAATACAAGCAAATTAGTCAGATTTCTTATTCAATTCTAAATCTCTGAGAATTTTTTTATAATCTTCAGGAAACATTACTTTGATTTCTTCTAACATTTGTAATATTGTTTTATAGTTCATTTCCTCTTCAAACCTCAAATTGCATTGTTTTACTTGATGTATTTCTCATAACGGATACTACACATGCATTTTGATTAAACTGTGACTCAAAATGGTATACAATGATAATCATTTGATATACATTGAATGCATAAATTTGGAATAACTGTAACAGTATAATAATAGATTTTTTCGATAAAAAATATGAAGAAGATTGAGGCTATTATCAACAGAAAAAACTATCCTATGATTCGTTCAGAATTAGATGTATTAGGAATAGAAATTATTGATAAACGAAATTTAGAAGATAGTAAATTCATTACAAAATCTACTGGTTCTCGTGCAGGTGGAACTGGTGTACGTTCTACAATGCTTGCAAAGATCGAACTTGCTATGCAGGATAAAGATGCTCGTGCTGTGCTTGAGATGATATCAAAACTTTCTGGACTTCCTCCAAACATGCCTCAAAAAATCTTTGTTTTTGACATGAATGAAATGGTTGATGGCTCTACTCTTGAAGGTCAAGCAGACATGGAGATTGAACATTCTAAATCTCCACGAAGATTTGTTACAAAACGAAACAGACTGGTCCCTCTCCAAAAACGCACTCTATACAAATTAGAAGAAATGTATGATAATAATGCTGAAATTTTAGAAACTGATTACAGAATCAAATCCTTTGCAGATTTTGTTAACTATTGTATTATGAAACAACTTCCATCAATGCAAAAACAACTTGATAATCCTACAATTCTATACGAAGATAATTTTTAGATATAATCTGCAACTAAATACAAACTAAGAAACGCAATTCCTACGGCAGCCATGCCTATTTTTGCTACTCGAATCTTAGATTTGCTTAGACTAAATGGCATTTTTTGGAGTTTCATTATAGCTTCAAAAGTCTGCGTTTTGTGCCTCTATTTATGGCAATGTATACCTGAGAAATTTTAGTCTCAGGTACGTTTGGTGATTCTAGAATTGTTTGTGTCGTACCTCTATTTGCAGATAGGGTAGTTGGTCTGCTTTTTTGTGAGAGTATCTGGATTGTTCTATTAGTTTGAAATTCTTTGAATTTGTTACCTGCCCAGTTTGCTCCTTCATGAGCAATTATTTGTCTTAATGTACCTCGTTTTCTGGAAACTGCTGTCATCAATTTAGATTCCTCCTATTATTGCTAATGCAACTGGTGGTACGACAACTATTCCGCCAATAACTACGAGTTTCATATAATCGGCCCTGGTTAAATTTGAAATTTTGATGTTGTTTTTTGGAAGAGAAAGTTTCATTTAGATAATTTCTTCCCCTTCATTTCCCGTCTTTATATCGATTGCACGTAGCAATTGTGAAATGAAAATTTTGCCGCCTCGTGAGTTGTTCTTTATGATGTTGACAGCTTTTTCTTCTTTGGATTCAGGAATAACTACCATTATTCTATATTTGTCACCAAAATGTGGTACAAATACTTCTGAACCTTTGTGTACGAGAATTTCTGGTGCAGTTTTTTCACCTCTTCCTCTAACCTTGGTAATTGTTAAACCGCCAATGTCAATTTGTTTAAAACCTTCACTGATTGTCATCACGTCGTTTTCAGAAAGTATTATTTCTAATTTTAGCATGAATAAAGTAATGCATCCAAAGTAAATAATATTTTAAAAAATGAAAGTCATTTGATTATCAATGTTAACCAACTTTGATAAACGTTAAATGAAAAAACAAATTAAAATTTCATATGCTTATAGATACTGGTGATACAGCATGGATGCTTGTAGCAGGTATGCTTGTTTTGTTAATGATCCCTGCACTTGGTCTATTTGAATCAGGTCTATTACGAAAGAAAAATGTGGTTTCAATTCTTTCACAAATCATCTTTGGTTTAGCATTACTTAGTGTAATGTGGTTTGTTTTTGGATATAGTCTATCGTTTGGTCCATCACAAGACGGTATGATTGGTAACTTAGATAATGCATTCATAAAAGGTATTCCGTGGGACGAACCTCTTGAAGGAATGACTATACCTGGTGTACTGTTTGTAAAGTTCCAAATGATGTTTGCATGTATTACTCCTCTCTTACTTTCCGGTACAATTGCCGAAAGAATGAAATTCAAATCTTTTATTATATTCATCTCTGTATGGTCTGCTCTCATTTACTATCCACTAGTCCACTGGATTTGGGGCGGTGGATGGTTAGCAGAATTAGGAGTTGTTGACTTTGCAGGTGGTATTGTAATTCACACTAGTGTAGGTATGGCTGCACTTGCAGCAGCAATAGTACTTGGACAAAGACGTGGATTTGGTCCGGCAATAAACATCCCTCATAGCATACCTATTGCCGTACTAGGCGCTTCATTACTTTGGTTAGGATGGTTTGGATTCAATGCTGGTAGTGCCTTAACTTCCGGCGCTCTTCCTGCAAACATCGCACTTGTTACTCATCTAGCTTCTTCCGTTTCTGCATTGATTTGGGTAGGCTTCTCATGGATGAGAACCGGAAAGCCATCCATAGTAGCTGGAATTAATGGCGCAATTGCTGGACTTGCCGGAATTACCCCTGCCTCTGGTTTTGTCAGCGTTGAACATGCATTTGTAATTGCAATAGCAATAGGCGTATTCTCTTATGGCGGAGTTGTACTAATTCGAGATAGATTAAAAATCGATGATGCCCTCGATGTCAGTTCTGTCCACGGCATCGCAGGTATTGTTGGTGCTCTTGCCATAGGTATTTTTGCCAGTGCTGCAATCGGCGGTGTTGATGGATGGCTTTACGGTAATCCTGATCAACTCTGGATTCAAGCAGTCGGTATTGGAGTTGCAGCAGTATTGGGCTTTGGAGGAACATGGTTGATTCTACAAGTCATGAAACGTACTATCGGAATACGTGTTGATCCAGAGGTGGAAGATATGGGTCTTGATCTAGCTGAACATGGTGAAGCCGCATATGCTGATGAAGAAGAGTTTAGATTGACTCCTGATGATTACTTGCAAAAGCAATCAAAAGAAAAATAATAATTTTTGATTTATTATGTATTATATGGACGACGACGAATCAGAAGAGAGACCAGAGTGGGATTGGCTAAAGAAGTAGTTACAACTCAGACTCATGAAAAATTATGTTCAGATATACTTTTTTCACATGAAAGCGTTCGTTTTGTAGGTGTCGTAAATAATAAATCTGATTTATTATACAGCACACAAAAAAAAGATTTAGATCCTCTTTTGGATGAAGATGAAATAAGAATTTCAATAAATTATTCTTTAGAACGATGGAGAAAAGCACAAAATCTTTCATTCAGATTAGGAAATGAAAAACTCACACTAACTGAATATGAAAATGTCACTTTAATCTCAATTCCTTATCAGGAAAATCTGTTACTAATCAGCACTCAACCAACAGTGCATTATCATGATGTGGTGCAATCAATTATTGCTACCATTCCTCCATGGGAGATTTAATCTTTGGAAAACGCAACTGTCAGTTATGTTCAATTACTAAGAGAAGATTTAGCTATATTCCGAGTTGTTCCTGAAGGTCCTTTTCCTGAATACAAGGCAGGTCAGTTTCTAACTTTGGGGCTACCTGTAAAAAGTGAAAATAATCGTGTAATCAATCGTGCATATTCAATTGCTTCTCATCCAGAAAATAAAAAATATTTTGAGTTTGTCATTCGATGGGTAAGAAAACCATATCCTGGAAGATTGACTACTGCAATGTTCAATCTAAAAGAAGGTGACCCAATTCAATGGAGAAAAGCTAACGGTACTCTAACAATTAATGACAAATTACCAAATGGTGAGCCTGATGAAAGACGAATTGTCTGTATTGGTGGTGGTACCGGTCTTGCACCGTTTGTTAGTTTTGCTCAGCATCTTCATGACATTGGAGATAAACGTGAACTTGTTGTTTTACACGGAGCAAGTTACGTTGATGAATTAAGCTATAGAGAACGTTTGACAGATTTAGAGTTAGAGAGTGTTGATAGAGGTACTGACAAATGGAATTTCAAATATCGAGCTGCAATTAGTAGACCGCAAGAATGGCTAAATCGTTCTTGGACTGGTCAAATTGGACGTGTAGAACAATTTCTAAGAGCAAGACCTGGAAGAGTATCTCCATTAGAAGAATTAGTTGGTGAAAAAATTACAAAAGACAATACCATGTTTTACATTTGTGGATGGCAAGGAACAATTGATGGTACTTTGGATTATCTTGGAAACAATGAGTTTGTAACAGAACGAAACAAAAGAGAAGATGGTAGTTACGAAGTAAAATACGAATCATACGGATAGTATTTAGGAAATTAAAAAAAAAGATTATGGGAGCGAAAATACACTTGCACCCACAATCACCAAAAATCCTAGAAAGAGAATAGTACGTTCTCTATGGTCTACTCGGAGTTTTCCCTCATGCATGAGTCATAGCATTTCTTTTTAGTTTTTAAAGAATGTATCCTGTTTTTATGGTTCTATGGTACAAATGTTTTTAAAGAAAATATTTCATGGTCTTAACGGCAGTTACATTACGTCTCTTAATGTATGGTATCTTTTTATTTTCACAATCTTTAGATTAATCATGTCAAAGATTGCATTAGTTCAATTCAAAGCGTCAACTGAAAAAGAAAAAAATCTACCAAAAATTTTAGGCTACATAAAACAGGCTGCAAAGAACAATGCTGATATGGTTACATTTCCTGAATACATGATGTTTTACACTCCATCAACACAAACAGCAAAACAAGTTGCACAGGAGGCTGAAACTATCAATGGAGAATTTGTTTCTGCTGTTGCACAATCTGCAAAGGATAATTCCATTGGTATAGTGGGTACAATGTATGAAAAGAGTAGGAAAAAAGATCGTGTGTATGATACCTCATTTATTGTAAATAAAAAAGGAGAAGTAACAGGAAAATACAGAAAAATTCATCTCTACGACGCACTTGGCTTCAAAGAATCTAACAAAATGTCATCTGGCACAGAGATACCATTACCAACAAAAACTTCTGTTGGAAAAATGGGTATGCTAATCTGTTATGATTTACGATTTCCTGAAATGTCACGAACCTTAGCATCATCTGGTACAGAAATCCTAGTTGTACCATCTGCATGGGTTAATGGTCCTATGAAAGAAGAACATTGGCTAACGTTAAACAAATCTCGTGCAATTGAAAATGGTTGTTATGTTATAGCACCTGATCATTTAGGTCACGTATACTCTGGAAGAAGTTTAGCAGTTGATCCTTACGGTCGCATCTTACTAGATATGAAAAAACGGCAAGGAATTGGTTATGTTAACATATCTTTAGATAAAGTTCATGAAATTAGAAAAAAACTTCCATTATTAAAAAACCGAAGGACTGATATCTATTCTGATTTTAAGATCTAGTTTTACATTTCATGTTGGCACATTGTCTTCTCCATTCCTGTTTTCTTGAATATCTGAAAATTACAGTAGGCCATTGACATTCTGGACATTTAGTTTTTAGAACCTTTAGCATTGCCTTTTGTAAAAGAGGTGCTGAGGCTTTACATCCATTTTGATAATTTGTGCATCCAATGAATCGTTTTTTGGTTGTAATTGATTTTATTACCGATAATTGTCCCTTATGGCATTCTGGACATTCGCAAATTCCTTCTTTTGGAGAATTTGTTCCTAAAATTGTATATTTTTTATTTTTTGCAGAAAATGAAACAAATCCATTTTCATCATAGTATTGATCAATTTCTATCTTAAAATTATCTATAATTTTTTTGGTAGACTTTGTTACATTTCGTTTTTTTGATTTTACAACAGAAATTTGGATCTTTTTTCTCATACTGGTTGATACTGATTCAAGTTTATGAAATTACTTGATCAATTTTTATAGGGACTAGGTCAGCAAATTTTCGTGGAAAGAGAAAGTGTTTGTGTTTTAGGTGGCGGAAGTACAAAATATGGCAAACTAGATGATAGTATCTCTGATATTACTTTACAAGCATCTGTTGGTGCAATTGAAAGTGCAGGAATTGAACCTAAAGAAATTGAAGCAGGTTACATTTCTAATGTATTTGGTGTAGCTGATAAACAAGTTCACTTGGGACCTGTAGTCATGAGTAATCTCGGAATTTCAGAATGTCCTTCACTTTCTATAGAATCTGCATGTGGTAGTGGATCTGTTTCATTTAGAGAAGCATTTGCAAATGTTGCTGCAGGATTTTATGATGCAGTATTAGTTACCGGTACTGAAAAAGTTACACATACCGGAACCGACTGGACTACAACTTACTTTTCTTATTGTTCTGATTTCTTTTATGAAGGTCAAGCAGGCGCATCATTTCCTGGTTTATTTGCATCAATGGCTCGTGCATATCTACACGAATTTGATGCAACTGAAGAAGATCTTGCAAGTGTTGCAGTAAAAAATCATGAGAATGGTGTATTGAATCCAAAAGCACACTTGAGAAAAAAAATTAGTATTGATGATGTTATGGATTCTGCAGTAGTTGCAAGTCCTTTAAAATTATATGATTGCTGTCCATTTTCTGATGGAGCAAGTTCTGTTATTTTATGTAATGAAAAATTTGCTAAAGAACATTCAAAAGATTATGTCAAAGTAATTGGTTCTGGACGTGGTGGTTCCCCTGCAGCACTGCAAGGACGTGAACAATTAACTACAATTCCAAGTACTAGAATTGCAGCAGAAGCTGCATACAAAATGGCTGGAATTACCGCAAAAGATGTTGATTTTGCTGAAGTTCATGATTGTTTTACTGTTGCAGAAGTAGTTGACAGTGAAGACTTGGGTTTCTTTGAAAAAGGTACAGGCGCAACAGCTGCAAGAAATGGTGATACAAAATTAAACGGTTCAATTTCTATTAATCCTTCAGGCGGTCTAAAATCAAAAGGACATCCAATTGGCGCAACAGGTGTTGGTCAAGTTGTTGAAGCATTTGAACAATTAACAGGAAAGTCTGGTGAACGAACCGTTAACGACGCAAAAATTGGATTGACACAAAACTTTGGCGCTACAGGTGCTAGTTGTGCAGTTCACATATTCCAAAGTGTGTAAATTGTCTGCAAAACCTGAATTCATAGACGCAGCAAAGTCTGGAAATATTTTAGCTAGAAAATGTGCAAAATGTGGTGAGATTCTTCTGGCAACTGTCTATTATTGTAAATCATGTGGAAGCAAAGAATTTGGAGATACTATTCTAAAAGGAGCCGGAAAAGTTGTTACATATACGATAATGACAGTTCCTCCTGCAGGATTTGAGGATTTGGCTCCATATGCTTGGGTTGTGATGGAATTAGATGATTCTGCCATTAGAGTATCTGGCTTTTTGGCTAAAATATCAACTCCTGAAGATCTACCTATTGGAACTCCTGTAAAAGTTACAGGATTTGATGAACGTGGAATCGTCTTAGAAAAACTGTAAATCAATTTTATTGCATTTATTAAAAAAAATTTTCACAATTTTTAACTGTCTTAGAAAAATTGATCTATTATGTCTGTAGAAATTGTTTGTGGAAAATGTGGCGAAAAAATTTCCACTATGAAAATGCTGAAATCTGTAAAGGATGTTCTAAAACATTATAACAATAAGTGTCCATCATGCAATCAAACCCTGTCAACATCAGAATTTTCTTTAGATGTTGAAGAAAAATAATATTTTTCATTGATGTACTAGTGACAACAAGCCTTAATACCTAATTTCTATTTATTATTTCAATGGGGAAGCAGGAAGAAGATTTTGAAGAAGAATTAGATATGGATGTTGATGTCGCCACAGATGATGACGACGATCTAGATATTGACATGGATGATGATTCTCAAGGTGATGGACGTTTACAATCTACATCAAAACGAGTTCGAATGATCTTCTCTGTTATGGCTAGTCCAAACAGAATCGATATTTTGAGAATCCTAAACTCTAAAGGCCCTTTGACATATTCTGAGCTAAAATCTCTAGCTGGCTTTAAATCAAAAAAAGAAAGTGGAAAATTTGCTTATCATCTGAGAAAACTCCTTAGACAATCACTTGTAGCATTAAACAAATCTGAAAGACGTTATACTATAACAAATCTTGGAAAACTAGTTCTAAGTTTAGCAAGACAAATTGAAGAACGATCCATAATAGAAAGTGGAAAAATGTATGTTCGTACATCACATGATTCCATAGAAGAATTCAACTCTGACAAAATTATTCAATCGCTAGTTAGAGAAGGAAGTCTTCCACTTGAATTATCACAAAAAATTACAGAAGAAGTAGAAAATAGAATCTATAAATTCCAAACAACATATCTTACTGGCTCATTAATCCGTGAAATGGTAAATAATGTTCTATTAGAGCATGGCCATGAAGAATATCGAAATAAACTCGCAAGACTTGGTATGCCTGTATTTGAGGTGCAAGAAATGTTCACAAACGTTGAAAATATCCAAAATGGCGTTGAGGATATACTATTCACTAGCGGGAAAAACACTCTAGCTGAATATTTACTCACAAATACGCTGCCTAAGGATATAGCAGATTCTCATCTATCTGGAGAATTACACATTTCCAACTTGGGTTTGTGGTCACTAATTCCTGATACAATATTTCTAAGTCTCAAAGAGCTTATAGAAGATGGAATTGAATTAAAGGGAAAATGTCCTAGCGTTGCACGAATTTCTGCAGCAAAAACACTTGACGATCTAAAAAAATTATTGCCAATGATATTTAATTTAATATCTAAAGAATCATCACAAGAAATAGTAGTTGATGATCTACCTGCAGTACTTGGAAAATTCTCAAAAAATACAGATGATATTGAAAAAATGTTAGTAGATGTTTTTACAATGTCATCTACCTCTACAAGTTTAGATAAATCGCCAACCGTACTATCTTTTAGGATACCACTTTCCGCTGATAAAAAATTAATCAACGCAATTTTCTCTGCTTACAATACTTTTGTTAAATCCACACCTTCACCAAAAATTGGATTAGTTGTTGATTATGAAAAAGGAAAAGTTGCAGATCATTCTGAAATTCTTGCACAAACTGTGTCTCTTGGTGGTAATGTAACATTCTCAAAAGGTGCATGTTCAACTAACGCAATTAAAAATTCTAGTAAAACTTCTGAACCATCAATTAAACTTGGATCGTTAACTATCAATCTTCCACGTTTGGCACTTGAATCAAGTAAAGATGAGACTTACTTTAGAGCCAGACTTGTATTATTAATGAAACCTGCGATCGCTGCAATGGCAACTCGTAAAAAAGATGTATCTGATCTAATACGACGTGGTGTAAATCCAATTTTAGCAGAAAAAACTCAATTCATGCAAAAAAATAATTCTTCTATAATTCTAAATTTTGTTGGAGTAAAAGAAGCAGTCCATAAAATACTTGGACACAAAGATGACAAAGAAGGAAAAGAAATCTTAAACAAAGTTTTACAAACCGCAGTTGATATTGCTCATAAAAAAGGTCAAGAAATGGGAATTGATGTATCTATTTCTATGGTAGACAGCAACGATCTAACAAGATTTGTCACACTTGACAGTGAAAAATATGGTAAAAATTCTATTATGGATGTCTTAGAAGGAGATTCTTATTCTCAAGGATTAGAATTAAACCCTGGCGAACTTGATAAATTAACTGCTAAAAGCGAGCCAATATCTGATTGTAATAAGATCTCAAAGATATTGGACGGCGGTGTACTTGTTAAATTACCATTTGATGCAAAGGCAAAAGAATCTGACATCAAAAAAGGAATTGAGAAAGCATCTTCACTAATTTCGTCGTTCAAGCCTAACCAAATTAAATAATTTCTAATCTTGTGCAGATAAAAACTGGATTTTTTTTAGAGTTTTGATTAACGTACTAATTTTAAAACGAAATTCGTTTCGATCATTTACTGATCTTACATAGTATTATTTTTTTCAAGGTTAGCACTATCAAAAAAAGCAAAACGAAGTTTTTCGTACCGTTGTGAATTTTATTTACCCATTGTTAGAAAAATAATTGCCAAAGAGTTTTTTAGCTCATCAGTTTAACATGTACTTGGGGATTATAATTGGTTGAAAATTCACAGATAGAGTCATCTTTCGCGGAAATTCGAAAGCGAAATGGTGATACAACAAAGTTTGATCAAGATAAAATTACAAATGCGATCTATAAAGCACTACTTGCAACTAGTGAAGGTGATCGTGATCTTGCACAAAGCCTAACAAATGGAGTTCTTAACAAATTATCATCTCAAGGATTTGGCACTGAAAACCCACCATCTGTTGAAGATATTCAAGATATGGTAGAATCAACCCTAATAGAACAAGGACATAGCGAAATCGCAAAGTCATACATATTGTATAGACACGAGAGACGAAAAATACGTGATGAGAAGATGAAGGTTCTCAACACCAAAGTTCTTGATCCTGTCTCAAAAGAATTTGATCTTAATTGTCTTAGAGTTTTGGCATCTCGATATCTATTTAGAAATAAGAAAAATGAGATTACCGAAACTCCAACTCAATTATTTGAAAGAGTTTCAATTTTAATTGGAATTGGTGATCTTTTACATGATTCTTCTGTATTCAATGCATCAGGAACCACACCACAAAATATTGAAGAAGCAAAAGAATATCTGACAAAACTAGATCAGTTTGATTATAAATTTAAAATTGATGAATATTATCTAAACCAATATCATTTTAGAGGTTTAGTAAACGGGTATATTGATCTTGCACAAAAAGGACAAGCAAAAATTAGCTTTAAAGAACTACTAACAAAGATTGCAGCAAAAGAATTTACTGATTATGGTGCAAGAATTACAGAATATTATGATCTAATGGTAAATCAAGTCTTCTTACCAAACTCACCAACCATGATGAATGCCGGTGGACGTCTTGGACAATTGTCTGCATGTTTTGTATTAGGAATGCCTGATGATATGGGAAAAATTATGAAAACAACTTCTGATGCAGCACTAATTTTCAAATCTGGTGGTGGTGTAGGAATAAACTATTCAGAATTAAGAGAAGAAGGTGACATTGTTGCATCTACATCTGGTGTTGCATCTGGACCTGTATCATTCATGAATATTATCAATACAGTAACTGATGTTATCAAACAGGGAGGAAAGAGAAGAGGCGCAAATATGGGAATTATGGATGTATCCCATCCAGATATTGAAAAATTCATTACTAACAAAACCGAGCCTGGCGTTTTAGAGAACTTTAATGTTAGTGTAGGTGTTTGGGGTGACTTTTGGAATGCACTAGTAGATAGTGAAGATGGTGCATACACATTACGAAGTACACGAGATGGTAGCCCTGTACGTGAAATCAATGCACATCATCTAATTGATCTTATTGCAACATCTGCATGGAAAAGTGCAGAACCTGGTTTAATCTTCTTTGATCTAATTAACAAGTATAATGTATTTGCAAAAGCACGTGGCGGACCACTTCGTGCAACAAATCCATGTGGAGAACAAAGTTTGTATCCTTACGAATCATGTAATTTAGGATCAATTAACTTAGCAAATCTTACAAAAAGAACCGCAGATGGTCAGTATGAATTTGATTGGCAAAAATATGAAGAAATTGTTAGAAAAACAACTCGATTCCTAGACAATGTAATTGACGTAAATCACTATCCAGTTCCAGAGATCAATGTCGCATCAAAAGAATCTCGAAGAATTGGTCTTGGTGTAATGGGCGTTGCAGATCTACTGTACAAATTAAGAATTCCATACAACTCCAAAGAAGGCTATGAGTTTATGGGCAAACTATCTGAAGCATTATCATATTATTCAATGGAAGAAAGTGTTGCTTTAGCACAATCTCGAGGTGCATTCCCACTTTGTTCAAAGACAGAATATCCTGAAGGTAAGATTCCAATTGCTGGATACTATGAAAAACCAAAACAACGACATTATTACGATTGGGATGCTTTAATCGCAAAAATCCAGAAACATGGTGTTAGACATGTTCTTACAACCACTGTTGCACCAACTGGAACATTATCCATGTTGGCAGATTGTTCAAATGGAATGGAACCAACATTTGCTCTTGTATTTGAAAAACGTGTCACTGTTGGAAGATTCTTTTATACAAATAAAATATTTGAAGAGGTTTTAAGAGAAAACGGTCTTTACAGTGAAGAATTACTAGCCAAAGTTGCTGATAACTATGGCTCAGTTAGAGGAATTGATGAAATTCCAGAATGGATTCAAAACATCTTTGTCACTGCAATGGATATTCACTGGACTGATCATTTGATGGCTCAGGCAGTATGGCAAGATTGGATTGGAAATGCAATTGCAAAAACCATCAATATGCCAAATGATGTTTCTGCAGAAGATGTTAAAGCAGCATATTTGCTTGCTCATGAGTTAGGTCTCAAAGGAATTACAGTATATCGTGACGGTTCAAGACACAAACAGGTTCTTCATATGACTGGTGAAAATTCTCAAAAAACCTTTGAGGTTACAGCAACTGATTATCTACATGATTATATCACAAATAATATCAAAAATCCATACATCCTAAAACAAATCAACGAAGCACTCAAAGTGGTAGTTCCACAAGAACTTCCTCACCAAGATCATGTTGCCGCAGAGCCTGAAATCGAAGAAAAACTATGTCCAACATGCAAAAACACTCTTGTTTTAACAGAAGGGTGCCACATTTGTATCGAATGTGGATACAGTGGTTGTACATCTGGATAATAAAATA
>Ga0207961_1000252_pt1 | contig 15774 bp, 17 predicted proteins | sample Knorr_S7_td_250__FD_185596 | JGI IMG/M metagenome (GOLD analysis project Ga0207961, IMG submission 185596) | Marine microbial communities from Southern Atlantic Ocean transect - Knorr_S7_td_250_ad_252m_LV_B (SPAdes) (version 2) | ecosystem: Environmental > Aquatic > Marine > Oceanic | place... | reverse complement strand
TCTGTTCGTAGCTCATCATCAGTTTTTTTATCAGAATCAATTCCAATTGTCTTAGCCATTACTTCCAGCTTTTCTCTTTCATTCTTCACAGGGCCAGATATCTCAATATTCTCATTCTTAACATCTTTCATTTCATTCTGAATTTCATTTTTTGCTTTGTTAAATTCACCTACCATATTGCCTATCTTTTTTGCAGCTTCAGGAAAACGATTTGTGCCTAAAAGTAAAATTAACGCAACAAAAATAATTATCATCCATTCGCTTCCAATAATGTTCAGTGAGTATTCTAGCATAAAATCATCTTGCGTACTGCGAAATTAAAGATTTGGATTATTCTTTACTCTTATTTATACGCGGCAACCATAATTGCACCACCCATCAAATCTTTATCAAATTCAATTCGTGAGAATTTTTCAAGGAGTAATGATTCTAACTTTTTATTTTTTGGCCACACTTTGTATGTTCCATAAAGTGTTGCAAACTTTAATCCTAATTTTCCACCTGCCGCATATGCAACAATTGGCAGAATTATTTTAAGATAAAATGAAACACCAAATCTAGTAATTGGATTATCAGGTTTACCTAAATCAACAATGATCCATTTACCGTCTTTTTTCAGGATTCTATGCATTTCAGAAATAGCTATCTTTAGGCTAATGGCATCGCGTAATGAATATCCAGAAAGAATAGCATCAAACTGTTCATCCTTAAATGGTACATGCTCAAAAACCCCACAAGCTACCTCAGGTTTTTCTTCAAAGAGTCTATCAGTATTTTTTATCATTGGCAAAAGGGGATCATATAACATGATGGATATGTTTCCATTTGCGATATCTAATGCAGTTTTTGACATATTTCCAAACCCTGAACCGGCATCAAGAATTTTGTCACCATTTTTTATTCTCCCTTTTATTGCCCTTTTACGATGTTCAGAATCTTTTCCAAGTGAAATATACGAATTTACTTTATCGTATACAGGTATGATCTCCTGCAAAACATCAATAACTTCACCCCAATAACTTCCTAAACCCATAATACAACCAATCTTTTTGCTGTTATATTCTGTACCCTAGTATCATTTAGCAAATTTTTCCGTTGCTACGTTACCATATTTTTCTAGTTCTTCATTAGAAACTCTTTCTAAGAGTTTTGTGTCCAATTTGATCTTTGACATTTTAATATGGCTCACACCTTTTTCCTCAGATTTCAGATTTATTGCAGCAATTGCTAGTGATGCCACATCATCCACTGACATATCTTTATTGTAATTTTTTTCCAAGAAGGTAGTAATATCATCCGAGTTGCCGCCTATAGCTACTGCAGCATATAAAACATAGGTGCCACTTGGGTCAGTTACATATATTCTTGAACCATTTCTATCTACTCCAGCAATAATTAATGCAACACCAAAAGGGCGTACACCTGAATATTGTGTAAATTGATGAGATTGATCTGCTAAATGCTTAGCAACTGTTTCTATCTCCACAGGTTCATCATAAGTTAGTTTGTTGCTTTGTGCAAAAAATCTTGCATTATCTACTTGAACACGCGCATCTGGAATATATCCAGCCGCAGCCACACCAATATGTTCATCAATTTGGAAAATTTTTTGTGTGGTTTCAGAAACCTGAAGATTGCGTGGTTTTTCTTCAACAGCAATTACGACGCCATCTTTAGCTTGTAGACCAATTGCAAGCGTTCCTCTTTTGACTGTTTCAATAGCATATTCTACTTGATAAATTCTGCCATCAGGAGAATACATTGTTGGTGTCATATCATAGCCACGCGATGCCATCATAATTCTTGAATGCACTTCAAGTCAATTTAAGGGTTGAGGATTTTTTTTTGGGCTTAAAATTAAAAATTTAAATGAATTAAAATATGTAAACTGGTTTCATAAAATATGGTGGATATGTTAGAACAATTTTCCGAGCAAAAATACATCAACCTTGAAACCTACAAAAGGGATAATACTCCTATCAAAACTCCTGTTTGGTTTGTAATTGATAATGGATTAGTCTATATCATAACTAGAGAAAGTACAGGCAAAGTTAAGAGGCTTAAAAATAACCAAAATGTTAGAATTGTTCCTTGCTCATTTAAGGGAGAAATTAAAAGTGAATGGGTAAATGGTAAGGCACAAAAAATTATGGGTAGTGAAGCTGACAAAGTCATTAAAATTCGCAAGAAAAAATATGGTTTCGCTGTGAGGCTAAGTGGTTTGTTTACTTCTCAAAAAGGTAACCTTGTGGTATACTCCATAGAGCTGACTAGTTAGATTTTTTCATAGATAATTTATTTTAAAAAATTTGCTAATTGAAGAGAAACTTAAATATAATTTGAAATTAGATCTATTCCATCTTGGCGCAAGCAGACCCATTTGAAAATGCAACAAAACAGGTCAATGATGCATGTGATGTTTTAGGCATAGACGATGAGGGTATAAGAAATTATTTGATTATGCCGAATAGATTCCTTCGAGTCAAAGTTCCAGTAAAAATGGATAATGGTAAGATTAGAGTTTTTACAGGATTCAGATGTCAGCATAATAACGATAGAGGACCATACAAGGGTGGTATAAGATACTTTGACCCTGAGGGCGGTGTTGAATATATGGAACGAGAAGTAATGGCTCTTTCTTCTTGGATGACATGGAAGTGTGCTGTTGTTGACATTCCACTAGGAGGTGGTAAGGGAGGAATTTTTGTAAACCCTAAAAAAGAAAAACTTAGTGATGGTGAGCTTGAGAGATTAACTAGGCAATTTGCATCTAGAATTGCTGAAGTAATTGGTCCACAGAAAGATATTCCTGCACCCGATGTTTATACAACTGGAAAAGAAATGACGCAGATTATGGATACGTTTACAAAAATGAATGGAAATAATTATTCTCCGGGAACTATAACTGGAAAACCAATTCCTGTTGGTGGTTCTCTCGCAAGAAATGTTGCTACAGGTTTAGGCAATGCTTATTGTATAAGAGAAGCGGCAAAAATTTTGAACATTGAACTTAAAGGGGCTAAAGTTGTGTTACAAGGATTTGGAAATGCTTCAACATTTTCTGGTGAATATTTAGAAAAAATGGGTGCAATATGTATTGCAGCAAGTGATTCTAAGGGATCAATTCTTGTTCCTGATGGATTTAAGGTTCAGGAATTAATTGATTGGAAACAAAAGGAAGGTTCTGTGGTTGGCTATCCAGGCAGCAAAGAGATTTCTACAGAAGAATTGCTTACAACAGAATGTGATGTACTAGTTCCCGGCGCACTAGAAAATCAAATCACTGCTGAAATTGCAGAGAAATTACAATGCAAAATTATTGGCGAGGCTGCAAATGGTCCTACTTTACCCGAGGCTGATCCAATTCTTCACAAGAAAGGCGTTTTTGTTATACCAGACATCTTGGCAAACTCTGGCGGTGTTTGTATCTCTTACTTGGAGTGGGTGCAAAACAACATGGGTTACTATTGGTCATTTGATGAAGTTGCAGGTAAGATGGAAACTAACATTGTCAAAGGTTTGAAGGACATGCATGAACTTTCCAAAAAACATAACATTGACAATAGAAGGGCTGCAATGGTTTTGGCTGTAAGTCGAGTCTTAGAAGCATTTAATCACAAAGGTATTTGGCCTTAGATTCTAAACAAAGTAAGGTTCGTAACATACCAATTGTTCAATAAACCGTATTTTGCCTTTTGTAATTGAAATTAGTTTCTTCTTAAACGAAAGATCAATTTTTGTTCGATGTTCCAATAAGCCAATTATTCTTTTTGTCAAATATCTGCCCTTACGATCTCCATCCAAAAGAAGAATGATATTTTTGTATTTGGCAACAGAATCAGCAAATTTTACTAGCCCATTGAAACTATGAAATTCTATAATTTTACCTGAAAGTCCTAACTTCCTTAGTGCGGCTGAGTCACGTTTTCCCTCTACAATTATCACACTATATTTTTCAGAATTAAGCTGTTCTACAAATTTTTTCACTTCTTCAATTTCTTTTTCTGAAAATTCCATTACCTATTGATAACTAACATATAATCAGATTTAAAAAATTTGGAATATGGCTGATGTTTTAGTGATACAGAATACAAATATTGAAGGACTAGGGCTTTTTGAACACTTGCTAAAGTCTGATGGTTATTCAATTGAAACTATTCAGGCAAAACAAGAAAAAATTCCTACGGAAAAGCATTCACTATTAATTATTTTAGGTGCACCTGAAAGTGTAAACGACAATCATGAATATCTTTCTGACGAAATACATTTGATACAAAATTATGTCGAACATAATTTACCAGTTCTTGGTGTATGCCTTGGCTCTCAATTAATTGCTAAAGCATTTGGTGCTAATGTACATAGGGGTGCAAAAAAAGAGATTGGTTTTTTTCATGATCTTAGTATCGAGAATCAAAACTCTTCTGGTCTTTTTACTGGATTTACCAACCCATTTACAGTGTTTCATTGGCATGAAGAAACTTTTACTTTACCACATGGAGCTATGAGATTAGCACATTCAAACTCTTATCCAAATCAGGCATTTAAAATTGGAACCGCAGTAGGATTACAATTTCATATAGAAGTTGATGATTCTATGATTAATTTGTGGCTTGATAAAACGAAAACTCTACCTACTAATGTTAAAGAGAAAATCCGTAACGATTTTGAAAAAAACATTCCTATATTGAAACAAAACTTGAATCTTTTTTATAGGAATTTTAAGAGGGAATTTTTGCCTACAAAAGTTTAATATAATAAGAAATTTTTTGATCGATCTGCTATGAATTTAATTACAAAAATTTTTGACGATACGATAAAAACTAATCATAAGATAATTACGGAAGAAGCAGCCAAATCAATTCTAAAAAAGTATAAAGTCTCAGTGCCAGGATTTTCATTAGTAACATCTGCCAATCAAGCAGTTAGAGATGCAAAAAAACTTGGGTTCCCTCTAGTGATGAAAGTTGTATCACCACAAATTCTTCATAAAACTGATGTGGGCGGTGTGAAAATTGGTGTTGATAATACTACTGATGTAAAAAAGACATTTAATGACATGTATGGGCGTCTTTCCAAAAAGAAAGGTGTCAACGTAAAAGGAATTTTGCTTGAGAAAATGGTTCCGAAGGGAGTTGAACTAATTGTTGGAATACAAAATAATCCACAGTTTGGTCCAATGCTCATGGTTGGTTTGGGGGGTGTCCTAACTGAAATTTTCAAGGACGTTGCTTTCAGAATGCTACCAATTACAACATCAGATGCCAAATCAATGTTAAACGAACTCAAAGGTTCTAAAATCCTGAAAGGATTCCGTGGAAGCAAGCCAATAGACTTGAATATGCTTGCAAAGGCTCTCGTTCAGATTGGAAAAATTGGTGTTGATAATGCGGATTACATTAACAGCATAGATTTCAATCCTATTGTAGTCTATCCAAAATCATACAATGTGGTGGACGCAAAAATCATTCTCAACAAGGAAATTAAAAAGAATTCAATCTCACGTGCTAAACCAAACATCAAATCTATGGAGAAATTCTTTACGCCAAAATCTGTTGCATTAGTTGGTGCTTCCGCAACACCAGGAAAGATTGGTAACTCTGTATTAGATGCTCTTGGAAAACAAGATTACAAGGGTAAAGTATATCCAATTAATCCTAAACAAAAAAAAATTCTTGGAATCAAATGCTTCCCAACATTAGAATCAATCAAGGCAAAGGTTGATCTGGTTGTTGTTTGTATTGATCTTGCGTACTGTGGACCTCTTATGAAGGAATGCGCAAAGAAAGGAATCCATAACGTTGTAATTGTTTCAGGCGGTGGTAAAGAGCTTGGTGGAGACAGAGCAGCAATGGAAGCTGAAGTAAAACATCTTTCGTTAAAACACAAGATACGAGTTATAGGTCCAAACTGTATTGGAATGTTTAATGCCGCAAATCGTCTTGATTGTGCATTTCAAGGACAGGAAAGAATGGTTCGTGCAAGACTTGGTAACGTTGCCTTCTTCTCGCAAAGTGGAACAATGGGAATTAGTATGTTGGAGAGTGCTGACACTTTTGGTCTTTCAAAGATGATCAGTTATGGAAACAGGTCAGATGTTGATGAGGCAGACATGATTTCATATGCAGGTAGTGATCCACAAACCAAAGTCATTTGTCTTTACGTAGAAGGATTTGGTGATGGTAGAAAGTTTATCAATGCTGCAAAACGAGTTATGAAAGAAAAAAAGAAACCTATAGTGATATGGAAAAGTGGACGAAGTGCTGCTGGTGCAAAGCAGGCTGCATCTCATACAGGTTCACTTGGTGGTGATAATGCAATGATTATGGGTGCGTTTAAGCAAGCTGGGATTATTTCTGTAGATAGTTATCAAGAACTTGCTGGAGTGGCAAAGGCTTTGGCTTGGCAACCTCCTGCAAAAGGAAACAAGGTAGCCATGTGTAGTAATGGCGCTGGTCCTATGATTGGCGGAATTGATCATTTAGAAAGATTAGGTCTTACAATAGGAAAGTTGTCACCACAATTTCTCAAAAAAATGAAGGCTCGTTTTCCTCCAACTGTTCCTATCCATAGTGGCAATCCAGCAGATGTTGGTGGTGGTGCAACTGCTGATGATTATAGATTTGTCATTCAGCAATTTTATGATGAAAAGAATATTGATATCGCTATGCCATGGTTTGTTTTCCAAGACGACCCGCTTGAGGAGACAATTGTTGATTACCTTTCTAACTTTTCTAAGAAAAAAACAAAGCCATTGTTAGTTGGAGCCAATGGTGGTCCATACACAGAAAAAATGTCTAAATTAGTTGAAAAAAGAGGTATACCAGTTTATGATGACTTGAGAACGTGGGTGGCTGCTGCATCTGCAATGGCTCATTGGGGCAATGTGAGGGGCTCTAAATAACTTTTAATTCTATTGAGTGGTGAATTACTGTATGTCCTTTTTAACTACAACTAACGAAGAGGGAATTTGTATTGTTAAGATTAATCGCCCTGAAAAGCTAAATGCAATGAATGTTGATGTTGCTAAAGAAATAATCACAACTTTCAAACAGTTAGAAAAAGATGATAATGTAAAAGTAATTATTATAACAGGAGAAGGAGACAAGGCATTTTCTGCCGGTGCTGATATTGAATACATGTCAAAGATTTCTCCAGAAGAGTCAGAAGTTTATGCAAAGCTAGGTCAAGAACTAACAGCTACTGTTGAAAATATAACAAAACCAACTATCGCAGCTGTTAATGGTTATGCTTTAGGCGGTGGATGTGAGCTTGCTATGTCTTGTGATATCAGGATTGCATCAGACAATGCAAAAATTGGCCAACCAGAGGTGACAATTGGTATACCTCCTGGATGGGGTGGGACACAAAGATTAATGAGAATAGTCGGAATTGCAAAAGCGAAGGAACTTGTTTTCACCGGAAAACCGATCAATGCAAGCGCGGCAAAAGAAATAGGTCTCGTTAACCATGTTTTCGAACAATCTTCTTTGATGGATGAAGCTACGAAAATGGCAAAACAAATTGCATCTAATGCTACTCTTGCAGTTCATATGTCAAAGACAGCTATTAACAAAGGACGAAATGCAGATCTTGATACAGGTCTTGGTGTGGAACTGCTTGCATGGAGAAACTGTTTCTCAGATCCAGAACGGGAAAAAAGAATGACAGATTTTGCAAATAAATCTAAAAAGTAGCTTTACCTAACAATCTTTCATCATTAACTATTCTGCTTGGTAGGAAAAGGTTATTATAATTTAGAACGTCAAACATGAACAATGGCTACTGAACAAAGTCAAAAATTGGTTACCATAACCGCAAAAGCTGCTGAGAAAATCAAAGAATTCATGGCTGAAGAAACTGATAAACCTGAATTTCTTAGAATATATGTTCAAGGTGGCGGTTGTTCTGGACTTTCTTACGGCATGGGCTTTGAAAAAGCTGCTGAAGAGGATGATCTAAAAATCGAAGAAAACGGTGTGAAAGTACTTGTGGATTCGATGAGTCAAGATCACCTAAAAGGCGCAAATGTTGATTACATTGAAAGTCTAATGGGTTCTGGTTTCAAAATAAATAATCCAAACGTCACAAAATCTTGCTCATGTGGCTCTTCATTTACCACCGAGTAAAATTTTTCTTTTTTTACTAAATTTACTAGTAAAACCTGAATTAATAGCAACAAGGACTTATAACTATGAATTGAAAATAGCTGTTATTGAATATTAAGGAGATGAGTTTTAATTGCCATACACAGGTATCGTCAAATATCATGTTAAGTTATCATTTGAGGTTGATGGTCTAGTTGAACGCGCAGATATCATAGGCGCAATTTTTGGTCAGACCGAGGGCTTGTTAGGTCCTGAGCTGAATCTAAATGAGCTTCAACGTCTCTCTAAAGTAGGTCGTATAGAAGTCCAGAGTACTTCAACTGAAAATGATACTTCTGGTGATGCGTTATTGCCTATGAGTACTGATATTGATACTTGTGCGTTAATTTCTGCTGCAATAGAAAGTATTGATAAAGTTGGACCATTTGATTGCAAGTTTACTCTAAAAGCTATTGATGATGTTAGAGCCTCGAAAAAGGAAGACATTGTTAAAAGAGCAAAAGCGATCAAACAAAAGTGGTCTACTAAATCTGTTAGTGAGGGTGACACTATGTTAAAAGATGTTCATGAAGGTAAATCAGGAAAAATTACCACTTACGGACCAAACAAACTTCACTGTGGTACAGGTGTTTTTGACTCTCCTTGGATAATTCTTGTTGAGGGAAGGGCCGATATCTTAAACTTGCTCAGGGCTGGCTATGATAATACATTAGCCATTGAAGGGGCAACTATTGACGAATCTATAAAAGATATTTGTGCATCAAAAAAGAATGTTGTAGCATTTTTAGATGGCGATAGGGCAGGCGGACAAATTCTTAAGGAATTAACATCAGTAGTTAAAGTTGATGTTGAACTACGTGCAGACGAAGGTATTGAGGTTGAGGAGCTAACGCCTCAACGCGTTGCAGACATTTTAAAGGAGACTGCTGAAAAAATGCAAAAACAATCTACTGAGACTAATGTTGTAAGTGAAGATGATAAAGCATTATCTGACGCTATTGGAAAAATCTACCCAAGTCTAAATGAAACATTAGAATCCGTCGCACTTGATACTGATAACAATCAGATATTCAAAATACCAATCAGTGAACTGGTGGGCAAATTACCAACACAATCAGGAATAAAATATCTTGTCCTAGACGGAATAATCACACAGCGATTACTAGACAGTGCAAAACAAGCTGGAATTAAGTATATTGTAGGTCATCGAATTGCAAATTTATCAAATCATGATGATGTTATTCTAAAAACCTTTACAGAACTTGGTATTACTTAATTCTGAATGTCTGATCTTAAAATTAAACATATTATAGCCCTAACCCAGTTATTATCTAAGGGAGCAAGATACAATTTTATTCAGTTAACTAGTTCATCACTTGGAAAGAGTCTTCAAAAATCTCAACAAACTGCTTCGAAGTATCTTACAGAATTAGAAGACGGTGGATTTATTGAAAGATTTATGAAGGGAAGAAAAGTTTTTGTGAGAATTACAAACAAAGGTTATGCAGAACTTGTTAAACTGCATTCACATTTGGGTTCTAGCTTAGGAGCATTTTCATCATACATAGAACTCAAAGGCGAAGTAATCTCAGGTATGGGTGAAGGTGCTTACTATATGTCATTGAAAGGCTACACAAAACAATTTAAATCACAACTCGGTTATGTCCCATTTCCTGGGACACTCAATGTAAAATTATATCAAAAGGAATATGTCGAAGCAATTCAACAATTTGATGATTTTGACGGTCAAAAAATAGATTCATTTTCTGATGGTAAGCGAACATTTGGATGGGTCAAGTGCTTTACAGCAAAATTAAACAAAAATATCAATTGTCAACTAATACGCCTTGAAAGAACTCATTATGATAATTCAATAATTGAGTTGATATCAAAAAATAATATTTGTAAGACTGGAAATCTGAAAATAGGTTCACAAGTTTCGATTAAGATAATAATTCCTAATTAACTGAAAATTATATATCGTAGATATTTTTTCCATATTCTTTTTGAATATCTGAGCTAGATAATTCTGGAACTGGAGATTGTAATCTGACTATCTTGGCATCAAGGTTGATTCGTTTACATCCATCAGATATGAATTTCTCTTGATGAGTTTGATCATATCCTAACGCAATTATTTCAGGTTTTACTAGCTTAACTGTTTCAAAAATATCATTTTCATGACCAACAACAGCTATATCAACCATAGATAAACAATCCACAAGTTCACGTCTTAATTCTTGGTTATGCAACGGGATTCTCTTTTTCATCTTTTGTGCTGTTTTGTCAGTGGCAATTGCTACCACCAAGACATCCCCTAAGGCTTTTGCAGCTTTAAGTGTGTGGATATGACCAGGATGGATAATATCAAAAACTCCCCCAGCTAACACAACTTTTAGCGAATCACGTTTAATCTGCCTAAGTGCTTCTATCGAATCCAATGATAAACACTCGATATTCCTCCATTTTTAACGCATCGATAAATTACATTTTAGGTTCTATACCTTTTGCCATCCTTAACGCATCTACAAGACCATCTGCATAACCAATACTCAAAACCGCATTTTCATCCTTTCCCTGTTTTAGAAAATTTTCTGCATCATTAATGTAAAGTTCTGCATTTTGTAATATTGCCTGAAACTCTTTTGCATTGTTATAAAATGGTCTAACCTCTTCTAAGGCTTCTCTAACCATTGGAACATATTTTTCAATCATTTGGATTGAGATATTTTTAATTTCATTTGAGTTATCTATTGGTGTGTCCAAACATTCTGTTAATGCTCTAATTGCATCTGATTCTGTAAAATGTAATTTTCCAGTAATGATTACACTGTGTGGAGGTTCGCCAAAATTAATTTTAAGTAGATTACTGAATTTTCCTGAGGTAATTGTTTGCGTTTGAAATCCAATTCTTGATGCGACTATTGCAAAGGTATTTTCATTCACAACACTTCTCTTCTGTTCTTTTTCAATCTCTAATAGTTGGCTGATAGCATTTTTTGGATCAAGAAAATAGTTTTCAACTTCATTATACTCTAATAATAGTATGGTATGTAGTCCTTGCAACAAATTTTTAAAAATAGTTGTATAGGGTGTTAACATAGATTTTTTCTCATTCATTATGGTTACAATCCTTCCAATTTTGTAAAATTGTAATCCCGCCTCACCTACCATCGATGTTATTGCTGAAGCAGAATGAATTGTTTTTGTTTTAATTTTTTCTAACTTAGCTCTGGTTCTAAGTTCGATATGTGTTGTGGCTATGTAGGGATCCCCGTAAGATAATAACACAACATTGGATACTTTTGCAGTCCTAAGTATTTCTTGGCCATCTTCTACTAACCATCTTTTTGCAATTTTGAAATTTCCGCTAGTCAAACTTTTGAGCTTTTCTTCATGTTGTTTGTAAATTGGGCTTGTAAATGATTCCAAATACACCATATCAGCCTTTTGAATAACTTTTACAACTTCAATTGGGATTGATTCTTCTCCAGATACACCCAGCCCAACAAACCACAGCATTACTTTGTTTTATTATGCAGTCGTTTTAAATGCTGTATGGTTTTTTTAAGCACTTCTATTCCTCGGAGATATTCATCGATTGATATTTTTTCATCAATTGTGTGTGCAGCATGTGGGTCACCAGGACCAAAGGTCACAACTGGAATACCTAGTTGGTTACCTATAACGTTCATGTCACCTGTTCCAGTTTTCCTAATCAACATAGGTCTATCTTTTTCCACATCTATAATTCCCAGAGTTAATGCTCTAACTAGTGGAGAACTGTGAGATGCTTCAAAAGGTTCGGTTTCATCAATTATAGAATAAAACGCCTCTACCTGTCGTTTTTTAGCAATTTCAGTGACTGCTTTTGAAATTTTTTCTTCAATAATTTTACAATTCATGTCTACCGGTATTCTGATATCAATAGTTGTATCACATTCCTTTGGTGTTACATTATGACTGGCACCGCCTTTGATCTCTGTTAAAGTAGCAGTCAGCATCATCCCCTTTTTCTTATCTTCTTGTCCAGATTCTAACACATTCTTAATTTCATTAACAAACAATGTTGATTCTTCAATTGCATTTTTTGCTAGCCAAGGTGCACTAGCATGTGCACTATCATCAACACTTATTTTTAGATTTATGGCGATACGTCCCTTATACGCTATAGTGATTCGCTTTGTGCCACTTGGTTCCCCAAAAATTGCATAATCCACATCAGGTTTATTTTTAGTTAAATTCTTAATCCCGGTGGCATTCCCTTCTTCGTCAACCGCACCCACGAAAACAACAGTACAATCATTTTCACCAACACTAGCAGCGGCAAATAACATTGCCATGAGTGGACCCTTCGCATCAGACGAGCCTCTGCCAAAAAGATAATCATTTTCTTTTCTAACCCTAATTCTTCCAGGTACTGTGTCCATATGTCCACAGAAAAGAATTTTCGGTGAGCCGGAACCCTTTGTAGCAATAAGGTTCCCTACCTCATCTGTATGTATGTCGTTAAATCCCAGATCATCACATTTATCAGCAAGAAAATCTGCCAGACCTTTTTCACGAAGCGTTGGTGTGTAAATTTTTAGCGCTTTTTCTAAAGTCTTTACTGCGAATGTTGGGGTTACAGTGAAATGTGGTTCCATCTTCATCTACTCATTTTTTTGGCGTATTCTAATATTTGAGTTGGAATATTTACACCAGTAACTCTTACAACATTTCTAAACTCAGTTGTGTTATTAATTTCATGAACTACTAATCCTTTATCATCGCTTTCCATAAGATCAACACCTACAATTTCTCCTTGCACTGTATTTTTAGCCTTAATACAAATGTCCTCCATTTCGTTTGTTACCTTACAGGTTTCTGCCGAGCCACCCAAATGTGTATTTGTTTTCCAATTAACGCCATCAGTAGTTCTGTAAATAGCACCAGCTACCTTATCACCTATTACTATTGCCCGAATATCCCTAGGTGGTCTTTGTACAAACTCCTCTAAGAAGTACATTTGATATGTTGGGTGCATTGATTCCCTTGATTCAATAATGCCCTCAGCTGAATCCTTATCATTTAGTTTTGAGACCATTCTGCCCCAACTACCAACTGTTGGTTTGATAATCTTGGGGTAGCCATTTTTTTCAAGTGACTCTATAGCAGCTTCCTTAGAAAATGCCATTGTGGCATCAGGTGTGGGAACACCTGCTTGTTGCAGTAACATGTGCGTGAAAAGCTTGTTTCCTGCGAGAAGTCCAGTATTTAGACAATTTATTACCATAGCCCCAAGACCCTCTAGTGTTGCAGTAGAGTGAATATTCCTGTAATAACTCACACAACGCTGTAAAACAGTTTGAAAATCATGTGTATTTTTCTTTAAATCAACAAACAGTTTCTTACAATCAACCATCTCTATGTCTATATCGTTCTTTTTTGCAGATTCTATCAGTAATTTTTCCTCGAGACGGATTGTATCATAGAGAACTGTAATTTTTGAGGTCACTGCCCCCAGTCCTCTCCAACAGTTTGAGCTGGTTTTAACTCAAATCCATTGGAATCCTTCACTAGTTCAAAGCTTGCTCCACACTCAGCGCATGTTACAATTTCACCTTCAACCGCATCATCAGGAATCGTTATGTTTGCATCACATTCAGGGCAATTAGTCATTTTTACTAGGATCCCTCTTCTTTTCTTCATTAATTATCTTTCTTTCTACAGTATTTTCAAGTGGAATTTCAAGAAGATCACCCATTCTAAGATTTTTTAAACTTTTAGCAATATTCTTTGCACTGTTCATGTCTTTTTCCAAGCTCAAAAGCGACATGAGATATTCTGCACCAGCCTTACCAGCTAGCTCACCAAATACGATAGTTCGCCTATTCCCTACGTCTCTAGGAGGAATTGGCTCATACGCCGCTGGGTTTTTCAAAACTGCGGCTAGATGTGTTCCAGCTTTGTGCTTATAGGCCGAAGAGCCAACAATTGGTTTTGAATCATATGGTACCATTTTTGTATATTGTTGTATAAGCCTTGAAAGATCAGCAAGCATGTCAAGCCTGAAATCATTTTGTGATTTGTACAAATATGTAAGCGCTACAGCAGTCTCAGCAAGAGATGGAATTCCTGTTCGTTCACCAATACCATCTATTGTTGTATGTATTTGATCAACACCAGCATCACATGCAGAAAACGCATTTGCTAATGCAAATCCAATATCATTGTGAACATGAGCATCAAGCGGTGTAGTAATTTCAGAACTAACCATTTTTACATAATTATACATTCCCTTCGGCGTTAAAATTCCTACAGTATCTGGAAGACTAATTCTATCCACACCTGCTTCCTCTATTGCCTTACAGACGTTGATTAGAAACTGTGGTTCTGCCCTACATCCATCCTCCACAGTGAATCTAATTTTCAAACCATGTGATTTTGCATATTCTACAGTCTTCACTGCTCTATCTAATGCCTCATCTCTTGAAATTTTTAATTTATCTTTGAGATGAATATCAGATATTCCGAGATATGCAGCAACCCAGGACGCATCACATTTTAACGAAACATCAATGTCCTCCCTTAACGCTCTTCCATGCGCTACAATGTCAGCCTTTAATCCCTGTTTGATAATTGTCTTGGTTGCTTCAGCGTGATCACGAGAAATAATAGGAGATATCTCAATCTGGTCAACACCAAAATAGTCAAGCTCCCAGGCAATCTGGATTCTTTGTTTAACCGTAAACGAAACACCTGGATGTTGTTCACCTTCCCTTAACGTAGAGTCAAGTATTCGTATTTTCTTAGGTTCCATTCCAACGGAGTTGTATTCCTCTGCATAGTAATTCGGATCATTCATATCTATATTCGTTGCAATTACTGATTAATATAAAGATAATCGTACTATAATCGTCTCAATATGATAATTTTGGTGCTAAGTTAGGCAACGTTTGTGAAAATTATACGATTTTCGATTATACTACAGTTCTAAGAATTATTACAGTATTTGTATCAATCACACCAGGAATTTTTCGTAAATTGTCAATACACATATTGATCTCGGTAATGTTTGGGGCTCTAATAATTACACTTATGTCGTACTGCCCAGTAATTTCATAAACTGTCTTCACAGCAGTAAGTTTTGTAAGTTTCGTAGAAACCTTTGAAGTATCTATTGACGAGTCAACTGATACTAATACAATTGCGCTAGTACTATTTGTCTCTCCAACTTGAACAGTGAATTTTTCAATGGTGCCATTATCAACCATATTTTTTACTCTTCTTCTTATTGCAGATTCTGACAGCTTTAGTTTTTTTCCAATCTCTACAAACGATTCTCTAGAATCTTTTTGCAAGAATTCTAGAATCTTTTCATCAGTTTTGTCTCTATACATTTCTTCTACCTTCCTCATTTGTCAGTAATTCGTCTAGTATTTGCAGTGACTTTGTAACGTCTTCATCTGATATAACTAGTGGTGGTAGTAATCTTAAGATGTTTCTGCCGGAGTATAATAATAATAATCCTTTTTTGATTCCTTCCATTAGGATATCCTTCACTTCAAATTTTAATTCAACGCCAATCATTAGGCCCTTACCTCTAACTTCCCTAATTATTTTATGTTTAGATTTGAGATCATTTAATCCGAGCAGAAATTTTTCTCCCATGTTTTTCGCATTTTGA
>Ga0207961_1000248_pt1 | contig 15839 bp, 16 predicted proteins | sample Knorr_S7_td_250__FD_185596 | JGI IMG/M metagenome (GOLD analysis project Ga0207961, IMG submission 185596) | Marine microbial communities from Southern Atlantic Ocean transect - Knorr_S7_td_250_ad_252m_LV_B (SPAdes) (version 2) | ecosystem: Environmental > Aquatic > Marine > Oceanic | place... | reverse complement strand
GTGAAGATTCTTTAATGGCTTTAATCGCCAATTCACTGGGGCCATAGTAATTTTCATTCCAATGAAGTTGAGCCAGACCTTCACGAGGACCATAGACCACAGATTGGGCCATAACCGAGAAGGGTATTACTTTAGCCGTTGCTCCTGCGGTAGCAAGTCGAATTGAGTTTGAAAGAAAGTTTCTTCTTGAAACAGCCATTTAATTCACTAGTTAAAAAATAATAATAACTTTAACATTTAATAGATGAAGGTACTATCTGTCTATGATGAATATCTCAGGCACTAATTTTCAAAAAAAAGTCTGGAATGAAATTAAGGCAATTCCTAAAGGTACAACAAAATCATACAAGCAAATAGCCATTGCAATAGGTCATCCTAAGGCAGCTAGAGCGGTTGCCAATGCTTGCGGTAAGAATCCAAATCCAATTATCACTCCTTGTCACAGAGTAATCGCATCTGATGGGTCAATTGGTGGGTACACTGCTGAGGGCGGTGTTAATGCTAAGAGAGCATTACTAGCTCAAGAAGGTGTTCATTTATAATAGATATTATTTCATACTGTTATTGATAAAATTCACTAATCAAGAGCAATTGATTAATATGTATTTAAGCCTAATTAATGGAGATATTTAAATGAATGAGTTTGAAGGAAAAACAGCTGTTATAACAGGCGCTGCTAGTGGAATTGGTTATGCTTTAGCAGAGAAATTTGCACAAGAAAAAATGAACATAGTTCTTGCTGATATAGAGCAAGAAGCCTTAGATACGGCTGTAAAAAAGATATCAGATCATGGCGTAGAGGTCAGCGGTTTAAAGATTGATGTTATGGATAAAGATGCTGTCAGTTATCTTGCTGAAGAATCCATTAAAGACTTCGGTAATATTCACATACTTTGTAACAATGCTGGAGTAGCCAGTACTGTTAGAGGAGATGGAATATGGGATCTTGATGCAAGCGACTGGGAATGGGTTTTAGGTGTTAATTTTTATGGAACTTTATACGGGATCGAATCCTTTGTGCCTCATATGATTAAACACAAAGAAGAAGGGCATATTCTTAATACCATTTCATTGGCAGGTATTTTACCAGGGGAAGCTATATATGGAGTAAGTAAACATGCTGCTCTAGCATTGAGTGAATCACTATGGCAGGGTTTAAAAAAAGCTAAAAGTAAAATTGGAGCTTCAGTTTTATGCCCAGGGTTTGTAGCTACAAACATCATTGAGTCGGATCGAAATCGACCAGATCACTTACCGGCTAAAAATAAAGCTAATTTTATGTTAAAGAAATTGGCTGCAACAGTTCTAAAAAGAGGCAAAGAGCCGAATGAAATAGCAGACGTTACATTAGATGCGATTCGAGAAAACAAATTCTACATTCTTCCACACACAAATTACGATGAGATGATTAAAGAAAGGTACAACCGGATTCTCGCAAGAACTGAACCTCAGGAAGCAGATATGCAAGAAGTGCTGTTGGGTACATTAATGAGTGATAAAGGTGAGTGGTAGAAGATTTTAGCGACTATGCGAATAATAAAAACAATCGGTTATGGCATATTTTCAATGCTTGGATTGACGGCACTACTCTTATTGATTCTCTACCTCACACAAACCTCAGATTATGAGGTGACTCAAATCACTGGCTGTAAATCTGATTCTCAGATAACCGTCTATTGTGAATTCAGCAAACCCGAAGATATTGTCGTTCTTCCGGATGATCGACACTTGTTAATTTCTGAATTTGGAGCAATTATTCCTCTTAGCCCAGAAAATCTTCCTGGGCAAATCTCATTGTTTGATACAGATACAATGAAAAAAAAGTCAATCAAGTTAACTCTCGGCGAAAACGTATGGGGCGATAACAATTGTCAACGTGATGATCTATTGCTCTCTCCACATGGAATTGATCTTAATCAAAGATCAGATGGACGTTATCAGCTTGCAGTTATCAATCATATGCCTCAAGAGACTGTTGAAATGTTTGAGTTACTTAATGTTAATGATGATTGGGTGCTGAAATGGAGAGGTTGTGTGAATGCACCTGAAACAGCTTATTTCAATGATGTGGCTCTCAGAAGTGATGGAAGCTTCTTTTCGACTCACATGTATGAAAAAGGCATATCCTACTTGAGTTTAGCCTATATCACTTATGCTAAACCAGATACCGGTTATGTTTATCAGTGGAATAATGACAACGGTTTTATCAGAGTTCCAAACTCTGATGGCTCATTTCCCAATGGAATCTCAATCTCAGATGATGAGACGAATCTGTTTATTAATTATGTTTTTAATCACAGAACCTCAAGGTTAAATCTGAAAAATCTCACTATAGAAGCTGAGCACTTTAGCAAAGGCACGCCAGATAATTCATCCATTGATGGAGAATTTATTTGGGTAGCAGTGCAAGATAACACCGGTACAGACCTATTGATTCATTGTGACGAGTCAGTCGTCCAATGCTCATTACCCTTTACGATCTATAAATTGAAACAAGATGATTTATCTGAGGTCGAAATATTCTCATTCAAACAAACACAAATAGGTTCGGTTACAGTAGGGGTACCACATAAAGAAAAAGTATGGTTAGGTACTTTTATGGGCGATCGAATTGCATCCTTTAACCTTAATAAAGAGTAGTAAAAATGAAAGCGTATCTATGTAGAGAGTTTGGACCAATTAATTCACATAAAGTTGAGGAAATTGAAAGCCCGATACCAGGAGATCACGAAGTTTTAATCGATGTCCATGCTGCCGGAGTAGCATTTCCTGATGTTTTAGTAGTTCAGGGTTTGTATCAGATTAAACCTGATTTCCCATTTTCACCTGGAGGTGAATTTGCAGGTGTTATCAATTCGATAGGAGATAAAGTAAAGATGTGGAATGTCGGCGATCGAGTCATCGGTTTTAAAGGCAGCGGAGGTTTCTCAGAACAAGCCATATGCAATGCATACAATATAATGCCTCTTCCAGAGACAATGGATTATGTCACTGGATCTATATTCCCCCTCAACTATGGAACCTCTATACATGCTCTAAAGCAACGAGCTGAACTGCAACCTAAAGAAACGGTTCTAGTAATGGGTGCAGCCGGTGGATTGGGCATTACAGCAATTCATGTGGCGAAAGCCATGGGTGCAAGAGTTATAGCTGCTGCCTCGTCAAATGAGAAACTTGACTTATGTAAAACTCAAGGAGCAGATGAATTAATCCTGTATTCAAGGGACAACATGGACAAGGCCTCACAAAAAGCTTTTTCTGATGAAATTAAAGCTTTAACTGATAAACAAGGTGTTGATGTTGTTTTTGACCCTGTTGGCGGTGCCTATTCTGAACCAGCCTTGAGGGCAATGGCATGGAAGGGAAGGTATCTTGTTATTGGATTTACATCGAGCATACCATCTATACCTTTAAACTTAGCATTGCTCAAAGGCTGTCAAATTGTAGGTGTCTTTTGGGGTAATTTTTGTGTCAAAGAACCACTGGTTAATGCAGCAAACTTTAAAGATTTGTTTGCCATGTTTGAGGAAGGCCAAATTAAACCTTTTGTTGTAGAAACATACCCACTGGAACAAACGGGATATGCTATTGAATTATTAGCAAAACGTGAAGCAATAGGCAAAATCGCTATAAAGGTTCGTGATTAAGTGAGCTCAGTTAAGAGCTTTTCTGTACTCGGTTTTCTCACTGTCTTAAATATTCTCAATTTTATTGATCGACAACTATTAACCAGTTTCTCGAATTTTATAGTTCCTGAACTTGGATTGACGAATACTCAATACGGAATTTTATCTGGTCTTGCGTTCATAGTTTTTTATTCTGTGATGGGAGTCATTATGGGAGCTATAGCTGACCGAGTTAATAGACCTAAATTTATGGCTTTTGGAGTGGCCTTATGGAGCTTGTTAACAGCAGCCTCTGGTCTGGCAAAAAATTTCTGGATGCTCTTTTTCCCGAGAATATTTATTGGAATAGGGGAATCCATTTTAACTCCCACGTCATTATCCTACCTCTCAGAGCACTTTAATAAGAGAAATATGGGTTTTGTAGCCGGCTTTTATTATCTTGCAGTACCTGTTGGCGTAACACTCTCTTTTTATATAGCAGGTTTTCTTGGTCCTTTATGGGGTTGGAGAAACTGTTTTTATGCTCTTGGTTTACTCGGTTTGATATTGGCCCTATTGATGCTTTTATTTAAAGAAACTCCTAAAAGAGAGCAAGCAATCAAGATCATGCCTATTGGTAAAGTATTAACTAAGGAATCCTTTAAAGAATCACTTCATGAATTAAGACAGACTATAAAAGAGAGTTATCGATTGAGAATGACAATTTACGGAGGGATAGCAGCGAATTTTATACTTGGCGCTCTTGTTTTTGATCAACTGTGGTTGGTGAATGATAAAGGCTTTGATAGAGCTAACATTCTCATCATAAGTGGGACAATTGGTTTGCCAGCAGGAATTCTAGGCAATCTATTTGGTGGAATAGGGAGTGATTATTTCACAAAGGTAACTGGACAAGGGAGGCAAACCTTTCTGTTTTGGTGTTTATTGATTTTTTCACCGTTTATTATTTTTTATCGAATTACTGACGATACTGGTATTCTTTTCTTCTCAATGATGTTTCTTGGTTTTTTCCAGTGGGGTTGTCTATATGGACCAATTACATCATCGATACAAGAACTTGCTCCTGAGAAAAATAAGGCATTAGTTTTGGCTTATTACTTATTTTTAACAAATTTAGTCGGTATTGGGCTATCTACGACAGCGGCTGGAATTATGACGGATATTTTAATTGCAAACAGCATTGAGAATCCCTATTCAATTACATTACTTACTTTCCAATTGCTCTCGGTATTATGCTTACCAGCATTTTACTTAGCTGGAAAAAACTACAATCAAAATTAAATGATTGATATTATGTAGAGAATTGAGGGGAGGGGTTTTAACTCATCCTCTTTTTTTATTAAGAGACTTAATTATGACATTATCAAAAAGTATGCCATTACTATACAGCCAGAACGGAGTCTGGGAAGGGTATTATCGGTATTACAATTCCTTCGGTGAAAAGATTGACCAACATAAATCAAGACTACTATGCAGGGTTATAGGCGATCAAGAGTATCATCAGACCAACATCTATCGATGGGAAGACGGCAAAAAAGAGTTACGAGACTTTCCTGCTGAAATAAAAGACAATAAATTGATATTCTCAGGAACTATTGATGGATGGGCAGCTTCAGTTGATCTTGATGAATTTGACCGAACAATGCTTCTCTACTGGAAACGGATAAATGAACCTGACCTCTATATCTATGAAATGATTCAGTTATCTGACGATAGGAAGCATAGATCAAGGACGTGGCAATGGTTTAATAATGGTAAGTTATTGAAACGAACTCTAATAGATGAACTAAAGATCTCTGACGATTGGCAATCTTTTGAAAACCAAGATCCGGAATACAGTGAAATAGCTAAAAATCTTAGCTAATAAATTTCAATTCTTTATCGGTTATTCGACCGTACCTTAACTGAAGAACATCTTTCTTGTAGTTCTGTGTATTTCTCCATGGGTCTCGTGCTCCTTGAAGCGGAAGTTTATCCAACACCCTTAATACATAGCCAGAATTGAAATCTAGCCACTCACCATCTATTTCAATTTTTCCATTTGGAGTAGGTTGACAGTACTTGTAACCGTTTTTATCCATGTAGTTGAATAATCGACAAGCATATTCAGCAGTTAAGTCAGCTCTAAGTGTCCATGAAGCATTAGTGTAACCAAAGGTCATAATAAGATTAGGGACGTTGCTCACCATCATTCCTTTGTAAGTCATAGACTTTGAAGGGTCTATGGATTTATTGTCCACTGTAATATCAATATTGCCAAAGAGTAGAATATTAAAACCGGTCGCAGTAACAATAATGTCTGCCTCTAATTCATCACCAGATTTTAACTTAATCCCTTTTTGTGTGAACTCATCAATATGGTCAGTCACAACTGATGCGTTGCCTTCTTTGATTGAATTAAATAAGTCGCCGTCAGGAACCAAGCAAAGTCTTTGATCCCAAGGGTTATAGGGAGGTGTGAAATGTTTTTCGATGTCATAATCTTCCGGAAGATGATCTTTGACTAGACCAATTAAGAAATCTTTTACTCGTTTAGGATATCTTCTAGCTCTTTTAAAGAAAAAAGACTGCATATTGATGTTCTGCCAACGCATAACATAGTAGGCAATAGTGTTATTAGTAATTCGCCTTATGAAGTTCCCTAAAGGATTTATATTAGGCCTAACCACGTAATAGGTCGGTGATCGTTGTAGCATTGTAATATGTTCTGTTTTTTCAGCCATCGATGGTATGAGGGTTACTGCCGTGGCTCCACTCCCAATGACAACAACGCGCTTTCCTTCATAATCTAAGTCATCTGGCCATTTTTGTGGGTGAACAATTTGACCTTTGAAGTTTTCCATCCCTTTGAAATTCGGTACATAGGCTTTATCGTAATCATAATAACCTGCACAAAAGTACAAGAAATCGCAGGTAATTATTTCATTGATACCATTGCGTTTATTTTTGTAGGTAACCGTCCATCTGGATTCGTCTGATGACCATGAAACTGAATGAACGTGGGAATGATATTGAATCTTTTCTTTAATACTATTTTCATCTGCTATCTCATTGAGATACTCAAGAATAGCTCCTCCTTCAGCAACAAGTTTCTCTCCCTTCCAAGGTTTGAATCGGAAACCCATTGTCGTCATATCGGAGTCTGACCTGATACCAGGGTATCTAAAAAGATCCCATGTCCCACCTAATTGATCTCTTGATTCTAGGATACGATAAGTCTTTTGAGGAGATTCCTTTTCGATATGGTAAGCTGCACCGATACCAGATAGACCAGCGCCCACAATCAATATATTTACATGCTTCTGTTCCATTTCTATAGTTACATCTAGAGTAGAAGGTTGTAATATATCTTAAACCAAGAGTCGTTAATAATCTTTTACAAATTTTTATGAGTTATTTAGTTTTAGCAAGAAAATGGAGACCTAAGTTTTTTTCAGAAGTCTCAGGTCAGAATCATGTTGTTAAAGCTTTACAGAATTCTCTAAAACAAAACAAAGCCCATCATGCTTTTTTATTTGCCGGAACCAGAGGTGTTGGCAAAACAACAATTGCTAGACTTCTTGCTAAATCATTAAATTGCGAACAGGGAGTTGTTCCTGAACCATGCGGTAAATGTGGTTCGTGTCAATCGATAGATGAAGGCAGTTTTATGGACTTAATTGAAGTTGATGCAGCATCACAAAGAGGCATAGATGATACAAGGGAATTACTTGAGAATTCTCAATACACGCCTACTTCAGGGAGATTTAAGGTCTATTTAATTGATGAAGTCCATCAATTAACTAAAGAAGCTTTTAACGCACTTCTAAAAACATTAGAGGAACCTCCACCACATATGAAGTTTCTCCTGGCGACCACAGAGAGCGAGAAAATACCAATAACAGTTTTATCCAGATGTTTAAAATTTAATTTAAAAAAGATCTCTGAGGAAAATATTACTTCGAGATTGAAAGAAATTTGTGATCAAGAAAAGATTCAATATGAAGAAAGGGCTTTAGAGTTAATCAGCGAGATGGCGGACGGTAGTATGAGGGACGGCCTTAGCCTTTTGGATCAAGCATTAGCCTATGAAGACTATAGTTTATCAACTGAACAAGTCTCTCAAATGCTTGGCACCATTGATAATAAGTATGCTCTAAATATCCTCTCAGCAGTTTTATCACAAGACAAAGATGCTCTTTTAGGCTCATTAACTGCGGTTGATGACCTCTATCCAGATTACAAAGCTTTATTAGACACCATGGCATCATTGACACAATCTATAGCTTTTTTGCAGGTTATAGGCTCAAGAGAGGATCTCAGCAGCAATGACCAAGCTCAATTTCTAGAAAATACCGCCTCTAGTTATTCACCTGAATTAATTCAATTGATCTATCAAATTTCAATAACTGCAAAAAAAGACATCGAATTAGCTCCAAGTCCGAAAGAGGGATTTACCATGGCTATTCTAAGAATGTTTGCTTTCCAGCTTGATGATTCTCAACCCATTAAATCATCAAAGACAGAGATCAAAAAAAAAGAAATCAAGACTAAACCCATAAAAGAAAAACCAAGCTTAGAAAAGGGCAAAGCAAATAAAGAAACTGAAAATAAGAACCTTAATACTGAACGATGGACATCTGAGGTTTCAAAAATGGATCTTAAAGGCACAGTTAAACAACTGGCTTCCCACTGCACTGTTGAACAACTAAAAGAAGGCAGCTTGATGCTCACTATCAATCCTGAAAATGAACATCATCTGATAGAAAGAGCCACTAAAGCGTTAGCTAAATATTTAATTGATACCTTTTCTAATATTGAACAAGTAAAGATAAGGATTCTACAAACCAACGGCTCAACATTAGCCAAGAAGAAGTCTGAAGAACAAGAAGGGCAAAAAATTATGAATCAATCAAGGAATGATTCTGATCCAAATCTTCAATTAATTAAAGACATGTTTGATGCCAAAGTTGAGGAGTCTTAATGAAATCTTTTAGTCCTGCACTTCAAGACTTAATTGATGCGTTCAAACAGCTTCCCGGCATAGGTATAAAAAGCGCCCAACGAATAGTGTTTCATTTATTAAAAGAGAATGAAAATAAGGCTCTATTTTTAGCTGACTCAATACAAAAATCCTTTGAATCTATTAATGAATGCCAAGAGTGCAGAATGTACACAGAAGATGATCTCTGCAGTATTTGTATAAACAGCGATAGAGATAAACATATTCTTTGTATAGTTGAATCACCTGCTGACCTAATTGCAATAGAGAACACTATGCAATATAACGGTCTTTATTTTGTCTTGATGGGAAGACTTTCACCTCTTGATGGCATAGGTCCAGATGAACTAAAAATAGACGATATGGCCAAATTATTAAAGGACAAAAGTATCAAGGAAATTATTTTAGCTAATAGCCCAACAATCGAGGGAGAAGCAACAGCGAATTATATCGGATCAATTGCTGAGGATCTTGATGTTAAAGCGTCTCGAATTGCTTATGGAGTTCCTATGGGAGGGGAACTTGAATATGTTGACTCCAATACATTGATTCAAGCAATAAATAATAGAAATTTAATTGGGAATTGAATTTTATAAGTAAGTTGATAGCAACTTTTTATAGTTATCGTAACGCTGCCTAGAGATTCTATCTGTCTCTACCATATCTTTAATAACACATGAGGGTTCATTTAAATGTGAACAATCTCGATATCTGCAATTAAGATCATGTGAGTTGATTTCAATAAAACCTTTTTTAATATCAGCTATATCAGTGATGTTCGGGTGTAGGTTTTCTATACCCGGTGTGTCGATGAGAAAGCTATCATCGTCTAATAAATGTATTTTAGTTGTTGTTGTAGTGTGTTTGCCTTGCTTTGATTTTTTGGATAATGCTCGAGTCTTTATATTATCCGAATTCAATAAGAGATTGGTAATCGTTGATTTCCCAACCCCTGATTGTCCTACAAGTAAAGAACTATGATTATTAAGGAGGTTTTTAAATTCTAAGATATTGGTTTCATATTTAGCCGATATATCAATTAGTTGATATCCCAGTTTTGAATATTCAATTAATTCTTTATCAATATGGTCTTTTTTTATATCTGATTTATTAACAACAACAACCAGTTTGCATTCTATTAATTCCGATATAAGAATAAATTTATCAATTAGTAAGTAGTTCGGTTTTGGCTCTGGTGCAATTACTAAAAGAATCTGCGTAACATTATTAACGAGGTTGCTCTTGGAGCCTTTTTTATTAAGTCTTTCGACTTGGTTCATAGGGGGTTCAATTTTATTTATTAGAACCGATGTTTCATCTAAGGCTTCGTATCTAACAAAATCCCCAATGACAACATTATCTTGTTTTCGTTTTAGAAAAGATTGAAAACCAGAATTACTATTCCATAGCATGCCTCTATTGCCATGCAGTTCTGTTACCAGTGCTTTTTTGTCATATTGTTTTATCAAACTTTTGTGATTATACAATTATAACTCTGTTAGAATCACTTAATATGACTAGACCATCAAAACGTTTAATTTGGATTGATCTAGAAATGACTGGCCTAGATACGGACAATGATACTATTCTAGAAATAGCAACCGTTGTTACTGAATCCAATCTTGATGTTGTCTCAGAAGGACCTAACTATGCAATTCATCAAGATGATCAGATTCTGAGTGGAATGGACGACTGGAACAAGAGGCAACATTCTAAATCAGGGCTTCTCGATCGAGTAAGAGATTCAAGGATTACGATAGAAAAGGCTGAGAGAGATACCTTAGAATTTCTTCAAAAAATAACCAATAAAAAAGAAGCTCCTATGTGCGGTAATAGTATTTGCCAAGACAGGCGCTTTTTAGCCAGATTAATGCCTGATCTTGAAGATCATTTCCAATACCGCAATCTTGATGTTACATCTATAAAAATAGCATCACAACTTTGGGCGCCTGATGTGGCAAGATCTTTCTCTAAAAATAGTAATCACCTAGCTAGAGACGACATATACGATTCAATTTATGAATTGAAACACTATCGATCTCATTTTCTTAGAACAGACGGTTAGTTATCCTGCAAAAAACAATGCTATTGTTGATGCGAAACCAGCTACCCAAGCGATACTCCTCAAGGTGCCCTTATTAGTTAAATAAAAGGTGGCGTGCAGAACCCTTGAGAGAACGAAAATGATCGCAAGGATATCAATTGTTAACTGATCATTACCCATCCAGTGTGCGGCGATAACAGCAGCAAAAAATGCTGGGAATGATTCATAACAATTCTGTTCAGCAGAGTGTGCATTCCTGGCTTTTCCACTCAATTCTGAGATGTGATCTCTGGGTGATTCGTTGTTGTATTTTACTTTTGAAGATTTTGAGACACCTGCCAAATAAGCAGGGATAAACATACAAAATATTATGCAGCTGAAGGCTATTGTCATGGTTGTATTACTCCTTTAAATATATGTGTATTGATTATATTATGGATTCATAAAACATATGCAATTATGATAATGATGTGATCATAAAATACAGTAAAAATATCAATCATGAAAAACCAATTAATCCGCTTGTAGTAGCTGAAAAATTACAACACATTTACCATGAAAGTTTTGATATTTTTAATGAGTTAATACTCAAGCCAACTGAAATAAAATCTAAAACAATTGATAGTTATAGGTCTGTGAATTTTACTCTCAAGAGTTCAGAAAATATGCCATTGGTTTATGTGTGTGTAGAGACACTATCTCGATATACGCTTCATTGTTCTATGAGGATTGAAGAAGGCATTTTAGAGGGCAATGACAATGTTTATCAAACCCCATTTATATTTAGAATGAAAATCTACTTAGATGCTCAACTTCTTGAAGTTTACGATGCATCATCCCATATAATAAAAAAAGATAAAAAAGACACACAAATATCGCCAAAACTCCTTAACCCTGTTAGCAGTGAAATAAAGCTTATTAAATCTGAATTTTTAAATCGCTGGCTAAAATTTCTTAAACAAACCGGTTATACCTATATAAATAATGACAAATAATCCTCTTTCAAACCCAAGTTTCTCTAAATTATTTGCTGCTCAGATAATAGCTCTTGTTGGTACGGGCTTATCAACAGTGGCTCTTTCACTTTTAGCTTATGATATGGCTGGAGGCAGAGCAGGTACTGTCCTAGGCATTGCGTTAGCTTTTAAAATGGTTGCTTATGTGTTCTTTGCACCGATAATCGGTGGCATTGTTCATCGGATTTCCAGAAAGGTTTTTTTAATCTCAATGGATGTTTTAAGAGCTATAATTGTTCTTTTGATGCCCTTTGTATCTGAAATATGGCATATCTATGTATTAATTTTTCTTCTTAATCTGTTTTCAGCAGGATTCAAGCCAGTCTTTCAGGCTGTTATTCCCGATATATTAAATAATGATGAGCAATACGGAAAAGCCTTGGCTTATTCTAGAGTAGCTTACGATCTTGAAAATATCTTAAGCCCAACATTAGCTGGAATTGGTCTTTTATTCTTTACTTATAGTGGTTTATTTGTTTTCAACTCGGTTGCATTTGTTATATCAGCACTGATCATCATCATTACTCTATTGCCTAAACCTAAACCTGTTGAGAGGAGTGGTAATTTTATTGATGAAATTACATATGGGGTTATATCTTATTTTAAAACACCTAGACTCAGATCACTTTTAGTTTTATACATCGGTATAGCGGTTGGCAGTTCTATGGTCATAGTAAACACCGTGATTTATGTTAAAGATTACCTGATGCTACCAGATACCACATTAGCATTATTTTTTGCTTGTTCAGGTTTAGGATCAATGCTCATGGCCTTTACCTATCCAGTAATAGCAAAAAAGTTCGATGATAAAACCGTTATACAAATAGGAATTTTAACGTTAGCAATATCTCTTTTTCTTATGTCATATGAGCCCACATTTAGTTCTGCGTTAATTAACTGGTTCTTAATAGGTGCAGGGTTATCATTGTCACAAATACCTGCAGGGAAAATAGTTAATATGTCAGCCAACCCTAATGATAGGACCGCATACTTTTCTGCTCAGTTCTCTTTATCTCATCTGTGCTGGCTGATAGGCTACCTTGCTGCTGGTCAACTGGTTTATATTTTTGGATTTTCATACACTGCTGTCTTTTTTGCTTGTATAGTCTCTATTTGCTTAATCTATAGTGTTTTATTTTGGCCGAACGAAGAAGAAGAAAACATCCTAACTCATACTCACACAAATCTAACTCATCAACACACTCATAAACACGATGATCATCATCAACATCAGCACACGGGAAGTTTAGATGACAACAACCACTCTCATGAACATAACCACGATAAGATCACACATAAACACCCATTTCATATCGATATCCATCACCAAAACTGGCCATCGAATTAGTTTTAATCTTAGTTTTTAGAGATTACTAAGCTGCCCTCAGAAGATCTGACTGTGTATTCCTCATCATAGGATTCTATTAAATCAATAACCATCAGATAGGCTTCATTTAAGATTGTTTCAGTACTAAAATCTTCAAATGATTTATCATCTTCAAAGCCAAGCTGCTCTAGCTTACCTTTTCGTCTTTCGCTGTTAGCTGCTGACCTCCGATCGCGTTCGGACTTCCTTATCTCCATGTTCAGTGATACCGAGTTAACTTGTGAGATATTTCTGAACTCAGTGATATCTTCAATCAGGACCTCGAGGGCACGATTTTCAGATTTCCTAATTTGATAATTCTTTTCGACGTCAGATATATAGGGTTGGAAATTTGTGTGTGCTTTAAAGTCTAGACTTTGGATTTTATCCCAGGGAAGTGGATTGTTTTTAGTTTCTTCGCCAATAATATCAGCATCAATAAATGAAGGAAGACTAATATCTGGTTCAACTCCTCTATTTTGTGTGCCTTCTCCAGTGATACGATAGTATTTTGCTATGGTTAAAGTTAATTGACCGAACCCTTTCTTTGATTGATATCTAGAGTATCTGTCTAGAGGGTATAGATTCTGCACAGATCCTTTACCAAAGCTTTTTTGACCAATTACAAGCCCTCTCTGATAATCTTGAATTGCTCCAGCAAATATTTCTGATGCAGAGGCACTATATCTGTCAATCATGACTGCTAGTGGTCCGTCATAGATTGCTCCATTGGAAGGGTCATTAATTACCTCTAGATTGTTATCCATATCTTTAAGTTGAACAATAGGGCCTTCATTAACGAATAAGCCTGTTAGAGAAACTGCTTCATCTAATAAACCTCCTGAGTTGCCTCTTAAATCGATAATTAGTGCGTCAATACCAATTTCTTTAAGTTCCGAGACTAAATTATCAACATCATTAGTAGTGCTCTTGAAGTATTCATCGCCACGACGTCTTGCTGCAAAGTCTTGATAGAAGCTTGGAACTGTTATAAATCCTATTTCAAACTTGTTATCACCAGATTCTATAGTTTTTATATAACTCGAAGCCGCTTGTTCTTCTAAGGTGACGCTATCTCTAATTAAAGTTAAATCATAAGGATTAGAGTCAGCATCTGATGAAGTAGGTAGGATTCTAAGTTTAATTATACTGCCTTTTGGTCCTCTAATTAATTTAACCACATCATTAAGATCCCATCCTATTATGTCTTTCGGCAGGTCTGAATTTTCATCATAAATACCGATGATTCGATCTAATGGTTTCAAGATCCCGTTTTGATCAGCTGGTCCACCAGGAATTAAATTTACTATTTCAATAAAATCTTCATTATTTTGAAGTCTAGCGCCTATACCTTCATAAGAAAGACTAGTTTGGATTTCGTACTCTTCTGCTTGTGAAGGTGTTAAGTAGTTTGAATGAGGATCGAGATGAGCCATGTAAGAGTTCAAAAAGATATTTATTACGTCTTCTTCTTCATATTCATTAATTCGTTTCAGATATCGTGAGTATCTTTTCTTCAGTGTGGTTTTAGCTTTATCTATAGGTTGCCCAGCAAGAACCAGTGAAAGAAGATCATTTTTAGTTCTTTTTCTCCAAATCTCATTCAATTGACTGGTGGTTTTGGGCCAAATTTTGTTTTCTGATCTAAATTCATAGGTTTCTTCAATATCAAACGAATTAATCTTATCTAGTAAGTCAATGGAATAAGATAGTCTTTGCTGAACTCTTAGCCGATAAACACCAAAAATATCAAAGACTGTAGCTAAATCACCATCAATTAGAGATTCATCAATTTTATACTTATATCTTTGAAAGTAGTTTATATCAGATTTTAGAAAATAAACTTTTAAAGAATCTAGCGTTTCAATAAACGTTTCGAGGATTTCTATGGATGATTCATTATTAACTTTTTCTTGATTAATATGAGCTCTTTCACTTATTGCTGTCACTAGTTTTAAAAGATGATTATCGACTGGCTTTTCAACTAAGACACTGGGGTACACCTCTGAGTTCTGACTGCCAACTTGAGTTGAAATTACAATTAGAAAAGTGAAAAGTAGTTTAATTATTTTATTCATTATTATTGAGAGAAAAATCCTACGATCTGTTGAGTTAAACCTTCACAAGCATTAGATTGTGTTCTAGCAAGAATGGGAATAGGGATAACTATAGCAGGTATTACTGAAGTGCCTGATACATTAGCACTTAAGTTTCCAACAGATGTTTCCTGACTTAAATCCCAGACAGATGCTTCATATGAGGAGGTGTCATCCCACCACGCAAAACCAAAGCATCCACCTCCACCTGGTCCTGCAGCACATGACAGAGCTCCAGAACTTGCATTGGTTTTAGTTTCTCCAGTTACTTTAACTAAGTATTTTATTTCTAATTCGTCTAATTTATCTTTAATGATCTGTTTACCTAAGACCTTTGGCAGATCTTCGATATTTTGAGGTGCTGTGCTTGGTTCAAACCAAGGGTAGAAAATATTTTGAAACTCGGTTGTAGAGATGATATTAAATTGATCCTGTTTTTTTGATAATGATCGATTTAAGCAATCCATAAAATCATTTTCTGTTTTGTTCCCAGTATGATAACTATCAGAGAGAACAACAATTGATTCTCCATCTTTAATGGAATATGCAGCATTTACTTCTTGATCTATTCGAGTTGTCGAGCAACTCGTTATCAGTAGGCTAAAGAATATCAATATGGGTAATCGTATGGGCATAGGCGTTTATTTTGCTAGATCCACTAGTTCATTTTTTTCTTTTTCTAGTTGTATAGTAAGATTAGCACCAACATC
>Ga0207961_1000245_pt1 | contig 15970 bp, 16 predicted proteins | sample Knorr_S7_td_250__FD_185596 | JGI IMG/M metagenome (GOLD analysis project Ga0207961, IMG submission 185596) | Marine microbial communities from Southern Atlantic Ocean transect - Knorr_S7_td_250_ad_252m_LV_B (SPAdes) (version 2) | ecosystem: Environmental > Aquatic > Marine > Oceanic | place... | reverse complement strand
TCACAACTGTGGAAATAATCATGCCTATTCCTGGAAATGTCAATGCTCCAGATATGATAAGTATAATTAATAATGGGCTCAGAACTACTTTTATACTAAATACTAATACTGCCACAATTAATATCACGCTAGTAGAAATCATTCCAATTAATATGTGATATAAAACTAGTCCAATTATCCATTCAAATTTCGAAAGAGGAGTTGTAGCGAGTTTCTTTATTACTCCGTTTTTCCTATATTTGGTATTTGTTCCTATTGTTCCAAATATTCCTGTTGACATTATTGCTATTCCTATTACGCCAGGCACGAAATATTCTATGAAAGTTAAATCATTCGAAGAAATCTGCTCTTGTATCAAAGTTATAGGTTGTTCCATTCCTTGTTTTTCCACATTCATTGAATTTATTACTCCATTGATCAATGAATTCGTTCGTGAAAATGTTTGATGCGAATCATCCATGATTAATCTTATTGATGTATCTCCTTCCTGAAAATCTAATTCAAAATTTTCTGGAATCACAATCGTCCTAACTTGTTCTTCTATGTTGTCTTCATTTTCTAATATATTGAATGAATCAGTTTGATTGATTAACTGGATTATTTCTAATGATGATTCAGATGGATTACTCTGAATAATGTCATTATTTTCAATATAAAGATCCATCTTATCTGATTGAAGTGAGAATAATCCGCCAAATAATAGCATTAAGAGAAGTGGAAATGCTAACGTCCAAAATAATGTTGTTTTATTTCTTTGCCATGCTTTGAAATGTCCCTTGAACACGGTAAAAATTATTGTTGCAGTTCTCATTTTGCTAATCCTTCATCATTGATTCTTCTTCCAGTTAAATTCAAAAATGCTTCATCCAGATTGGGTTTTTTTATTTCAATTTCCACATTTGGATCATCTGTAACTGCAGCAAGTATCTTGAATAACTGATCATTATTATCAAATATTATGTGTATTTGACTCTCTGTATCAATTTCATATTGAATATTCTTCTTTTCTAATATGTTTCTGTCACAATTCTTCAATATTATTGATTTGTTTCCTCCGTAATTCTCAATTAATTCACTCGGAGAACCACTTGCTACTATCTTTCCCTCGATAATGATCAAAATTCTATCTGATAATTCTTGTGCTTCTTCCATATAATGCGTAGTCAAAAATATGGTCTTTCCTTCTTGTTTTAATTTTTTTATTAGATTCCAAGTTTCTCGTCTTGCCTGCGGATCTAGCCCTGCTGTCGGTTCATCAAGAAACAATAATTCTGGTTCATTTATCAATGATATTGCTATCCCCACTCGTTGTTTCATTCCACCTGATAACGTTTTATACATTGAATCAGTTTTTTTTGCTAATCCAATACGGTCAATCAATTCATCAACTGATATATTGCTATCATATAGATTCCTAAAGTAATCTAGATTTTCTTTTACCGTTAACCAATCAAATGCATTGAAGTTTTGTGGCATAACTCCAATCTTTCTTTTTATTTCCTTCTGTTTATTTTTGTCCTTTAAATTTATTCCAAATATTTCCACTTTTCCATTATCTGGCGTTTTTAAACATTCTATTATTTCTACTGTGGTAGTTTTACCTGCGCCATTTGGACCTAAAAGTGCAAATACTTCTCCTTTATTTACATCAAATGAAATTTCATTCACTGCAATAAATTCATCATATGTTTTTGTTAATCCCTCAATGTTAATTACTATATTTTGTTTCAATCTCTAAACCTCTTTTTTACAGCTTTTACTTCTTTTATTTCTCTATATGCTAACAAACTGAAAAAGGTTAAGAAATATTGTATAATTGGAATTGTTCTCGCTAATGTAGTTGCATCTCTATAGGCCAGTGCTACAAATATTGATACTCCTATGCCTACTACGTATCCAATTTTATATCTTTTCAAATAGACAGGCACTAATGCTAATTGTATTATGTATACTGGTAAAATTAGCTCATTGGGTATTCCGTACATGAATGCCCCCCCAACATCTAGAAAAATCAATATTCCACTAAAAAAAAGAAATATTGTTGCTGTTATAACCTTCTGAGAAATGTTATTGTTGGCAAATATTTGCCTAATAGTTCTATTAATACTACTCATAAATGTTCCTCCTTATTTTCACATTTATGCAGCCTTGTTGGATATCCATTTTCTTGTAGATGTGTCCCAACGAATTATTGGAAGTTTTGAATTTGCAGGTATTCCCATTGAAGATTTCTTCTTTTTAATTCCATCTGCACTTGCACCTGGATTATCAATATTATAATCTAACCATTGTTTCATACAATCGAAACTACAATAACTTGGAGCAAATGTCTTATTTGTTCCCCATACTTCAAACATTTCACCACAATTTTTACATTCAGTGTTTCCTTCTTTATTTACTGTACTTGTTTCCTGACTTGATCCTGAAGCAGTAGGTAGTTTCATCTTTTTATAACTGCCTCCCATCTCAGTTATCCATTTCCTTGAATCTTGTTCCCATCTAGTTACTGGTAATGCCATTATCTCTAACTCTCCATCTCTATAATAAAATATTTCTTTTCATTTCCTATTCTATGGCCACTATGTGCTTTCCTTCATCATCATCATTATTATCTTTATTTATGATAATCTCTAATATTCCATTATTATACTTTGCACGTGCTGAATTAGATATTATTTTACTCTCTAGTGGAATTTCTTTATAATAATTCTTTGAACTTGTCGTCGATACTACTAACTTAGATTCCTTTATTTCTATCTTGATGTCTGATTTTTCTACTCCGGGTATCTCAATCACTACCGCTATTGAATTCTTTCCATCAATCAAATCAATTAATGGCTCTCGTGATTCTGTTACCTCTAAATTCTCATCTGAATCGGCTTTAATATTTCCAAATTCATTGATTTCTGCTTTACCATTTTCGTCTATGTTAATAGAATATCCATAAATAAATGGTTCAGATCTATCTTGATTTTCTGATTCAATCTTGTTTATCATTTTGGCTAAATCAGTGTTCATTTCATGCTCAAAGTCTTCAAAAATCTCGTCAAAACCGTCTAAATCCCTGAATAAATCATTGAATAATGGTATGAAGAATGGATATCTACTCTTGATTCTATTGAAAAATTCATCAATATCTGTCATTTTTATACTATTTTGATATTTCTTTCCTTTAATAAAATTGTTTGTTATAAATTTATAATCTTAAAAAATTATTTAATTTATTGATATTGTACCATGACCGAACAAACTAGTATGGAAGAAATAATTAAAAATTTCCAAAATGGCGAATTTATATTCTTACATGATGATGATTCCCGTGAAAATGAAACTGATATAATGCTAGCAGCAAAACATGTTACACCCCAAAAAATCAATCAAATGAGACACCTCGGCGGAGGACTTCTTTGCGTAGCAATTTCTCCGGATATTGGTTCAAAATTAAAATTACCCTATATGTGGGATATTCTTTTACAAACAAAATCTCCTTCGTTAACTTCTCTTGTTAATACTCAACGTAACAAAAATCAACGCTCTACTCATTCTATCACGTTTAATAATAGAACTCTCGGAGGTGCTACTGATTCACAACGTTCTGACACAATTTCTTCTCTTCATAAATTGTGCGAAAATTATACTGAGAACGAAAACTTCTACGATGATTTTCATTCTATGTTTGAATCACCCGGCCATCTACAGATGTTGATTGGTTCTCCTGGTCTTCTCGATTCTAGAGAAGGACATACAGAACTTAGTCTATTTTTATGTGATATTTCTAAATTGACTCCTATTGTAATCATGTGTGAAATATTAGACAACAAAAGATTCAAAGAAAAATCTGTCGCTGATAGCAAATCCCTCGCTAATGAAAATAATATCACCTTTATTGAAGCTGGTACAATTCTAGATCATTATAAAAATAATTATTAACGGACCCGGTGAGACTTGAACTCACGACCTCTAACCAAGATTGTTTCTCAATCTTTACAGCTGTCACCGTGAATTAGGAGGATCGACTATTTTCTGCCGCGCTAATCCAGATTGCACATTATTTCTAATTCTGCGCTACGGGCCCATATGAAATTTATCAAATAAACTATAAAAGTTCACAATTCGTAATAATCTTGTGAATGACGCATTTCTGGACGACATTATATCTCTTAATGATGAATCATTTCACTTGTCAATTCTAAAATATACAAATGGGTATTTTGTTTCTATCTCTGAAGGTAGTAAACATACTCTGGGGTCAATTTCTCTCTCATTAAAACAATCAAATCTAGTTAACACTACAATTATCACGCCTAGTAGATTTTCTCCTATGATTCCACAACTCATTAGTGAATTAGCTAGCGAATCATCTAACGGGATTGGCATGTCTTCAGTTTATCTTACAAAGGACATTAAACCTGAAACTGCCATCAGTCTTATCGAGACAATAAAATCTCATCTAAAAAAACTATAAGAATTCTTTTTCAAATATTTCTTTAACGATTATCTCTAATTTTTTCTTGTATTTTGACGTCGTGTAAATTCTAATTATGTTCATATACCCCAATATTGCATTCATCAGAGGCAATTCTGTAGCCTTTGTTATCTCAAACTCTTTTTTTCTTGTCTTATTTAATAATACAGTGATCTCATTGAATGATTCTTTCGTTGATGTTGTCGGAACAGAAGTTGCCGTTGATACATCGATGAATATATGACTCTTAGGTATGTTTGATTTTTCAGCAATCTCATCTGCTAAATTCTCCCTAAATTTTTTTTGTGCGAATATCTTTGTACTAAATTTGTCCTTTCCTAAGACAATCTTCTCGAATACAAGTTTTAACATCTTTCTGTTTGAATAATCAATCGCTAATTTTTTTGCTAATTTAGTATTTTCATTTGTTGTATTGATGTTTGAAATATTATAAAGTACTTTCTCATCACCTAGTTCTAAAAATTTACCTAAATCATCAAGATCCGTGAAGTGTAATTCATCATCGGATAAAGTCATAGCTCTTGTTATCATTATTGCAGATGCACGAACGCTTTTATGAAAATATACTGCTCTAAACATCTCATATCTTGCAATCATTAATGATTCTAATGCATAAAGACTATCTTTGTTTATTGCAAGTTTTTTCCCTGCAACCTCATAGGCATCAATGATTCTATGAACATCTACTTTTCCATATTCCACTCCTGAAAAATATGAATCTCTTAGTAAATAATCCATTGAATCGACACTTAGAAATCCTGCAATTATGTCGTTCATGAATCTTGGATGTTTCTTTGAAACTCCAACACATAAATTAGAAAATCTATTCACATTAATTCCAAACGACGATAAAATATCTGCAATCTCTGTTTCTTTAATAATTCGATTTGTAATATTTTCATGTGTCATTCCCTTTTCATGTAATACATCCTCAAATAGATGGGAAAATGGTCCATGACCAATATCGTGTAATAATGCTGCTATTGATAATTCAGTACTCATTTCTTCATCAATGATTTCTTGTGCTTTCAAATGATTGGACGCTCTTTTAGCTAAATGCATAGATCCAATACAATGTTCAAATCTTGTATGAAGTGCTCCTGGGTATGTCAAATGTGCAGATGCGAGTTGTCTAATTCCTCTCAATCTCTGAAAAACAGGTGAATCAATTATCTTACATTCTAATTCATTAGCATAAATATATCCGTGTACCGGGTCTCTTATTTGTGTAACTTCATCTCTCAAAATATTATCCCTTCTTAATTCTATATTTCTTTTCAACTATTTTCCATATTTCACTACTTACTTCGTCTTTACTTCGATCCCCCTTTATCTTAAACCATCTATCTTTACTTGCAAGCTCGTTATATTTCGATTTTACATTATTGAGAAATTTCTTGTTCCTTTCATATCTGTCTCTATTCTCCGTCTTTCGAATTACTGATTCTGTTATCGGAATATCAATCAAAATCGTTAAATCTTGTTTCGGTAGACCTAAATCTAGATTCTCCAACCATCTCTTATTCAACCCATTCGCTAATCCATATGCAATATTTGAATCACGATATCTATTACATACGAGAAAATCCATTTCTTCTAATAATTGCCTTATTTCTTTCTCTGCTTCCCACCTGTTCGCAGACAATAAAATATGGGATATCTCAACAGAAATCTTATCATCCCGAAGACATTTTCTTATTAATTTCCCTATAGTTGTATTATATTTTGGAAAAGAAATGTATCCTACTTTGTACCCTTTCTTTTTTAACCTATTTTTGAGTAATAACGATTGAGTTTTTTTCCCTGATTGATCAATTCCTTCTATTACTATGAATTTTCCTCTTTTCAATACCCGATTTACGTTGTCGATTTATATAAGGTAATTATCAACTATTTTCATAGTCTAAATTTTTATCCCGGTATTACCTAATATAATCTGTGTCACCACAGTTTATTGAAAAACAATATGTCAAGTCTAATACTATAGATAAACGTGACTATCAAGTAAATATCGCCGACGCTATTAAATCTCAGAATTCTGTAATTGTATTACCTACTGGTCTTGGTAAAACTGTAATTGCATTATTGGCAATTGCCGAATCAATTATTAATTCTCCAACAAAAACTTGTATGATTCTTGCACCCACTCGTGTTCTTGTTCATCAACACTATGAATTTTTCTTAAACTCACTTAATCTTAGCAAAACTGAAATTAGTGTAATCACCGGTGAAGACACGCTAAAAAAACGCCAAACCAAATGGCAAAATCAAATTGTCTGTGCAACTCCTCAAATTTTACAATTAGATATTCAACGTGGAATTATTGATCTTAATCATATTGGAATTGTTATCTTTGACGAAGTACATAGATCAGTAGGTGATTATGCATACGTTCCTATTGCAAAATCACTTTATTCACAAAACAAAGAAATCATTATGCATGGAATGACTGCTTCCCTTCCAAGTGAATCAATTAAAGTTGAAGAAATTATGAATAATCTTCAGGCAAGACATATAGAATCTAGGGATCGTGAGAGTGAAGACGTTAAACCTTATGTTCATAATACCGAGGTTCAAAAAATTGAAGTTGAATTACCAGAAGAGATCAAATCTATCAGTAATCTGATAAAAAAAACTATATCTTCCTATTCCTTAAAACTAAGAAATAATGGCCAATTATTGCCTAGAGAACCATCACTAAAAGCCGTTCTTGCTAAAAGTAATCAAATCGAAAAAGACCCATATCTATCAAAACGCTGGGATATCCGAAGTAATCTCTACTCGTTAGTTCGATTACTTCATGGAATTAATATTCTTGAAACTCAGGGAGTAGGCAGCTTTTCAAAATACATATCCAGACTTCAGTCCAAACAAAAATCTAGTGGAGTTAAAAAATTATTAGAACATCCTGATTTTAATCAAGCAATTGTTCTTACTAATCGCCTTCAATCTGCTGGCAAAGATCATCCAAAACTTGCCAAATTAGAAGTAGTAATAGAAGAAAATCTTCATGGCACCGATAAAGCTATAATATTTGCTAGTTATCGTGATACTGTTGATAAAATTTTCGAGGTTCTTCATAATAAGGGCTATCATGTCGGAACACTAATTGGCAAAAGTGGTCAAACAGGACAATCTCAGAAACAACAATTAGAATCACTTGAAAAATTAAAATCAGGGGAATATGATATCATTGTCGCTACTCAAGTGGGCGAAGAAGGTCTAGATGTTTCAGAATGTAAACTTGTTGTTTTTTATGATAATGTTTCTAGTGCTATTAGGTTTACCCAAAGATTAGGTAGAACCGGACGACGTTCTCCTGGAAAAGTAGTATCTTTTATTACTAAAGGAACTCGCGATGAAACAAATTATTATGTGAGTCAACAAAGATTATCCAAATCACAAAGAACAATTAAACGTATCAATAAAAATTATCAAAAATCCAACGAGAAAAAAGGCCTAGATAAATTTCTTTAATGTTCTTAATTGTTATACATTTATTATTAATGTTTTTAAATTAACTATAATGGAGTGTTCGTTTTGTCACGTATTCGAAGATTTACCATTTAATTGTTCTTATTGTAAACTCGTTTTCTGTTCATCTCATAGATTACCCGAAAAACACCAATGCAGTCAATTATATCGAGTTCATAAACCCCGAGAGACTTCTTATAGACAAAGTAACCCTTCCCTTTCCATCAATAATCTAAATTCTATTGACTCACGAATTAATCGCATATTTAATACTGAATTACGTCAACTTATGCTCGGTATGATTTTAGTACTTTTAGTAGGAATTTCATTCTTTTTGAGCAATAATTACTCCTATTCTGCAATTACCATATTAATTCTTGGCCTCGTATTGATGGGTTCATTCTTAATTCATGAGATGTCCCATAAATTTCTTGCATTGAGAAATGGCTATAGAGCCGAATTTCGCGTAAATTCAATGGGTGTGCTTCTGACATTCTTTAGTATATTCCCATTTGTTCCACTGAAGATTATTGCTCCTGGAGCAGTTATGATATCTGGGTATCCCTCTAATCCAACACTGGGAAAAATTGCTTTAGCAGGTCCTATTAGTAATATGATTCTTGGCGTGTCTTCAATATTTATTCTAATGTCTTTTTCTCTCACACCGGAATTGTTCGCAATCATCTCTACTGCCGCTTATATAAATGGAATTCTTGCAGCATTCAATTTGTTACCATTTAGTATAATAGATGGCAAGAAAGTGTATAATTGGAATAAATATGTCTGGCTTTTCTCTTTTCTTTTCTGTATATCATTTATATTTGTTGTTTCTAATATAATGTGATTAACATGAAGAAAAAATTTACCTCCTTTGAAATTGGTTCATTTATCTCTACAACTATCTTTGATGATTTGACATTAAGTCCTAATACTCGTAAAATTGATAAAAAAATAGGTAATCTTATTTCCACTATAATAAAAAACAAAGAATTCACAGGCAAGTCCAATGAATCGATATTGTTAAGGACTCCTCAAACAAGCGTTCTAATTATTGGATTAGGAAGTAAAAAATGCCTATCAAATGATAAACTTCGTGACGCTGCTGCCAAAGCTTCCATTACCGCTAAAAACCTAAAATCCAAGTCTTTTTCCTTTAATCACGATATTTCTGATATGACCAATGACTACGTTGAAGCAGTTGTCCAAGGATCCGAATTGGGGCTTTATAATTTTAATGTTTACAAAAGTACCAAAAAAGACTTCCGACCTTCAACTATGAATCTGATTATTAAAAATAAAACTAAAACTTCTCTTACTAAAAGTATCAAAACCGGAGAAATCATTGCTGACGCTATTATGCTTTCTCGAGATATTTCCAATCTTCCTAGTAAAGATTGTACTCCTTTACAGCTTGCTTCTCGAGCTAAAAAGATTTCATCAAATAGACCGCTTAAAACTACAATTTTTAATACTGATAAACTCAAAAAACTAGGTTTTGGCGGTCTTTTAGGAGTTGCTAGTGGTTCTCAACAGCCTCCTTGCTTCATAATAATGGAATATAATGGAGGTAAACGAGGAGAAAAGCCTGTTGTCTTTGTTGGTAAAACTATTACTTTTGATACTGGAGGAATTTCTATAAAACCATCTCCTTCTATGGACGAAATGAAACATGATAAATCTGGAGGAGCAACTGTTATGGCTCTAATGCAAGCAGTCGCAGATCTTAAACTCCCCGTTAATGTCATTGGCTTAATGCCAGCTACAGAAAATATGCCTAGTGGTTCTGCATACAAACCTGGTGATGTAATTACATTTTATAATAAAAAGACTGCAGAAATTCTAAATACTGATGCAGAAGGACGTGTAATTCTTGCAGACGCTCTGTCTTATGCACAAAATTATAAACCAAGAATGATTATTGATTTCGCTACTTTAACAGGTGCCTGTATAGTTGCATTAGGTACTGCTGTAAGCGGTCTTCTTGGCAATGATAAAAAAATTATTAATTCATTATTCGAATCTGGAGAACGCACAGGAGAAAAAGTCTGGGAACTACCTCTCACTAAAGATTATAAAAAACTTATCCAAAGTGATATTGCCGATATTAAAAATATCGGAGGTCGTGGAGCTGGTACTATAACTGCTGCAGCCTTTCTTAGTCATTTTGTAGGTGATTATCCATGGGCACACCTTGATATTGCAGGTACTGCTTGGACGCAAGAAGGAACTCCTAAGAAATCTTATATTAAGAAGGGAGCTACTGGCGTTGGCGTACTTCTCAGTATAGATTTCCTAAGAAATTTATAAGAATCAGTATTAATGAAATTGAGTTGAATACAGGACTAGAATCTTATTCTTAATAATCCATTCCGCCAGGTGGGCCGCCTGGTGCACCGCCACCTTTGGCTGATGATATTGTATCATCAATTCTTAATATCATGTTAGTTACTTCAATTGCAGCTTTGATAACTTGTTCTTTGACTTTCAATGGTTCATAGACATTTCTTTTTGACATATCTGCTAATCCTCCTCTTAAAGCATCAACACCATACCATTTCTTTCCTTCAACTTGTCCTGCTCTGAGATTTACCTGAGTATCTATTGCATCCATTCCTGCATTTTCTGCTAGTGTTATTGGTAATGATTCTATAGCATCTGCAAACTTTTGCGCCGCTAATTGTTCTCTACCTGTTAAATTGTTTGCCCATTGTCGGATTTTATATGCAACATTTGCTTCAGGAGCACCTCCTCCTGCTACAATATATGGATATTCTAGCACGTCTTTTACTACCATTAATGAATCATGTAATGATCTCTCTGCTTCATCAAGAACTCTTGGAGAACCTCCTCGAATTAATATTGATACAGCTTTTGGGTTCTTGCATCCTTCAATAAATACCCATTTATCAGTTTCAATCTTTCTTTCTTCAACTAATGCCGCAGAACCAATATCATCCTTCGTAAGATCTTTGAGGTTTGAAACTATTCTTGCTCCTGTAGCTTTAGCTAATTTTGTCATGTCGCTTTCTTTTACTCTTCTGACTGCCATGATTCCCTCTTGTGCTAAATAGTGTTGAGCAATATCGTCAATTCCTTTTTGACATATTACAATGTTCGCACCAGATGCAACTATTTGATCTACGTATTGTTTCAACATTCTATTTTCTTCATCTAGGAATTGTTTCATTTGCAATGGATCGTTTATTCTAATTTCAGCACTAATTTCTGTTTTTTCGATTTCTAATGCAGCATTAACTACTGCAATCTTTGCTTTATTGATAGATTTTGGCATACTTGAATGAACTACTTCTTTGTCTAATACGATACCTTTAATTAATGAAGTTTCACTCATTGAAGCTCCCGGTTTCTTATCAATCTTGATATTTGCTAAATCAATTTTTGTTTCTCCGTCATTATTGCCTGAAACTAATAACAAAGCATCAACAACAATTTTTGATAATTCTTTAGCTTCTTCTGCAACTAGTTTACTCATCATGCTGGTCGAAGCAATTTTTATTAATACATCTCTATTGTTCTTATCAACTTTAATTGCAATTTTCTTTAAAATATTAAGTGCTTCTTCAGCAGCTCTTGCATATCCATCTATTACCATCGTTGGATGTACTTCTTTATCAATCAATTCTTGTGCTTTTTCTAATAATGCTCCAGAAAAAACAACCGATGTAGTGGTACCATCTCCTACTTCATTGTCAGTAGTTCTTGCTACTTCTACCATCATTTTTCCTGCTGGATGTTGCATGTCTATTTCTTTCAAAATAGTAGCCCCATCATTTGTTATCGTTACGTCTCCTAGACCATCTACTAACATTTTATCCATTCCTCTTGGACCTAATGATGTTTTTACTAATTGTGCTACTAATGTTGCAGCAAATATGTTATTTTTTTGTGCTTCTTTTCCCTTTGTTTCGCTAGAACCTTCTTTCAAAATAAAGACAGGTTGTCCGTTGTTATTACTCATTAATAATCACATTTTTGTACGTAAAACTATGTTTTTAACTTTTTCTCTGATTCTTGAAACTTAACGTAATGTACATCAAATGGAGCCTTTTTGTCCACTGAACATTTTATTCTCAATACTTTCCGAAAATTAGGTTCAACTTGTTCATTCTCTCCAGAAACCAATTTTTTAATATTTATTCCACCTTCGCAAACTAATTCTATCGTGATTCTATTTCCCGCTATTTTTTTCACTTTAATCGAAATAACCTTTCTTGTGAAATACTTTCTTTTATTCATCGAATATATTGAAATATCTTTGTCACTGAAATAATTCTCAATCTTTCTTATCCTCTTTTCATCTTTTATGTTTGACTCAAAATTCACTTTTGCCTTCATGATGAAACCATTGTCAATTATTGGCCTTTTTGTTAGAATTTCTGCAGACTTGATTGTAATTCCATACTTCATTTTCTTTTCTCTAAACAACGCCTTACGTTTGGTTGGCGAACTTATCTCTGCAAAAAATGGCCTTCCTTTATATTTCACTAAACTATTCTGATCTTCACTCCCTATCCAAGATATTTTTATTTCATTTGCATTAAATTTCTTCTTTAAGTATTTTTGTATTTCATTCTCTATCGAAGGTAATTTCATAAACCCAGAAAACTTACATGTCTTACATCCTTCACTTCTACATTGTTTACATCGTTGTTTTTTCTGATTAATACCTCTCTCATTTTTCACATACATTCCTTTTACAAATATTGGCCTAGATGATAATTCAATTTCATCAAATAATGTGTTAACAAGGATATTTAGTTCAGGTCTATTGAGTCTAATCGTTTTACCATTCTTTCTTTTAATTATTTTTGATAATTCTTTAGTTATTTCACTCTTTATTGGTTCGCCTCCTTTTACCTTAAATTCTGAACGCACTATGTCTTCTCTTTCTATTATTTCTGAATCAAGAATTGTTCCTACCATAAAACTTGAATATTCATATTTTTCAGTTTCTGTTATGATTTTTTTTGCAAGTTTACCTAGATCATTCATCATTCCCTCACAAATGAAACATTCTTTTTTAATTTGGTTCTTTTTTATTATCTCTCTGATGTTTTTTCCATTTATTCTATTAGTAAAATTACTTGAAAATTGTCTTCCTAAACAACTATCGCATAATTTATACCTGTTAAAAACCCTTTTCGCAGTTCTAGTTTTAGCATCCAGATTTAATTTGCACCTAACTTTTTCATCAATTGTCGCATTCCTCGTCCTTTACTAGCTTTCATCATTTGTTTGGATTGTTTATACCTGTTCAACAATTCCTTTATCTCTTTTTCAGACCTTCCAGAACCTATTGCTATTCTTTTTATTCTTGACGAATTCATTAAATCTGGGTCCTCCTTCTCATCTTTTGTCATGGATTGAATTATAAACTTCCATTTCTCCATATTCTCTTCTATGTTATCGATATCTTTTTCTGGAACTTGTGCTGCCCCTGGAATCAATTCCATTACTTTTTTTAAGGATCCCATCTTGTTAATTTGTTCCAATTGTTCATATAGATCGTTTATTGTCATTTTTCCCGACATTATTCTTTGCATCTTTATGTCCTGATCTTCTGACTGAATCTCCTTTAATCTTTGTAATAATGTTTGAATATCTCCCATTCCAATTAATCTTCCAACAAATCTAGTTGATACAAATTCTTCTAAATCATCAATTCTTTCTCCTGTACCTATGAAAAATATATTTGCATTGGTATTTGTTACAGCTGCTATTGCACCTCCACCTTTTGCAGCTCCATCTAGTTTTGTTATTATTATTCCACCAATTGAACTAACTTCTGTGAACGCTTTTGACTGAGCTTCTGATTGCTGTCCAATCGTAGAATCAATTACCAATAAAGTGTGATCAGGTTTTATTTTCTTCGTTAATTCCTTCATTTCATCCATTAATCCACCTTCTTCTTTATGCCGTCCAGTTGTATCAATTATTATGACTTCTTTTTCTACCTTGTTGAAATAATCAATCCCCTCGTCGATAATTTTTACAGCATCTTTCTCCTTTTCTTTACCAAATATTTCAATATCAAATGGCTCACATAATGATGTAATCTGTGCTAATGCACCAGGTCTGAAAGTATCTGCGCCTATTACTCCTACTGAATGATTCTTCTTGGTCAAATATCTAGCTAATTTGCCAATTGTTGTAGTCTTTCCACTTCCTTGTATTCCTAATACCAAAATTATATTGCCTTTTGCTTTATTTAGTTCAAATTTTCTTTCTGAACCTAGCGTTGTAGATAATTCTTCATAAAGTATTTTTACAATATAGTCCCGTTTTGGTATTCCTGTAGGTATTTTTTCCCCCAATGCCCTAGTTTCAATTTTCTTTGTTAAATCGAATACGAGTTTTACATTTACATCTGCTTGAAGTAATGATCTTTGTAAATCTTTAACAAACTCCTTTATAGACTGTTCATCAATTTCATCATTTCCCACAAACTTCTTTATTGCATCTTGTAAACCTGTTTTAAGATTATCTAACATAACACATCACTTTTTTATAATTTTTAACCCTGAAATTTCTAATCTACCTCTATCTCCATACCAGATATTCTTTGATTCTATTGGTTCTAATTTATTTGAATATAATGGACCATCTAATACCAAAGTATCTAAATCTCCTCCTTCTCCCACTGCATTGAATCTATATTTATCTGCACGATCAAGTAATTCTTTTATGCTCTTTTTATCTAAATGTCTTCCTAACCACTCCTCTCCTAATCCTAGTGCTGCGACTGAAACGATTATTACATCTAGTTGATTCTCTAATATTTCACGATACAAATCTTTAGGAGAGATTCCCCAAATCGGTGCATAGTGCTCCATACCCGCCTTTTCACAAGCACTGTCGAATTTTTTTTTCTGAAAATTTGATTCTATCCCTCCTGTTATCAAGTAATCTGAATCTTGTTTTTTTAATGCATCTGTTAATGTTTCAATTTCTTTTTCTTTTGAAGTCTTAACTGGAATCCAATCTAATCCTACTACTTCTGCTATGCTTTTTACTAAGTTGATATTGTGTGTATGATACAACATACTTTCTTGATCCTCTGGTATCATTGTCATAATTTTTGTAATCTTCATTCCATTCTTATGCGCTAAATGCATTGATAATACCGAATCTTTCCCTCCAGATAGAAATGCAATTCCCTTCTTCAATTAATTTCCATATCTTATTCGAATCTACAATTATTAACTTTGATTATCTTTGCGTAATTGAAAGTCGTCGGAAAAGTTTATAGATGTGATTTGGTTACTCTCTTTTAGTTAGGAACATGAAATTAACGGGTTTATGAAAATTGACAACTATTACAGAACAAAATAAAGATTCAGACCAATCTGAAAAAGATATTTCCAATAATGGCTCTCTAGAATCAAATAATTCTAATATCTCGAATCAAGATAACCTTGAAGATATCGAGAAGATTAAAAAACAATCCGAATCATATTTCAAACAACTTCAATATCTTCAAGCTGATTTTGAAAACTATCGTAAACAAGTTTCTAAAGAATTTGAAAATCAATCTAAATTTGGCAATAATCAAATTATTCAATATCTAATCGAAATATACGAAGACTTGAAACGCGTAATTGATAATTCTGACCCCGATTCTTCTTCTTCAAAGGTATTAACTTTAATTATTAAAAATATTGAATCTATGTTCAAAGAACAATCTGTGGAAATTATTAATTCTATAGGTAATCCTTTCGATCCAAATCTTCATGAGGCTATTGCATACACTGAAAATCCTGACATTGACGACAATGTAATTATTTCAGAAACTCAAAGTGGGTATAAAATCCATGGACAAGTTTTGAGACCTTCTAAAGTAAATGTATGTAAAAACAAATCTGTCAGTAGTGGAGTTGATATAAATGAGTAAAATTATTGGAATCGATTTAGGAACAAGTAATTCAGCTGCCGCTGTAATGATTGGAGGTAAACCATCCTTAATTCCTAGCGCTGAAGGTACTAGTGTTG
>Ga0207961_1000215_pt1 | contig 16876 bp, 16 predicted proteins | sample Knorr_S7_td_250__FD_185596 | JGI IMG/M metagenome (GOLD analysis project Ga0207961, IMG submission 185596) | Marine microbial communities from Southern Atlantic Ocean transect - Knorr_S7_td_250_ad_252m_LV_B (SPAdes) (version 2) | ecosystem: Environmental > Aquatic > Marine > Oceanic | place... | reverse complement strand
GTGTGAACCATATGTCGTTGTTGTGAGCAGTTATTGCAAACGGATTGATGAATGTACCATTTGTAGGAATGTTAAATTCTGTTATCGGGCTTTCTTGAGCAAAGCTGGGCGCTACAAGAAATCCCAGAAAAAATAACAGGAGAAGAACTACAAATTTCAAAGTAAATGCCACGTTAATTACAATTAACGTGGTTGCATTTAATTCGAACGATTCTTTCTAGTGACATATACTGAGAAGCCAATTGCTAAAACGGCGATTCCCAATGAAACAAGAGAGAGTAGATCTGGAGTTGTTTCCGATGAAGATGTTTCAGTTACAGAACTGTCAGGCAATGTCCAAGCTTGGAGTATTCCAGTAGTCCTTTGGCCGAATTCACCTGCGCCTCCACTGGTAATGAAGAGTGTTGCTTGTCCATATGCATTGAAGCCTATTGAAACGCCAGCTCCTCCCAATCCACCTGTGGTGAATATTCTAAGAAGTTCGCCTGTTTCTTCGTCAACCGCATGAATCATTCCCATTCGATCAGGAACAAACACTATACCGCCACTGGTTGTAACAGCACCGTATTGGTTTCGATTTTCCATTTCGTAGACCCATTTCACTCGTCCATTTGATGCGTCGATAGCGTACAACGAGGAGTTACCAACGTGGAATGAATCAAAGTATATCGGTCCAGCGACGTGATGGAATATATCAGCTACACCGTCTTTGTATGGAGCACCTTCTTCTTCTATGTATGAAGTACAGAAGGTTTGAGTTACAACGTAAATCGTATTATGTGCAAATGCAGGGGCCGCATCGATGCCTCCTTGGAATCCAGGACATACTTGTTGACGAACTAAATCAGCTTGAGAAAGTTCCATGTCGGCGTTGTTTCCCATGTCGGCCTGTTGTGTGTTAATTGCAGGAGGGCCTACTCGAATTGATTCGTAGATAGGTTTTCCTGTAGCTGCATCAAGAACATGAACGAGGTTTGTCTTTGAGCCTACAATAACTGCTTTTTGAGTGCTATCGCCTGATTCAATTTCGGCAAGGATTGTAGACCAACGAGATTCGTGATAGTATACATCATGAGTTACGATTTGATAGTACCAATTCATTTCACCAGTATTTGCGTTTAAGGATACGACGGATGCGGTAAAGAGATTTGGTCCTGGTCGCATGTCGCCAGGAACGTCAGGAGTAGGAGCATTTGTTGTAAAGAATATGTCTCCTGTATCTTCATCTAATGCAATAAGAGTCCATACACTTCCTCCTCCGATCCAATTACAATCATGAAGTCCGTTTTTGCGTTCTTCATCGTGTCCGTGTCCTTCATGTCCTTCTTCATCTTCTTCACCGTGGCCTGCGTGTTCTTCAGCTTCATAATGTTCTTCGAATTCTGCGATGCCAGATTCTACATTAGCAAGAAGTGCAAGTAATTCATCAGTATCGGATATAGGACTAAGCATATCCTCTAGTTCGTGGACATGTTCTTCTACTACATGCATCATTTCAATTAGATCGCCTCCGTGAGGATGTTCAATTTCGTGTGTAACATCGCCTACATGTTCTTCGATTTCAGAAACGATGTTCAAAATTTCATCAACCATTCCCATGTTCAGAGGAAGTCTAGGAGCTTTTTCCTCGAATTCATGAACGTTTGCTTCAATTTCAGCCATGATTGCAAGTAATTCTTTGATATGTTCGTCTGTAGGTCCTTCTAATTCAAAAGATTCGAATTCATCGATGTCATCTTCTATATCAGTAAGTATCGAAAGTAATCCCTCGTCAGATACAGACTCTTCTAGTTCGTGGACATGTTCTTCTACTTCATGAATAAGTTCATCTAGTCTTTCCTTTGCAAAGAAATCAGATTGAATGTCGCGTGTAACGTCGTCTAAACGTTCTTCGATTTCGTGAACTATTTCTGTGATTTCATCGTTAGCGACTCCTATCTCAGTAGCTCTTTCCTCGAATTCATGAACGTTTATTGTTATTCCAGTCACCATTGCAAGTAATTGTAATTCTTCGGCTGTTAGATAATTGATTTCAGCCACATCTCCGTGTCCGTGTCCTTCATGTCCTTCTTCATCTTCTCCGTGTTCTTCGTGTCCTTCATCTTCTTCATCGTGTTCTGCGTGTTCTACTTTTTCACATTTTCCCCAGTCCCAAGGATAATTGTCAAGGTTGCCTTTAGAAACTAAATCAGCTGCCCAGTCCTCTTCATTGCCTGTAGGTGGAATTGTTTCCCATCTCCATACAAGTTCTCCAGTATCTTTATCATAAGCAGAAATGAATCCACGTTCTCCTGTGAAGCCTCCGCCTCCAGTAGGTCGTGTAATGAGAAGATTATTGTATTCAATTGGAGCAAAACTTGCCCAGTATATTCCCGTGTTCCCTGGAATGTCTTTACATGTATCAGGGATGGTAACCAATGCTTCGCCAGTCATTGGATCTAGTCCGTATATTGTACAGTCACTAGCTTGCATCCAAACTTTATCGTCAAAATAATCGATGGCATGTTGGGCGTATACTTTAGCCCACCAATCCTTTTCATCAAATGAGCCAATCGGTGCAGCAAAACGCCAGAGTAGTTGGCTGTTCTCTGCATTTAGTGCATAGAGAACGTTGAATTCACTGGCTATGTAAACAATGCCGTTTACAACAAGTGGTACGGTTTGCACGCCAGTTGGTACATGAGGTACCTCAAAATTAAATCCGCCTTCGCCACCATGATCATGACCTGCATGTCCGTCTCCTTCGACCGCGATAACTTCGCCAGGTACTCCTCCTCCGCTTCCCCAGTATCCAGGGACTTGGAAGATCCACCTTAGTTCTAAATCGTTGATGTTGTCCTTTGTGATTTGTGTTTGTGGACTGAAGCCTGTATTGGTTCGGTCAAATGCAGGATGTTCCCAGTTAAGGCCTTCCATTTGTGCTGTAGCCTGAAAGATGGAAGAGGGGATGAGTAATAAAAATATAAACAGTGTAGCAAGGTTAATAATTTTCATTAAATTATTAATAACTTAATAATATATTAACTTATTGTAAAAAATTAATAATTTAATTTTTCTTATAGAATCTCAAGAACGCCAGATACAACAAACCAACGATAGAAGTAAGAGCGAATGAACCAATCAATCCACGTCGTGAAATTCCTTCGTCTTCAGTAGGTGAAGAATCAGGAAGACCTAAAGCAGTTACAATGCCAGGTTTACTTCCGCCTGTTGCGATGTACAAACGCATGTCGCCATTTGCGTCAGATGCAATTGTTACTCCAGTGTTTCCTGCACCGTTCATAGGAATTTGTTTCAAGACATCGCCGGTTTCAGAATCAAGGGCGTAAAAGTTTCCAGAAAGATCGACAAGATATACTACACCGCCACTTACAGTGACTCCGCCTTGATATCTGGATTCCATTGGAAAGGTCCATTTAATTTGTCCTGTAGAAACATCGATTGCATGAACCGATGAGCTCTGTCCTATCAAAGATGGTTCTATTTGAAAACCATTAATCAGTTTGTCTTTGTATGGAACTTTTCCTACATTGAATTGAGAGCAATAATTTTGAGTAGCTACAAAGAAAGTGTTATCAGCAAATGCTGAAGTGCTTGCAGCGCCTCCAAAAGCACCTGGACAATATTCACGTCCCTCAAGAACGTCTTGAGACAGATTCATATCAGCATTGTTTCCCTGGTTTGTGTTGTATGCACTGATTTTTTGTGCTCCAAAACTAATAGGATCGTGTAAAAGCTCTCCTGTTGCAGCATCGAAGACGTATGCGTAATCGCCTTTTGTGGATGACAGAATGACCTTTCTTTCTTCGCCGTTGACTGTAGCATTTGCAAGAATTAATGAACGAGCTGGTTCATGTCCATTGATATCGTGAGGAGTGGTTTGATGGTACCAGATCATTTTTCCAGTATTCGCATCGAGGGCAACAATCGAATTAGCGTAAAGGTTTGGACCCGGTCTAAGAGACGCGTCATATGACAATGCAGGAGCTCCGGTTGGGAAATAAATTATTCCAGTAGACTCATCTACGGCAATCAAGGAAAATATCGAACCGCCGCCAATCAGGTCGTTCGCGCCCCAATCACCCGGATATGGATTTATGTTTCCTTTTGCTGCGTCATTAAAATCCCATTCAGGATCCCCGCCACTTGGCGGTACAGAGAACCATTGCCACAATAGCCTTCCATTAAATTCATCATAACCAGCAACAAAGCTTCTGCCTCCTCCGCCACCTGCAGACACTCTGCTAATTATTATTGTCTCAAAGAATGTTGGAGAATAATGTCCAACGTATTTTCCTGAATTACCTGGAACATCTGTACACGTATCCAATATCTCGTTTTTTATTTCTCCGGTGAATGGATCAAAGCCGAAGATGTTGCAGTCATTAGTCTGCATCCAAAGCAAATCATGGAAAAAGCTAATCGAGTGTTGCGCTTCAAGCATCGACCATTCGTCAGAGATTGCAAGTTCTACAGGATCATATTGAAATGTCCAAAGTTCTTCGCCATTAAGTGTGTTGAGAGCAGTGAGTTTATTCGACTCAGTGACAAAATACAACAGTCCATAGACAGCAATGGGCGGCGCATGCGTTCCAAATGCCATACGTGCTCCAGGAATTGGTGCAGGCCTTTCGGGGGACTGATAGATCCATTTCAGTTCAATTTCGTGGACATTGTCACGAGTTATGATCTGTTGTGGATTATGTCCAGAATTAAACATGTCAAAAGCAGGTTGTGTCCAATTGAGTCCTTCTGGAGATTGCGATATAGCTTGAGGAATAAAAGTGAGTAAAAGGAGAGAAAGAAAAATAGTAATAAATTTCATATTTTTTTGTCATATCTTTATATTATAACCATCAATAATAGTTTTGTGCGAAATTATATTATCATAGGCGTCGCTGTTTTAGCTGCGATTGGCATTGGTTATCTTTTGATTAGTAATGGAGAGAATCCAGAATCCAATATAAATTCAGAAGTAGTTGAAAAAGGATTCTTCAATGTAGAGCCTGAACAGGAAGTTGTACAGACAATGTTTGGTGAAAAAGTTGAAACAAGATTTTTACTTTCCTCGGAACTCGGTTTTGAATCAGATGTAAAGTTTTCAATAAAGACTCCGTTGATTGGAGTAAAAGTTGATTTTGATAATACTGCTTACTTTGTTAGTCAGGAAGGCGAACAAGTTGCAACGGTCACTTTCGATCCAATGGAAGAGATGGCAGTGGGTCAGCACAATATGACTATTGTTGCAAAGAGTCAGAATACTGTAAGAACGTTCTTCGTGATTCTCGATGTAGTCGGGATGGATGAAGTTCAGATAGATATCGAGAATTATAATTTTGAACCTCATGGATTAACGATTGTTCAGGGAACCAAGGTGACGTGGTATAACAAAGATGATGTGATTCACTCAGTAACTGCTCCGGATAATATGTTCGACATGGATATGCAAAGACAGGATTATGCAAGTTTTGTATTCGACGAGGTTGGTACATTTCCATACTTTTGTAAGCCACATCCATACATGATTGGAACGATTACTGTAATTCCAAAATAGTCTAGTGATAAAATTAATAATTTTTTAGTAATATTTATTAATGAAATGGTCTCAATAGACGCATATGTCAGCTCAATATGAAAAGTTTATTCCTATTCCGCTTCTCATAGCAACCGCAATAGTAGGTTATATGATTTTTACAGGTGGAATTCCTATATTAGGAATTGGCGGAGAAGATGAATCTCTGTCGATCTCTTCTGTTGGAGATATATCACCTTTACTTCCAAATGCACCAAAGTACAAATGTCCAAATTGGATGGATGCAGACACATGTACAACTTTATCAAATTCATGTGGTAATGGTGTATGTGATGCTCACGAATTATGCAACACATGTCAATTCGACTGTGGTTGTGGTGGAGCTCAGGTATGCAATGCACAAACAGGTAGATGTCACTCCCCAGCTGGAGTATGTCAAGCACCACGTGGCGCTGCATAATCTAACAAAACAAGTTATTCACTAGGATATTAACAACGTGATATTTTTATTTTAGTGAGTATAGTTTTTTTTTGTAGGAAATGAGTATGAAAAATAATTCAAATCAGTTGTATGCAATAATCGGCATAGTCTTACTAGCAGTAGCGGTATTCACATTTGTTGGGTCTGATGATGAGATGGCGGAAACGCCTGTCGTTGAAGAACAGATTGAAATAGAGATTGCAGAAGAACCCTCAGTAGTTGAAGACAAAATAAGAGAGTTCGAGATCAACATAGTTGACAGGAAGATGACATTAGATCCTTCGATAATTTCAGTTGAAGTAGGTGATCAAGTGCTATTGAATATAATTACAGATGAGGATTTGATATTTCATATACATGAATATGATCATGAGATAACGCTTGCGGCAGATGAGGGACAAGTGTTGAGTTTTCCTGCAATGTTCCCTGGCAGATTTGAGATTGAGATTCATCCAGTAGAACATGATAGTGAAGAGGATATGAATAGGGAAGAGGAAGAAGAGCACGACCACGGGGAAGGAGAAGCCATATTGATTGGATTCTTGGAAATCATGCCTAAAGCGTGATTCAATAAGTTTTTTTGTAGACATTACACAATTATGTATACGTTCAGGAAATGAAGAGATTATTTTTTATCATAATATTAATTCAGATTTTACTTATTCCTAATGCCTATGCTCACGGTTTCGGGTCGAAGATAGATCTTCCTATTCCTGGATACCTGTATTGGTTTGGAGGAGGAGCTGCTGTGATTGCATCGTTTGCCATAATCAGTTTGTTCGTTAGAAGCAAGGCGCATGATGATTCCTATCGGACGTATAATTTAAGGAACGTTGGAATCGTTGATGCGTTGTATAGAAACAAATCATTGTTGAATGTGTTCAAGGTCATTTCAGTTTCACTGTTAATATTGACAATTCTGACAGGAGTATTAGGATCTCAATTCCCTGTCAAGAATTTCGCGCCAACGTTTGTTTGGGTAGTTTGGTGGGGCGGATTCATTTGGCTGCACATACTCTTCGGAGACAGTTGGAACTTTGTGAACCCATGGAAAAACATTTTTGAATTAATTAAATTTGATGAGAAACCGCTGAGACAATATCCTGACAAGTTAAAGTCATGGCCTGCCTTCGGGTTTTTCCTAATATTTGCATGGATTGAATTGGTTTATCCTACGCCAGCACATCCTCAGTTTCTTGGAAACATAATTTTTGTCTATTCAATAATTGTTCTGGCGGGAATGCGTGTCTTTGGAAAGGACAAATGGTTGGACAACTGCGAGCCGTTCACGGTTTTCTTTAATTTTGTGTCGAGTTTTTCGGCAACTCGTGTAACATCGGATGGAAAGATATTGTTACGTCCTATCGCTTCTGGATTATTGGATGCTCGTTATCGTTTTGATCAGCTATGTTTTCTAATCTTAATATTGTCTGTAGTATCTTTCGATGGGTTAATTTCAACTTTGTTTTGGTATGATGTGATTGGTATAGATGCCTTTGGGGGAAGTGGAAGATACGATGTAATATATGTCAACACTGCGGGAATCATGGTGTCGTTTTTGGCATTTTTCTCCATATTCTACTCCTTTGTTGCAATATCAAGAGCAATTACAAAGACAGATATTACAACTTTGGATCTTGCGCAGAAGTTTGTTCCAGCGCTTCTTCCTATATCAATCGTCTATCACCTGGCACACTACTCGGCATATTTCTTTTTGAATGGGCAGTTAATTATCAAGTTGATTTCCGATCCGTTTGGTTTTGGTTGGGATATCTTTGGAACAAGTTCGTATGAGATTGTGAGGACCATAGATTTCATATTGCTTTGGAATTATCAAGTAGCAGTAATTGTGATTGGTCACATACTTTCAGTCTATATAGCCCATAGAATCTCTCTCAGAGTTTTCAAAGATAGCAGGAAATCAATCATGAGTCAGGCGCCAATACTGTTACTGATGGTTGGTTACACAATACTTGGTCTTTGGTTATTGTCCACCTCTTCTGTGTAATATGAAATTTTTATAACTAATCCAAAGTAACTTTTCCTATAGATGAAGCAAGAGATAGAGAATCAAGATATGCCAGAGGTAGGAGAGTTGGTTCTGGCTTTAGTAACAAGTATGTCTAGTCATGGAGCTAAGGTCGTATTAGAAGAATACAATAACATGTATGGATTTTTGCATGTTTCTGAGATTGCTACGGGTTGGGTCAAGAATGTATCAAGATTTGTCACCGTAAATCAGAAAGTTGTATTGAAGGTAATACGAGTAGATTCGGCTAGGACAGAAGTAGATCTTTCATTGAGGCAGGTCTCAGGCGAAGACAGGAAACAGAAATTATTATCTGTGAAAAGATATGACAAGTCCAGGTCTATATTTGACACTTTACAGACAAAACTCAAACTCACCGATGAACAAAAGAATGAATATTTTGACAAGGTTGAAGATCAATTTGTTACAGTTTACTCGGGATTGGAGGAGCTGATAAGAGACGGCAAGGCATTTGGCCAATTAGATATTCCAGAGAAAACAGTAGCTGAATTAACAGGTATTTCTAAAAGCAAGATAGCAATTCCAATGGTAAATGTTACAGGCATAATTCAAGTAACTACGCAGGATTCTGACGGGATTAATTTAATCAAGGATTCTATGTCACAAGTTCTTTCAAACAAAACTGGGAAAAGAGTAGAGATTTCTTATCTAGGATCTCCAAAATACAAGATAACAGTTTATTCGGAAGACTACAAATCGGCGGAAAAGAGGTTATCTTCTGCGTTGGAAAAGATAAAGAAGTCTATTGGAAAGAAGGCAGACTTTTCATTTTCTAAGGAGCAGACATAATGAAATATCTTCTTAAGAAATGTCCTAACTGTTCCGAGTACAGCTTGCAGGAAACTTGTGAAAAATGTAATGAAAAAACTGTATCGCCTCATCCGGCAAAATTTTCTCCAGATGATAAGTATGCACGTTTGAGAATTGCTGAAAAATACGATTAGTCTTTTACTATTTCGTAGATCAATACACCACTAAATCGACCCTCAGGTGCATCTGGTTGAAGACTTTCTGAAGCAAAGGCAAGTCTTAAAGGACCGTTTCCGTCTGCTGGATACTTCATTTGGTATTTGAATAGATCTGTTGTTTGAGCAGAGAATGAATACTCTCGGTATACATTATTTTCACGGTCTATAGCCATTTCCCATGTAAATGGCATCAATTTACCAAGGAATGAATTTTCCCAGAAGTTTTCGTTAGGTGAGAATCCGTCAGCTTCCATGAATTGAGCGTCTTCGAAGCCTCCAATTCTAATGAACCATTGTTTTTTACTTTCGTCTCCACCACCGCCTAAGACATACAGGTCTCCAAATTGTGAGTTCTGGGATTTTTGTCCAGCTACGAATATCAATACATAATCAGCGTCAAGCGATTCTAGAATTGCCAAGGACTCTTCTTCGGGTGACATGAACATTTGGCCAAGAACTTCAATTCTTGTACCATTTATTGTAGCATTATCCGCCAGGCTTGTCCGGTTACCCATAACCGTAATCCAATATCCATAGTCCCACCATGCAGCAACTACAGAATCTTCTGGAGTAGAATCACTTAGCCATGCAAGTGCTTCAAGGAAGCTTGGATCAGTTCCTCGGAGTGTACTGCCTGAATTAGAGATACTAGTAGGAATGTCTGCTGCGAAAACCCAATTATAACCATAAGCTGGCACAACTACAGGGATACACAACACAGTAATCATAAAAATTGAATAAAGAATTTTTAATCCTGTACGTGTTTCAGATTTGCCAGTGCCTTGTTTTCCGATTCCTGTAAGCAATGGTCGAAATATCGACGAAGTTACAGTAATGAATCCTACCGCTGCGAGAAAAGCTATTGCAAGAGATGAGAAAATCATTAGACGAGAGAATGAACCAGATATGTAGGCTCCTGAAGCTGCAAGTACAAGAATGAAAGCAGAATTAATATCGCGTTTATCAAGTAACTTCATAGCGCCAAAGACTGCAAATGGTAAAAGAATAAGATATTCTTGGAAGAACTGTGCGCCTGTAGGGACAAAGTGTTCTGCTACAGATTCGACCAACGGAACTCCACTTCTTCTAAATGGCATGATTACAGTGAGATAACGTCCACTTACTTCAGATAAGAATCCTAAACTTAGAATTACAATGGCGCTAAAGAAGAGTCCAATGATTGTATTCTTCAAAATGTTGGTGTATTCATACACAACTGCGAAGTTTCTTATGATATTTGCGAGAATCACAAAGGCGAGAGAACCCAATAATGCTATACCAGCTGGAGAAAGAATTAAAGCGGCACCAGGACGCGGTGAGATTGCAGCAATAATAAGATAGAAAGCGACAAATATTGATGTTGAGAAAACTGCTCTTCTCTGGTCAATTTTTAGAAATGGCATGACAAGAATCAAGACTGCAAATACAATGTTGAAGAATTGAGCGCCACCCCAAGATGTTAGTGCAATGCCTAAAAGTGAACCTGCAAACATAGCACGAAGTGCAAGATTTCGATTTGAACGGTCAGAGTCGAATAACGTTAGGAACAGGTAGCAGCCAGAAAGAGCAAGCAATAATGCAAAAGGTTCAGATTTGAACCATCCAAGGTTACCTCTTTGGATTACTGATGTTGAGAAAGCTATGATTAGACTAGCGAATAGAGCGCCGCCGGAAGAAGTAACTCGACGAGCAATTAGATAAATCGGGATTATACTAAGTGCGCCGACAACTGGAGGGAAGATAACAATGAAATCATACAATGAACTAGATAAGCCAAAAATATCTCTCGCAATTATATAGAATATCGCTCCTGCAAAGTGTAGACCTACCTGAGAAGTTCTAGCTACAGGTCTTCCTTCTGGATACCAGGTTCTATAATCATGCCAACTGAAATAATCTATTAAACCAGAAATTCCACTTGCGTCAAAAGCATCAACGATAAATTTTGATGCATAATAGTCAAAGAAAGGATCGAATTCATTAAGGAAATAACCATATTTTACAGGAAATATTCTGAGCATAAGTGCAGCAGAAAAGATAATTGAAAGACCCATAACAACAACAAGAGTTTGTCTTGATGTAACTGGTCGTATAGAATCAAACTTGATAGATTTTAAAGAATCAACTATTGACATCTAATCAACTCGAGAAGTATTTGTTCCGTGTATTTTTGCTTTTCCACCGGTATTTTCTACAAGAACTGCATTACACTTTTCGCAGTTAATCTTAAGTGATGAAGCTGAAAATACAACGCGAGATGTTCCACATTCTTGACATTGAACTGAAATGAATGAACTACGAGGTTGTGGAATATGTACTCGAGAAGTTTTCATGCTACTATCTCCAGTTTTCTAATTCTAAATCCACGGCCCATGCATACTTTGCTGCAGTCTTTACATTTATAACGTAGTGTGATTTTCTTGGTTGTTTTTGCGGTACGTTTGAGTTCTGGGAATTTTTGTCCACCATAACCCTTGCGGTCTTTTTCGTGATTACGGGCTCCCAATGAACTTCTTCTTTGCTTGCCTGCTTTGTAAATAGATATGGTATTGACTGTATGCTTCTTGCACTTTGGACAGTATCGATTTGTTTGCTTTCCTATTTTCATGGTCGGTAAATCAGTAATGAACTATCTTAAAATATCTTATTTGAACTTTTATTATTTATCAAAGTTCCATGTTCAATTCTTCTACTTTTTCCTGCTGAATGAGCAATTTAGCGTTATCAGTGGGCAATATTGCCACATCTCCTTGCTTGAAAGGGCCATATGTGCGAGAATCTATGCCTACTGCTGAAGGTGAATCTTCGAGGAATTTGACTGCTTGATATTGATTAACGTCATGATTGTCCAGGCCATTAAGAAATGAGAGACTGCCATCGTTTATAGCTTTGAGTAATTTTACATTACGTTTAGATGCATTAATCAGTGGTTCAAGAACGTATTTTTCCTCGTTTGTGAGCAGATTTGCATTGATATTATTCTGATCAGTAATTGCCTTATCAAGTCTTGTACGAAGGAGCATTTGAGATAAATTGGATAATATTTCTTTTTCTTTGGAGTTTACCATTTCTTCAATTGTTTGGAGATTGTTTACGTCGTTATTATTAATTGAATGAATATGATCTGTAACGTTACGGTAAAGATCTTCCGGAATATCAGTAAGGTCATTGGTTTTTTTCTCTGATTCCAAGGCAGAATAAAGTTTTTTTGTTAATTCTTGAGAAGACATGTAATTATTTCTAAGGGTTGAATTAGATATAACTATAACTGGTTAGACTTTTTAAATAGACGAGTTCAAGCTACCTGCGCAAGTTTGTTTGACATTAGATATACGCCGGCGTATTTTGGCAATGAAAGTGTTTGGTTTTTATATGGGCCGTATGACACTCCTTTTAGTGCGAATTTAGGGCAGAAACTAATATTAATTTTAATTGGTTCGTTATCCAGGACAACTGATTGTGTATATGGGTCAAAACTGTCGATACTATTACAAAGAGTTTTACAAAGACCGCTTTTTTCATGTAATGAGTTAGGCAGTCGGAAAATTCTAGAAGTGTCTGAAGTAACTAATGGATCAATAGTGGACCTAACTTTTTTTATTCCGTCTTCAAAAAGTTTGCTAAATCTTATATTTTTAGAATTATAGATTCTTGCAACTTTTTCGGTTTTACTAAAGTTTGTAAGAGAGCTGTCATCATAATTCTCAAAGAATTCCATCAATCTTCCTCGCCAACCTGGTTCTGTAGATTGAGGCAGGCGTAGAAGCAGGTCTTTGAAGTTGGTTTTCTTATCGAAGCCCATATACTTCAAATCAAGTTCTTTCGCGAGAACGTAATTAACAATTTCTCTCCTTTCGTGTTTATCTAATTTTTCGTACATTGAACTTTCAACAGTGAGATGGTATCCTTTATTGCCAGAGAAGAAGATAGAGATTTCTTTCTTGTTAATACCAAAGTCATTCATAAGAATATCATTTAGTTTTATAATTTCTTCTTTTGCAGCATCTAAACAGATTGTACACGACCAGTTAAGAACTGTAATTTTATTTTCTTTGCATTTAGTACACGCTTTAGGTCTTAGACCTATGCCAACCTTTTTACAATCACGGCATAACCATCGATCATGTTCTTGTTTACATTTGAGTTCCAAGTCATCGCAATCGATATCAAACGCAAGATCTCCACCATTCCATCCCTTGTCTTCCATAGGGAGTGAAGGATCGTCATAGTAAGAACATGATGCATAGACTCCTTTAGGAGCTTTAAGTACCAGTTCGTCAATAAATGAAGAGAAACTTGTTACCGATAGATGTCGTTGCATGAATCCATCAAAAGGCCAATAACCGAATTCTCGTTCGTGGATTCGTGAAGGTTCAGAAATACGCGATTTATTTTGTTTATAATATTCGCTAAATGTTTGTTTTAAAAAATTAACTGTTTTTTCTTCCATTTTTTTTCACCGCTGTTTTACTATTGAATTGTAAAGGATTCTTGATTGTTCCACATGCATCAGTTTTGTAGCAAAAATCTTTCATTTTCATTGTGCTGCAGCTAGGCACGTCGTATTTTGTACCACCTCCTTTGAGCCCTGCAATGTGTTCAACTTGATAGCGCGTAATATTTTGATTGAAACCAAGATTTGTCGGATACATATCAATAACGTCTTCAACTGTTTTGCCTGCACGTAACAAGAATGTTGTCATGAGGAATTTGCCAGAATGAGGCACTTGATCTCCCTTTTGAATCATTTCGATGGCTTTGGCAACACAAGGAGGATATTCTCCTGAAAATACCTGTATTTTAGCCTTAGGAGGACGTGGAGCGACTTTCAAAATCTGTTCAAGTGTGGATTTCATCGATTCGTCTTCCAACAAAGCAGGGGGGATTTTTAGTTCTTCGATTTTGGAGCGGATCATTTGGTAGATTTCTTCCCTGAGTAGAGTAATCAATTCATCCTGAGTGAGAAATACATAACCAGATGAAACAGATCTGTTTACAAGTCTCCATTGGTTTTTTGGAAGGGAGATTGAACGAGATAAATAATCACTTAAACTGATTTTGTACTTGAATCTATTTTTAACAAGGAAATCAGAAGTGACGTTAAACTCTTCGTTAATGTTTTTGCTTTGGCTAAGTTTTACATTAAGAATAGTCTTGAAGATTTGAGGTATAACATCGGGATTTTCATTATGAAGAATTTCTTCTACGCGTCGTGATTCAGCCAAAGCGAATCTAGAAATCAGATAGCTCTGGTTGGTCGATTTAATAAGTAACATTGCAATAGGAAATGAATATTTCGATATAGTCTTCATTTCAATGGTTTCATCAAGTTCAGGGGAAGTGCCGTTTTTGAGACTATAAATTATACGATCTTTTGCATTTTCAAGAATTGGTAATTCGGAATTGAGAAAGTCCTGGATATTGCGTCCAGTCATTTGTTTTCCTACTTCCGGTAGAAATGGATATTTTGATTCGTCGTCTTCGCCGATAATATAATTCAATATATCTATCAAAGGAGTATAGTACTTGGTTTCTTATAATAATTCAATAAAATAGATATCTTAAAAAAGATGAAGATGTCATAAATATAATAATGCAAAGTCCATACGAAGAAAGAGCCGGAGAATTACTGAAAGAAAAGAAAAAAGAACTGCGCAGTCTGAAAAAGGAGATTCTGACGGAGAACGGATTTTTTGGTAAAAGACGTTTAGAAAAAAAGATAAAAGAAGCTACAGAGGACATCGAATATCTAAAGAACGACATATACAGATATAGACGCGGAGTAGCTTGGAACAAGCAAATGGAACTCAAAAGAATAACAAAACGATAAATAAATTAATATTTGTACAAATTATTTTTAGGAAATTGAATAAACGTTCATAATTTTATGCTGATGCTTTATATATAGCCAGTTTTTTACATATATTATGCCATACGAAAGAACAGCTGAAGGGCTCAAAATAAAAAAATTGAGTACCCAAGATGTAATGAATAAGATTCAAAGTGAAGACATTAGGTTCATAGACCTACAGTTCACTGATGTACCTGGAAAATTACAACATGTAACAGTGCCTGCTCATACATTAGATGAAAGTGCATGGAATGACGGTATACCAAAATTAGATGGTTCGTCAATTAGAGGTTTTACTGGTATCAATGAATCAGACATGTTATTGAAACCTGATCCAAATACATTTGTAGTAATCCCTTGGTCTGATCCAAGTAAAAAATATGCAAGAGTTTTATGTTCTATAAATTGGGGCATGGGTCATCCTGTACACAAAGGAGGTCCATTAGCTAAAGATCCAAGAGGTGTAGCACAGAAAGCAGAATCATTCTTGCAAGACAACGGATATGATACATCATTCTGGGGTCCTGAATTAGAATTCTTCGTTTTTGATGCTGTGACATGGGATACACAAATACCAGCGTCTGGACAGAGTTATTCGATTGAAAGTAAAGAGGCCATATGGGCTCCTGGAGGTCCAATGGGTACAAATGTCCCTATTAGACACAAAGAGGGATATTTCCCAACAACACCACAGGATACATTAATGGACTTTAGAAATGATGCATGCACTGCAATGGAAGATTCTTTTGGAATCGTTATTGACGCTCATCACCATGAAGTAGCAACTGCGGGTCAATGTGAAATCAACATGATGTATGATACATTGGTAAGTCAAGCAGATAGCGCTCAATCATTCAAATACGTAGTAAAGAATGTAGCCCACCAGAAAGGAATGGTAGCAACATTCATGCCAAAGCCATTGGTTGGCGACAACGGCACAGGAATGCACTGTCACCAGAGTATCTGGAAAGATAAGAAAAATGCATTTTATGATGAGAGTGATGAACATTCACAATTAAGCCAGACAGCAAGGTACTACATTGGCGGTATTATGGCACACACTCGTGCATTAGCCTGTATTGTAGCACCTACAACAAACTCATACAAACGACTTGTACCTGGATTTGAAGCACCTATCTACATAGCTTGGAGTAGGAGCAACAGATCTGCAAATGTCAGAGTTCCAATAAATATCAAGGGATCAGAAAAGGCAAAAAGAATTGAATTCAGATGTCCTGATACAACTGCAAATCCATATCTTGCATTCCCTGCAATGTTATGTGCAGGACTTGACGGAATCAAGAACAAAATAGATTGCGGAGATCCAGTCGACGAGAATATCTATACGCTTTCCGATGATCGTAAACGTGAATTGGGTATCAAAGCATTGCCAAGAGACTTGGCCGAAGCTGCCGATGCATTAGAAAGCGATAATGAATTCTTAAAACCAGTTTTCGATGGAGATCTTTTGGAAACTATATTAGAATTCGCAAGAGATGCACACTTCGATGTTACATCAAGAACTCATCCACACGAGTTCCAATTGTACTTCGATGTATAGTTGACAAGATAATTACAAATCGGAGGACTTTGTCCTCCACAAAATTTTTTTATTTTATTTCAAGAATGTTACGCTTGAGTATTATGTACAACAGAATTGTACTTGTAATAAATTCAATTCCCAGGTAGCTTCCGTTATAGACTGCAGAATACACAGCGACAGGAGTTCCTTCTGGTGCGTATTCTCCAAACCAGACAACTCCCGAGATGAAATGAGCTAGAAACCTACCAAAGATTCCTACAAATGTTGCAGCAATAACGTTACTTGAAAATATTCCAGCCAGACCCAATGCGCCAAACGCTAATGGATAGTCCAACAGAAATTGAATTGGGCTAACTATGAAAGGCGGACGGAATGCAAGAGTTACTATTGAAAACAACATTCCAGCAGCTATTCCGTAAACATATCCTCGACGGATTGCGAACAACAGAA
>Ga0207961_1000213_pt1 | contig 16944 bp, 10 predicted proteins | sample Knorr_S7_td_250__FD_185596 | JGI IMG/M metagenome (GOLD analysis project Ga0207961, IMG submission 185596) | Marine microbial communities from Southern Atlantic Ocean transect - Knorr_S7_td_250_ad_252m_LV_B (SPAdes) (version 2) | ecosystem: Environmental > Aquatic > Marine > Oceanic | place... | reverse complement strand
TATTAGTGATTCAAATCTTCCTGAGCTTAGAGACCAGAGGTTATCAATTTCCTTTTTGAGCCATAAAATCCCATTTAATCTTTTTGTCTTATCACCATATAGAATCCAAGTCTCAATGCTCTTTCCGCCAAAGCCTCCACCACCACCGTATCTAATGTAAAGTCCATTCGAGTTTCCATCATAAGCATTAGAAGTAGGCGGCCAGGGTAAAATATTTAGATCAATGTCATAGTATCTAGGCTTATCAAATATAATATGAGTCTTTATGCCTCTTTTTGTAGTGTTATTTGTTCTGTCTGTGTCCGGCATATACTGGTCAGGATCAATAACAACCTTACGACAATTATCTGGGACATCTAAAACAGATATTTTTTCTGTTGGCCTCATCCATGTCCTCTTTATTTCATCATTATTTTTATCATAGAAAGCAAGCTCAACCGCTGAGTTGAAAGTTCCCAAATTTTCAAGCTGATAGTTGCCACCTTTTTTCGAAACCGCATAGTCAATGTAGGTAGTGCTGTCGATCATATTATCGAAAAACCAGTCTATGTTTTCACCCAAGTGTTTATTAAAAAAGGAAATGAAATCTTTTGGGCCTGGGTGTCTGAATTTCCAAGAACTAAAATAATCCTGCATGATGATGTCCATTTTTTCTTCTCCAAGATATTGCTGCAGGTATCTCATCAGTACCGCAACCTTGGAATAGTTCTGTCCATAGTTTCTGTAGAAATAGTTTTCATCGGAGGAAATACTTAGTGGCTGCGTATCATCTTTGGTTGCACCAGAAGAATATCCTGCGTATTGGAAGTAGGACATGTCCACATTCTTCCCGATTCCTAATTTATTCTGTACCGCATCTATAAAAACAAACCTATTGTCTCTATCTGCGTACTTTTTCTCCCAGTAACGTATGCCAGTATACTCATTAAGACCCTCATCCATCCAAGCGTGGTCACGCTCGTTAGTCCCCAGCATTCCATATAACCAGTTATGGCCCACCTCATGCATGATAACATACTCAAGAAGATCCTCTGAGCCAGACCTTGAGATAACCGTTATATTGGGATATTCCATGCCACCACCAGCGGACATGTCACCATCTACAGCAGAAATATGATTATAGGGATAGTCTCCGTAAAACCTACTATACCATAGTCCAGAGTCGTGCAAATACTCTATTGACTTTCTCCATAACCAGGCATTTTTTGGCAGGTACATGCTCCATAAAGTAATCTTCCTGCTGGAGTCATCAAGCCAAAGATCACCCTTTTGTACGATCCAGTTGGGATCCGCAAACCAGGCAAAGTCGTGCACATTTTTTTGCCTAAAGTGTACGGTTTTGTTAGGAACAACCTTTAACGAATCTTTTTTCTTATCTTTTTTCTTTTTCTTTGGCTTATTTTTTTTGGCATATTTTCTTAGTTCTTTTTTGGTAAGATCTTTTAAAGAGTCACCAATCACCGCTAGAGAGTCTAGCCATGCTAGCTCCTTTCCTGCGCTTACCATATCACCAGTGGCCATGATCCGATAGTTTTCTGGAAGAGTAATTTTCACATCGAAGGTACCAAACTCGCTGTAGAACTCGCCCATATTCAGATACGGCATAGGGTGCCAGCCATTTTTATCATATACTGCAGGTTTGGGATACCATTGGGTAATCTCAAAATGTTTTCCGGTGTGACCAAGTCTGGAAACGACCTTAGGAAGTTTTACAAAAAACGGAGTCTCAATCGTGATTGTTTTTCCTGGAAAAATCGGCTTAGGAAGAAATACTTTTGCAACATCTATCCAATCACTATGATAGTCCCATTCTGCGCTTACTCCATCGACAGAAAAATCTAGACTATCAATATATCCCCTGTCTTTTTCTTTTGTATAAAGAAACCGAGTGCTCCCTAGTCGAATAAACTGTTTCGCCATCGCACTTGAGTCACTCTTGTACGCATTTGGCCAAAGGTGAAACCAGATAAAATCCAGGGTGTCGCTGCTATTATTTGTATAGGTGATTTTTTCAAATGCTGTAAGAGTACGGTCCGTGTCATTAAGGGTGACCTCAATATCATAACCGACATTCTGCTGAAAATAATCATCGGCGATACAGTATCCAGTCAATGCTATAAGAAAAAAATATCTTTTTATCATTTACTTAAATATTTTATTTAGCAAAGCGGCTAGTCTTATCCCCGCCTGCATAAGACGCATGTCAAGAAGAGGTCTAGTTTTAAATGTGTATTTATAATCTAGATTGTCTCCATCAAACTCATAGCAAATCTTTCGGTACTCTCTAGATTCGTGTGCAAATGATATCAGATCACCCACCAGCCACTTCCTACAAGTATTCTCATCAAATTTTAATTTTAGAAAGTTTGCATATTCAGTGTAACTAAGGTTCTGATAGTCTAGTAACTTTTCGTCCCAAACCCTGTGAAGATTGGTTGGATCATTAAACCATTTTATTTGTACACTATTTGCACCTCTATCTTTTCCATTCCCAACATGTAGCGGCTGATGTAGGTCTCCGACTAAATGGACAAGCCACTTTAAGGCTTGCTGTTTTTCTTTGGATTCAGTAGCAGCAGATGCTGCAGCCTTCGAAAATTCTTCTATTTTTTCTATTAGATCTCCCCGGTGTCTCCCCTTTACATAGTTCTCACCATCTGGTATCGTAGCATAGTGCCACGTACTTGCATGTTTCCACTTTGGATCCGATCTTATTTCATCTCCCCAAAAGCTCAAATATGCTAGATCATGGTGTCCCATAATTTTTGTTATCTCTCGCTTAGCTTTATTTGACAGCCTATCCTCAGCGACTTTACCGATGACCCTGTGACCAGTGTTACCCCATCCATATAAATATGAACACATAAATAATATAGAATAAATGTTTTTCATAAGAAGAATCTATGACATTTTACGCTGTTTTTTTATTTCACTATAGGCATCACTAACGGCCTTAAACTTTTCCTCTGCCGTTTTCTGGATTTCTTTTCCAAGATGTGCGACCTTGTCAGGATGATATTTTACAGCCATCTTCCTGTAAGCTTTTTTCACATCATTGTCAGACACACTAGGATCAATCTCTAGAATTTTATATGTGCTATCGATATCTTTTATAAAAATTGCCTTGATCGACTCGTAATCTTTATTGCTTATATTTAAATATCCTGAGATTGTATGAATCACTCTTACCTCCTCAGGATGTATCTCCCCATCAGATGCTGACAGTCCAAAAAGCACATGCATTAGCTCTAGGCGACTAGGATGATCCATAGACCTCTGGATCTGTCTGCAAACTTCGGCAGTGCTGTATTCTTGCTTCAGTATTTCCTGAAACATTTTAATAAATACTCGAGCCTGTTGCATACTAAGATTTCGTTTTAAAAACCTTTTCACATAGTCTAGCTCAGACTTAAGAAGTTTACCATCTGCCTTCATCACCTTTGCGAAAAGAACCAGGAGTGATACCATAAAATCGCCGGCCTGTGATTGTTTAACCTGTTTGTATGTCTTTTCACTTGAGCCAGCAAATATCACGCCCAGTATGCCACCAATTGGGCCAGCAAAAGCCCAGCCCAGACTACCCCACAAAATTTGTTTTCCAGATATCATTTATTTCTCCGCGTATTTTTCTTTTTTTCTAGCGGCCATACGTTTATTCTGATCGAGCTCCATTTTCCTTAGCCTTATTGATTCAGGAGTTATCTCCACAAGCTCATCCTCAGCAATAAACTCTATTGACTGGTCTAAGGATAATCTTTTGGGGGGTCGAAGGTTTACCGTATTATCTGAACCAGAGGCACGCATATTTGTCAATTTTTTTTCTTTTGTAATATTCACGTTTAGGTCCTCAGGCCTGTTTCTCTCCCCGAGTATCATGCCTGGGTATACCTCCAGACCAACATCTATAAATAATTCACCACGGTCGACCATCCCCAACGAAGCATAGGTGGTAATCTTACCAGCTCGATCGGCAACAATCGCGCCACTATTTCTCTGTGGGATTGCACCAAACCATGGCGCATAACCGTCAAAGAGTTTGTTCATAATACCAGCACCTTGTGTCTCTGTCATAAACTGTGAACGAAAACCAATAAGGCCTCGCGAGGGGATAGAGAACTCCATATTGACTCTACCACTGCCATGATTCTGAAGATTTGTCATTCTCCCTTTTCTTGTAGATAGTTTTTCTGTAATAGTCCCTACCTTGTCCTCAGGAATATCAAGAAATACTTTTTCCATGGGCTCCAAAATTTTTCCGTTTTTCTCTTTAGTAATCACCTTAGGCTTTGAGACCATAAGCTCATACCCCTCTCTTCTCATAGTCTCAATCAAGATAGCCATTTGCAATTCACCTCGACCACGAACCTCGAACGCGTCTGTACGCTGTGTGTCCAACACCTGTATGGATACATTAGAGAGGATTTCTTTTTGTAGTCTATCTTTTAAATGTCTTGTAGTCAAATATTTTCCTTCTTTTCCTGCAAATGGACTATCATTCACATAAAACAGCATCGATACGGTGGGCTCGTCTACCTTGATCCTAGGCAAGGGAGTCGGCTTTTCATTGTGCGCAACTGTGTCTCCAATGGTTACGCCTTCGATACCGGCCACTGCAATAATATCTCCAGCCTCTAGCTCATCTACCTGCATCCTTTTGAGCCCTTCAAACGTATAAAGTGCAGAAAATTTTTGATTATGTTCAACCGCATTCTCGCTGCATAGGGCATAGGATTCTGTCATTTTGAGTCTTCCATTTGTCAGCCGACCGATCGCTACCTGACCAACATAAGAATCATAATCAAGGCTGGTTATTAAAAACTGAGCGTCAGCATTATCGTCTGCTATTGGACCTTTAATCTCTGATAATATTGTCTCAAAAAGTGGTTCTAGATTAGAAGAGTCTTTATCCAGGCTATAGTGTGCTATACCTTCTTTTGCGTTTGTATAGATGATTGGGAATTCTATTTGATCTTCATTTGCATCCAGATCAATAAATAAATCATAGACCTCATTAACAACCTCCTCAATCCTTGCATCGGAACGATCTATTTTGTTAATAATCAGAATTATTGGAAGATTCTTGTCTAGAGCTTTTTTTAATACAAACCGTGTTTGTGGAAGAGGTCCTTCACTTGAGTCAACAAGTAATAATGCACCATCAACTAGGTTTAGACTTCTCTCAACCTCACCACCAAAGTCAGCATGTCCCGGAGTGTCCATGATATTTATTTTTACTTTCTTATAGTTTATAGCCGTATTCTTTGCGGTTATTGTAATCCCTCTTTCTTTTTCAAGATCCATAGAATCCATTACCCTGTCTTCAACCTCTTGATGAGCCTGAAACGTGCCACTCTGTTTTAGCAGGCCGTCAACTAGCGTAGTTTTACCATGGTCTACGTGCGCAATGATTGCGATATTTCTGTAACTTTCTTTTCTCAAAATTTTACCTAACGTATTTCGATTTATAGATCAATAATAAGATATTTTTCAGTTCAATAAAAAACCCGCCTTAGAGACGGGTTTTTAGAGTAGCGGGGGGAGGATTCGAACCTCCGACCTTTGGGTTATGAGCCCAACGAGCTACCAGACTGCTCCACCCCGCGATCATTAATTTTATTCTTAATAAATAAGGGGGCCGAAAGATAACCTAAGTAAAAAAATTTTCCAATAGTTACAACGGTATTATCAAATTTTAATAAACATTAAAATTTGATAAATTTTTAGGATAAAATAGAACTGATTAATAAAATCACCACCCGGGAACTTGGAGTTAAAAAAAATATGGCCAATAACAAAGAATTAGATGCTCTATTACAAATACTAGCTGGAGAGCAAACTATAATACAACGCACTGATCAAAAAGCCTTTACGCTTTTATCTATTCTTGGTGCTTTTATGGTATTCTTCATCGTTCACTTTACAAAAATGCAATTGGACATGGTTATCTTCTCTTTAATCATGATCTATTTCCCTGCGGCTATGGGTACTATCTATTTTTTAGTCAGAGTGCTGATCCCAAGAGTTCGTGGAGCAAAAGAAGTAAACGATAATCCAGATGAAGAACAAGTCGAAGATATAAATCCAACATTTTTTGCAGGAATAAGTCAGTTTGAAACACCTGATGAGTATGCAAAATATTTGAAAACTATTGCTACTGATGATCAAAAACTATACAAAATGTTTTCCGCACAGGTTTTTTCTTTAGGCCTCATTAACCAAAGAAAAAATAATAGCCTAAGAAAATCTATGACATTTTTTGTTGCCGCTTTAACATCAGAGCTTTTAATTATAATGTACCTGGCCTACCTTCGAGCATACTCTTATCTTGATGATAGAATTTATCAATTTATATATGGTATCATAATAATCAGTATTATAGCTATCACCATATCTAGATACGATCTCATTGCAAAAATAAAAAGATACCTAAGCGTATGACAAAAAATGTTTCAATATTGACTATTTTTTTTCTTTTTGGCTGCGCAGGACTTCCCATTGGATCCGTAGACTCTCAAGGTGAGACTGGTCCGGCAGGGCCAATAGGGCCAATAGGACCAGCAGGTCCCAGAGGAGAAAAAGGAAAAGATGGCAAAAGTGTTTCCAAAGAGCTAATTGAGAAAATAGAGAAATCTTTAAACTCTAATAATAGTGAATCTATTGTTGGTTCAACCGCATATAGCTTTGGAATCGCGCCTAGAATAACAGGTTTTGTTTATCTCACAACATCTGGGAAATTATTTAAGCTTGAGAATAAAAACCCTCAAAAGCTTGGTAACAATATTGAGTTTGTTACTCAGATTTCAAAAACTCAGAAATTTATATCATTAGGTAGAACAACATATGGCGACGATATTAAACAGTTTTTTACTGCCGTAACTCAAACCGGGAAGATATTCACATCTGAAGATCTAAAATCATGGAATGAAAATGCAATGATTCCAATTTCCAACTAATCTTGGTCAATATTTTAAATCTCAAATTTATAATTACTTAATCTCAGGTTCTAAATAATGGGTTTTGTTAGAACATTCATTGGAAAAAAATTAGTAAGCTATGCAAAAAATGCAGGACACAAACCCGCTGAAATTCCATCCAATGAAATAGAAAGACTGAAAGATTTAAAACGTTTAAAGTTGATAGAAAAAAATATCAAAAAAGACAAACGTTTTTCAAGCTTTCCTAAGCTAGCAGCCGTAATAACGGATTGTAACCAATCAGCTATTCACATCATTGATAATGACACCCTACATTGTAAAGTTAGTTTTGGAAAAGATTTAATAACTGAAGTTATGACAAAAGAAGCTCCAAGAGACCTAACTATCTGCTCACATGTATTAAATAATAATTCAAAACCTATTATTATTAATGATGTTTCTATTGATGATAGAACTAAGCATGTTTTTGCCTTAAGTCCTGGTTTCCCAAGATTTTATGCTGGTAGCCCAATCATTTCCAAAAGAGGTTTTACATTAGGAACATTTTGTGTTTTTAATGAACAACCAAAAGAATTAGATCATTCAAAAATTGATGCGCTGCGTATGTTAACAGACCAGTTTGTTGAAATTTATGAATCAACCAATGGTGACTATGTTGAAGAAGAAATGGTCAACGTAGAAAAAGAAAAAATAGTAGGAGAATATTTTTCAGTAGCCACAATATTGTTCTCAGATTTTGTTGGATTTACAAAAAAAACAGAACAATTAGAGCCAGGTGAATTAATTGAGATTTTAGATTCATTTTTCACTGGGTTTGACAAAATAATGGATCGTTTTGATCTAAGAAAAGTAAAAACGATTGGAGATGCATATATGGCTGTTGGTGGAGTACCTGATCTTAATTCAAATCATGCCGAACGAACTGTTCTAGCAGCGAAAGAGATGATAAACTTCGTAAAAGGCCTTAATTATCAGCACCAAGCACTAGGAAATGAACCCTGGTACATTAGAATCGGAGTCCATACTGGGCCAATCATTGCTGGTGAAACAACAAGCCAGTTTGATATATGGGGTGACTCAGTAAATATTGCTGCTAGGTTAGAAAGCTCCGGTAAAGAAATGGAAGTGCATTGTTCTGAGGAAACAAAAGCAGCTATTCCAGATACATTTACTTTTAGTGAAAGAAAAGATGTTGAGCTTAAAGGAAAAGGGACACTAAATACCTTTATTATTAAATAATTGAACAAGCATAATACTAGATATACAATTCTAATTATTTTTTTTGTGCAAATTCTTTATGCACAGCATCATTGGGAAACAGCAATCTTTGCTGATGATAATTGGAGGTATGTACTTCCAACTTCTGAAATGCCTGCAGACTGGAACACGCTTAGCTTTGATAATAATATCTGGGATGAGGGACCAGGAGGATTTGGATATTCTGATGGTGATGATGGTACAATAATTAGTACAACTATATCTGTTTACTTAAGAACTGATTTTTTTGTGACTGATGTAACAAAACTTTCTAAAGCTGTTTTAAGCGCTGATTATGATGACGGTTTTATAGCATATATAAACGGCAATGAAATAGGACGTTCCTATAACCTACCAGAACCAGGAACTTTTGTTGAGTTTAATGAGGTTACCAGCTACGATCACGAAGCATCTTTATATACTGGAGGTCAACCAGAAAGCTTCGTGATTGACTCTATAGCATTAGATACTTTACTAACTAATGGTGACAATGTGTTAGCGATACAGGTTCATAACGTGGGAATCAATTCTTCGGATATGTCTAGTAATTTTTATCTAACATTTGGAATATCAGACAATTCTCAGTTTTATAGCGATCCACCTTCTTGGTTCCAAGAACCGATCATAATAGGTGAATCCAATCTGCCAATCTTATCAATCGATACCTACGGAGAAGAAATAATAGACGAGCCCAGGATACCGGCTTACATGGGAATAATTGATAATGAATCAGGTCTCAATCATATTGATGATCCATTTAATGATTATGATGGTCATATTACGATTGAAAAAAGAGGCAACTCATCACAGTGGCAAGAAAAAGCACCCTACCGACTTGAGACAGTTGATAATAGCGGTGAGAATAATAATGTCGAGCTATTAGGTATGCCCTCAGAAAACGACTGGGTATTATATGCACCATGGCAAGATAAAACGTTGATAAGAAATGTTTTAACTTATCAGCTCTCTAATCACATAGGTCGATATGCTGCTAGATCACGTTATGTAGAACTATATCTTAACGATGAATATCGCGGTGTATACGTTTTAATGGAAAAAATTAAGCGTGATGGTGACAGGATAGATATATCAAAGCTAGAGCCTGATGAAATAACTGGTGATGACCTTACCGGAGGCTATATACTGAAATTTGACTGGTTTTACACTGGTGATAATATTGGCGGATTCGAAAGTCCTTATGATGGAATGATTTATAATTATCATTACCCAAAACCTAGTGATATCGTACCTGAACAAGAAAATTATATTCAAGATTTTATCAATAATTTTGAAAGTATTATGCTCAGCAATGACTATACAAATGATTCTACAGGTTATCCTTCAATAATGAACGTAGAATCATTTATTGACTTTATATTATTGCAAGAACTCTCAAAAAATGTAGATGCCTACAGGCTCAGCACATATATCTATAAGGATAAAGAAAGCGTTGACAATAGGCTCACCGCAGGACCTGTTTGGGACTTCAATCATGGATACGGAAACTGCGATTATGGCGAGACCTGGGTTACTGAAAATTGGCTATTAGAGTATAATCCTGAAGGTGGCGATCAAATGGCTTTCTGGTGGGAACGTCTTTGGGCGGATGAAAATTTTCAACTTAAAGCTGCTCAACGATATACAGAACTAAGATCAACCATATTTTCAGAAGAGCATATCTACAGTATAATTGACAGTATCGTAACCTATTTAGGCCCGGCTGTAGATAGAAATTTTAATCGATGGGCATTACTAGGGAATTATGTTTGGCCAAATTATTATGTTTTTGATACCTATGAGGAAGAAATAACCTATCTAAAATCATGGACAGCAGACCGATTGGAATGGATGGATAGTGAACTATTATTATTGAACATAAAAGAAAATAATATTCCATCAGAGATTTCGATTAAAAAACCTTATCCAAATCCTTTCAATCCGAAAACAGCTTTTGTTGTTAATGTTACTAATAACTCATCATTCAGGCTGGATATCTACAATATTTTAGGAAAGAAGGTTAAGTCAATTAACAAAAACGTTTTTCCCGAAGGAAAACATACAATTACCTGGAACGCGACCAATGACGCAGGAAGTCAAATAGAGTCGGGCGTTTATCTATATGAAATATTGATAAATAATAGATTAGAAACAGGAAAACTTTTATATATAAAATAGTTGGAACTTTTTTTATCTTTTATTGTTTTTATATCAGGAGCAGGCATTTATTATAAGATAACCCTACTACCTCTTTGGTTTCGCCCTTGCCTGCTCCTAGTATAAATAAAACCAATTTAATCAGTCCTATTTTTTTCTTAATGACAGTCTTATTGGTATCCCTTCCAGGTCAAAGCTTGATCTGATTTGGTTCATTAAAAAACGTCTATAGGGAACTTTAATTAATTTTGGATAATTTGCAAACAAGGCTATTACAACAGGTTGTTTATGAACCTGAACAGAATAATTTACTTTGATTACTTTTCCTCGCTCTGCAGGAGGGGGTGTGTCTCTCATTACTTTCTCCATTAGAGTGTTTAACTTATTAGTCGGGATCGTGTTCTTTGTTCGCTCATAAACGGCCCACGAGGTTTCTAATACTTTATTAATACGCTGGCGCGTTGTCGATGATATAAATAAAACCGGATAGTGATCTAGCTCTCTAAACTGGAACCTGATCTCATCCGTAAAATCTTTTACAGTGCTTGTTGATTTTTCAATCTTGTCCCACTTGTTAACAATAAAGATAAGTGCTTTCCCCTTACTTATAACAAGATCCACGATCGACTTATCTTGTTTTCCAAATCCTTTTTCTGCGTCAATTAAAACAAGCGCTACATTACATCCTGAAATAGCATTTTGGGTTCTTACTGTACTATAATACTCTATCTTATCTTTTATTTTTGATAATTTTCTGAGACCTGCAGTGTCTACCAGTGTGATCTCATTCCCATGCCACTTTAAATAAGAATCAATCGCATCTCTAGTGGTTCCAGCAATAGGCGTCACAATTGTCTGCTCCCGCTGAAGCAGAGCATTTGTCAAAGATGATTTACCAACATTTGGCATGCCAACAATTGCCAATCTTAAACAATCAAAGTCCACAAATTCTTGTTTGGATACGCCAAGGCCAAGAGTGTTTAGGATACCATCAAGCAGGTCTCCTGTCATTCGTCCATTAAGGGCTGATATGAGAAAAGGATCTCCCATACCTAAGTGATAAAAACTTTGACCCTGAATATCATGCTTCATGGTATCGCACTTATTAATAACAAGAAGATGCGGCTGGTCACTCTCACGGACAAACTGAGCAAGAGTGGTATCACTAGATGTAGCATCATCTCTCCCGTCTACCATCAGCAAGATCAGATCCGCTTCTGCTATAGCCATTTGCGCTTGTTCCCTTACGGCAGCATTAAAAATATCTGTGTCTTCAGGAATGAATCCACCTGTGTCTATAAACCGCAGCCTATGACCACACCATTCTGACTCACCATAGATTCTGTCTCTGGTGATTCCCTCTGTAGCATCCACAATGGCCTGTCTCTGACTAAGGACACGATTAAAAAAGGTGGACTTGCCAACATTAGGTCGTCCGACTATTGCAATTAAAGGAGTAGACATAATTAAAAATAAATAAGATTGACCTATTTTTTTATCATATAAGTCAGATTTTCCTTTAGAATAGTTGACGCGGTCAACATGCCGGAAAAAAGTGCACTGGAAACACCAGCTGTCATAATATCCTGTCCAGTAAAAAAAAGATTTTTTATCTCAGACTGTGGGCGCAACCAACGCTGTCGAAAACGATTAGAATCATGATCTATACCATACATTTCACCTTTTTGATACTTGGCCAGATCACGTATAGTTAAAGGGGTAGAAAGCTCTTGGTAATCGATAGCAGTTTGAATATTTGGGACCTGTTTAGTAACAATATCTAGAATCCGGTTTGATAATTTCTGTTTTTCCTGTTCGTATTCTTGACCACGTTTTTTCCATGGTAATTCTTGCCATTTTGAGTACCAGTCCCAAGAACTAAATGTAATCGCTTCCATCGTCGCATAGCCCGAATGATTTTCGTTCCATGCTTTATCCTTTGCAGATGGAAAGGAAACATAAACAACCGGGAAATCTGTAGCTTGATTTTCAATATAAGACTTAACGTTATAATCATGATCATAGCCAGGATAAATCCATAGATTTGTATTACTCAGGCCTAAATCTATTGCCGACTTATTAAGCCCAATATGTAGACAAACATAACTCTCAGTTTGATTAATTTTTTGAAGATTTTCTTTTATTCTGGTGTGACTATTTTCGTCATCCAATAATTTTCCTATGGTGTTTACAACACCCGCATTACTAATAACAGTTTCTGCCTCAATTTCATCTCTATTTTCCATAATAACACCTACAGCAGAACCATTCTCTATCTTGATCCTACTTACCGGAGCATTCACGGCAAGTATACCCTCTTTTTTTTCAATTAGATCTGATATAGTCTCCGCAATTCTCCTTGAAGATCCCGTTGGATAATTTCCACCATCCAGGTAATGCCTGGCAACCATCGCATGCATAGCGAAACTACTCTTCTTTGGTGGCAGACCGTGATCGCCCCATTGTCCAGTAAGTACACCAATTAATCGTTGATCACTAGTAAGGCTGGACAATACATCTAACGTTGTACGATCAGAAAAAGAAAAAAACTTTCGAGTCATGAATGGATAGGAAATAGCACCTAAAATCCCAGGAAGAGCCTTATTCGCAAAATACGATCGCGAATTATTTGATACCTGATCCAATAGATCCATATAGGACATGATTGCCCTTTCCTCCTTTGGGAAATAAGCAATCATGTCTTCTACAAATTTTTCCCTAGGTGCAATAAAATCATATGACATATCAGGGAAAATAATCCTATCATAGTTCTTATCCATGTAAGACCACTCTAGTTTCCCATCAGATATTAGATCAAACAACCGCCTTACTGGTGAGTGAGTTTTATGAACCTGCCCTATATAGTGAATTCCAACGTCCCACTCATAATTATTCCTTCGAAAGGTATGGGTCCATCCTCCGATTTTAAAATGTTTTTCCAAAACCAAAACACGTTTACCCTTGAGACCAAGAAGAGCGGCAGTGCACAAACCCCCAATGCCTGATCCTATGATTATAGCATCAAATTTTTGTTTAGTAATATCTGATTTATAATTTGTCCACTTCTTCATGCTAGATGGTAGGGTTTAGGTTTTAGATATTACCGAATTTATTTTATTAGTACCATCTTCCTCGTTTTTCTATAATCCCCGGCCTTTATCGTATATAGATATATTCCTGCTGATACTGGCTCGTTTTTATTATCTCTTGCATTCCATAATATTGACTTGTGACCAGCAGATTGCTTTCGATCTAAAAGCGTTTTTATCGCCCTGCCACTCATATCATAAATTGTAATATTAACATCAGCATCAAATGGTATTTGATATGTAATACTTGTAACTGGATTAAAAGGATTGGGATAATTTTGATGTACGTGAAAATCATTTGGATAAATTTGATCTATTTCTAATGTAGCTGCATTAACACATTCATCAATCGAGCTAAATAGTGCTCCTGAATAGTTAATACTATCAACCGTAAAACTGCATCCAGATACAGCCTGACAGTGGTTGCTAACCCAGCCAAACCCTAATAACATTTCACAATCACCAAAATCTACATCAGTTAAATCAACCACTCCTGTGGGAGTATTACAAATAACTAAATCATCGATATCATAGTAATCTGCATAGCAGCCATCACAATAGTTTGAGACGCAATTCAGATTGGCATCTTCACCACAATTACTGACCGAACATGGATCTACTAGACAGGATACAGGGTTTTCGCAGTCACCTGAAATTGTGATAGAACTAACATTAATCGCACTGCATTCAACACACTGTATATTTTCGCCTTCAATCTCTACAAAACGATCAATATAGTAATTAAATTGTTCTATGTAGTTATTAAGATTAGATACATTAGATATAAAATTTCCGTTTTCATCCTCGATGTAGTAAAGACCACAGTTGTCCATACAAAACGAGAGTTCACTAGCCCTCAAGTAACCAGTAACGGACGAACCTTGTTCGTCATCATAAGAACAGCTTGATTCGCATTCTTCAAATGTCTCAAATGGTACCAGCCCCCCACAACCGCCCCATGTAAACGTCATACACTCCTGCTCTTCTTCATCATAATAATATCGTTGGAATGCAGCATCGCACTCACCAGTGTTAGGGGTAAAATAACATCTTTGAATATCTTCAAAACCTTGCCTGATCGCACGAATATCTTCAATAAAACCATCAAAACCGTCGACTGATGTTCCATATTCTATCGTTACTCTTTTAATCATATCATCTACTACTATTTCAAACCATTCCGCACCACCATCACTACAATCCGGGCAACCGATCTCATTATCTAAACTCATAAATGCATCTGTATCTAAACTCGCAACCAAGTTTTGCCAGGATTCAATATCAAATGTATCCTCAATCTCAATAGGTAGGTGTATAGGATCATTCTGATCCCATCCATATAATTCATAATTCACTTGTTCTTGGCTTATTACTAGATCAGACAAGCAATATCCTAGACACTCTCCAAACGAGGTTCCTGAACTAATCTCAATGATTCCCTGTTCAGGTGATTGGTCACAAGTAATTGTTGTTAAAAACTGAGATGCATTATCAGGAGGAGCCAGCAAAGAATCACAATATGTTTGATCTCCATGCAGATAATATTTGATCCAGTTTAAAGCAAACTTCCCTGGTAGACCATTCGTACTTCCTGGGTATGCAGCCGAGCCGTGACCACCATTTACAATTTCATATAACATTTTTTCAGTCGTAATAGGAGTATTTTCATACTGATCGCTTCCCAATAAACCTTCATACGATGGTAGCTCATTAATCTCATTTTCCCCTGAAATAATTAGTGTAGGCACACTATGATCGAGAAACTCTGGAACTAGGCAAATACAGTAATCAGAACTAGCACATAGTTCACAATCTTCTACTATAATTGTCGGATTTAAGGCAATGACAGCGTCAAGTGTTGAGTCTAAAACTGCTGAAAGTTGTACAACACCACCGCTAAGAGAATAACCAAGAGCCGCGAAACTGTTGGTGTCTAAATTGCCATTAACTGGCGATCCAATACGAGTGTGCTCTTGTTTTATTGCTTCAATTAAATCTAAGATGGATTCACTCCGGTATTGGTGAGAATCATTGGCAGGATCATTATATTGAATGGTTGCAGCAACAATACCATAAGATGCAAAATAATAAGCCCAATCTGCCATACTAGATTGATCCCCGCCCCAACCAGCACCAAGAACAATAGTACTATATGGAAGTACAGCATCTATGGGATAATATAAGGTTACATCAGCATACAAAGGACTATCCTGCATACCATCAGACTGAGTAATGGAGTCAAACTCATAAGGACCATACTCTGTATCATCTCCACCACCGCCATCGATGCTTTCACATTGGCTTGTTTCAGAATTCCATTGGCAATAATCACCCCAATACTCACAAGTAGCTTGATCAAGTATATCGGGGCAGTCAGCGTAGATAATTTGTAAAAGAAAAAGTGATAATATTGAAATTAATTTTAGCATTAATAGATAAAATTTGAAGCTAAATATTAGACAATTATTTTAATTATTTCTATTTCAATAAAACCATTTTCTTTGTCTGGCTATAATTCTTTGCTTGTATTGTATAAAGATATAATCCTGCTGATACTGGCTCATTTCTATCATTCGTGGCATTCCATTCAATAGACCTATATCCTGCAGTTTGTGAGCCATTTACAAGAGTTTTAACTATCCTTCCCATCATATCGTAAATAGTTATTTTAACATTAGTATTAACAGCTAGTTCATATCTCAATGTTGTGACAGGATTGAATGGATTTGGATAGTTATCTTTTAAAACAAATTCTTCTAGTAATGAATTTGTAGTAGAAACTGTCATCAGTTCCCCTCCTCCAGACCAATAAATATCATCCAAAGCAAATTGGCATGATGCTCCGTTTACCTCAAGGATCACAAATTCATAGCTTAGCATTCTTAGGTCAATGAACTCTCCCCGTATATCCTCTACAGGTATTGAAGCCTGCCCCCAATCACCATCTCTGTCAAGCCCGTATTTAGTCTGATTCGATGGAAAGTCAACGTATGATTGATTTCCCCAAGAGTCAATGATCCCAATTTGAAAAGAAATATTGGCTGGTATCTTAATTCTAAAATTTAAATGTCCCTGTGAAAAATTGAATAGGTTAACCGGCTGCATGGACATGATCCCTGCGCCAAACCAGCCTAATCCTGTAGTCTGCCATGATATACCGTTTTCACCTTCATAGGGAGGAATACTACCTTCACTTAGGGTACCTTCCCAAACATAGATTTCCGCATCGTCACCGGCTACCAAACCGTTATCAATCGGAGTCGTGTCCGTAAAAAGACCAAAGGTGCCTCCCTGGACAGTGGGTGGCCCAATATGAACTTGCCCCTGCCCATCCCATTCCATCACTTTAATGTAATCAATATACATATGAGCAGGAAAAGGCATAGAAATGGGCAATCCGCTTCCGCCATTATATACTGCATCTGTAAATAATCCGCCTATGGCCAGATTGGCTATAAGGTAAAAGGGTTCCTGAAATTCATCAGAAACACTATCAATCGGGAATGGTT
>Ga0207961_1000204_pt1 | contig 17283 bp, 19 predicted proteins | sample Knorr_S7_td_250__FD_185596 | JGI IMG/M metagenome (GOLD analysis project Ga0207961, IMG submission 185596) | Marine microbial communities from Southern Atlantic Ocean transect - Knorr_S7_td_250_ad_252m_LV_B (SPAdes) (version 2) | ecosystem: Environmental > Aquatic > Marine > Oceanic | place... | reverse complement strand
TTTCTCAACACTATTCTTTGTATTGTGTGGAATCATAGAATTTGCTATTAGAAGATTAAGATCAAAAGTATTATCAATTTTTTTAATACTAGGGTATTCAATCATTCCACCGTAAGTGCAAACAGTGCAATCCGCACCAGACGTATTCGGAAAGATTGTTTTTTCAGCATCTATTGATAGATTTAAGATCTCTTCAGATGATAGTTCCTTAAACAATCCGGAGATTGATGCTGCTGCAGCAACACAACATGCTGAAGATGAGCCAAGTCCTACGCCAATGGGAATATCAGAATCTATTGTAATTTCTAATCCGTTAACATCTTGATGAGAATTAATCATTCTATTTGCCAGAAAAATAAACGGTCTAAACTCATTCTTCACTTCTTCATGCGAAGATGACATAGACACTTCGAGCGTTCCCAATTCTGAATTTACCTTTATGGTTTTGTTCTCCGTAAAAGATGATGTGACTGTTACTCTTTTGTCTATTGCAGCAAGGATTGCTTTAGTTCCGTGAACAACAAAATGTTCTCCGAATAGAATTATTTTTGCTGGTGCTGATGCTACCGATTTCAATATTTTGGTTTAGAAAATGATCTATAATTCTTCTTCTGTATCTACAGTCTTGGTTTCGAAATCCTCAATTTGATATTTTGATTTGACTGATGGGTCTATCTCACCAGCCAATAACCAGTAAATTGTGGCAATAGATTGACGACCTCTGTTATTGGCAGGAATTATCAAATCAAGTTTTGATGTTATATTATCTGTATTAGATATTCCAATTACGGGAATTCCTGCATTTGTGGCTTCAGTAATGGCTTGAATATCAATTTGTGGATCAGAAATTATTACAAGTTGTGGTTCTGAATAATAAGGCAGTGAGGGATTTGTTAGTGTTCCAGGCATAAACCTACCAAACATCATTTTTGCACCAGTTATTTCACAGAATTTTTCTATTGATGTTTTGGATAAATTGCTTCCTGAACATACAATCACTCTACTCATATCAAATTTTTTTATGAATCTCCCTGCTGTCTGAATTCTGTTTAGAATCAGATCTAAATCAAGCAAGTAGAATCCTTCAGGATTAGATTGGGTAATGAATGGAATCATAAATTTAGTTTTTACTACTGTACCTACTCTTATGCCACTGGCAATAATTTTGTCTTTTATCTCTGGTTGTTCAGCAGTCTGACTCATTGATTTTAAATCTCCATTACTCCTTGTATTAAATCATGCTCTGAAATACGGATCAACTCATTAATTTTTGCAACACGCTCGCCGCCTACAACTCCAATCTTTAGCATTTTTGAATTAGTTCCAATACCAATATGAGAAATCTGTGAGTCAATGGATTCTCCAGAACGGTGTGATGTGATCAATTTAATATTATTAGAACTTGCTAATTTAGCAAATTCCAATGCGTCATACAGACTTCCCGCTTGGTTTACTTTTAAAATTGCAGCATTACATGATTTTTGCTCAATTGCTTTTTTTAGTATGTTTTTGTTTGTCACAGTCAAATCATCTCCCACTATTAGCGTATCAGGAAATTTTGCAGTAAGTTCAGCCATATCCTCAAACGCTTCTTCATGTACCGCATCTTCTGCATAAATTATTTTATATTTTTCAATAATATCAGTTACAAACTCAATTTGCTTTTCTGGTGTATTTTCAGACCCAGCTCTTTCATAGAGATATTTTCCCTTTTCTTCATTCCATTGTGTTGAAGATGCGAAATCAACTCCCAATGAAACCTCTTTTCCTAAAGTGTATCCTAAATTTTCACAAGCAGTTACACAAAACTCTAATGCTTCCTCATTTTTACACTTCGGTGCCCATCCTCCTTCGTCACCCTTTCCATTTGTGAAAGTAGGATCAACCTTCTCTATCACTTTTTGTAATTCTTTGTGTACTGCAAAATTTGTTTCAATAGCATCTCTAATTGTCTTTGAACCTGTTGCACAAATTAGGATTTCTTGTATATCAGGAGTTCCTGGTCCGGCATGTGCTCCTCCACCCAAAATATTGCCTAATGGAAGTGGAAATCTGTATTCATTTTGGTTTCCAATTAATTGGAATAATTGCTTGTTCATTGCTTTTGAAGCTGATTCCATTGCAGCAATTGTTATTGCATATACTAATGAGCCACCAATTTTAGAATAATCTGTAGTTCCGTCTACCGATTTTATTACTTCATCAATGAATTTCAAATCATCAGATTCATGCCCAATAATTTTTTTTGAAATTTCATCCAAAAAACGAAGAGATTCTTCTGGTTGATTGTTTGGAAAACTTACCGCTTCATATTTTCCAACACTTGCACCAGAGGGTGCACAACTTCTGCCTAGATATTTGTTTTCAGAAACAACATCTACTTCAAGAGCTTGACTTCCTCTACTATTGTAAATTAATCTACCATTAATTGATGTGATCTTAGCCAAGTTATTCTAACTCAGACTTGATTTCTAAATTCCTTTGGTGTATTGCCTCATAGAATGGAATCACTTGCTGAATCGTTTCTAATGTAGTTAATAACATTCTTCTACAACAATATCTTTCTATTCCCAACGAATCCAAAGTTTTAGCAGCATCTTCACCAGATTTAATTGCATTGTGAAACTCGTCAAATTTGTCAGCGATAAGATTACCACATGTAAAACATCTGACTGGAATTAGCATATTTTTGGAAAACAATCAGATTATAAAAACCCTGCACGAAAACTAATTGCGGGTGTCGCCCAGCCTGGCCAAAGGCGCTAGCTTGAGGGGCTAGTCTCTTAGGAGTTCGTGGGTTCAAATCCCATCGCCCGCATAAACATGTCATTTTGAATTCATTTTTTTAAGAAATTCTTGTCTTCTAATCTCTTCAGTGAGAACAAGTCTTGTTTCTTCTACTAGCATCCTATTAACGTCTAACTTTCTTCTTGATTCTTTTACAATTTTGTCAAAAGTTGCAAAAGGGTATAGCATCAAATACAAACTCTCCATAACATCAAATAATTTCTCGGCATTTTTTGAATTTCCAATTCTGATCTGATCTATTACCTGTCTTTTCAATTCTCCAATACAATCAAGCAGACCAAGAATGTATGATTCAGCTGAAACTTTGAGTGTTTTGTATGAAGGAATATCTTTTCCTTCTATTATACATAAAAGTGACACAGCCTCAACTAGTTCTTGCTCGGGAGTTATGATATACCTATTGAGATCGCCATGAGTCTTTTGTTTTAATTTTACAAGTTGTTCTTTTGCAGTTTTTATTTTATTTTTTGCTGAAAGCAGATCATTTTTATGAATTGAGATAATTGCTTGACTACAATTGATGATCACTTGTCTATTATTTTTAATTAAAAACTCTCTTGCCGAATTTGTTTTTTCCAATTCTTTAGAAATAAGAGGTAATGATGATTTGACGTTTTTTAGTCCCATTGCTTCTGTTTCTAATATTCTCAGTTAAAGGCATTTGCCAATACTCTTATTTTAGATATTTTTTTGTGAATTATGGAAATATCAGTAGATGATATGTATAAGATTGAAAACAAGGGTCATGAGATGGGTTTCTTGAAAAAATTCATGATGGAAAACGCTGGTGCTGCATCTGTAAAACGATTAGCGGAAAAACTTGAAAATTTACAATCAAAACAAATTCTGATTTTTGTGGGATTGGGAAATAATGGTGGTGATGGTTTGGTCATGGCCAGACATCTTGCAGGTTATGATGCAAAAGTTACTGTCATGCTTCTTGGTACACCCGATAAAATCAAAACTGAAGAAAGTAATTGGAATTGGTCAATTTTAGAAAAAATGCCTTCTATACGACTACTAACTGGTAATTCTATACATTTTGATTTTAATCCTGATATTATAATAGATAGTATTTTGGGAACTGGTATTTCAGGAGATATAAAAGAACCATATGCATCTGCAATTAATTATATCAACGAAACTAACTCCTATAAATTTGCAGTTGATGTACCTTCTGGATTAGATCCTCAGACAGGAGATACTGCAAATATTTGTACTAAATGTGACATGACGGTGACATTTCATAAAATGAAAAAAGGAATTCCTAAAAGAAAGGATCTAACCGGTGAAATATTTGTTGAAAAAATTGGAATTCCTCCAGAAGCAGAAGATGGTGTTCTATGAAGGTGTATCAAATACCAGTGGGTCCAATGCAGAATTTTTCATACATTGTTGAAGACGAATCTACACATGAGGCAATTGTGATTGATCCATCATGGGATTTGGAAAAGTTAACTGAAATTATCAACGAACAAAACCTCAACCCAAAATACATCGTTAATACTCATTGGCATGATGATCATACCAGAGGAAATGAGGAACTGGCAAAAGAGCTTAGTGTAAAGATTGTTCAACATGATGCATCACAACTAAAAAATGACTTGATAGTTTCAGATGGGGATTCCATAAAATTTGGCTGTTCTGAACTTGCTGTATATCACACACCTGGACATTCTAAAGACAGCATTTGTCTTGTAGGTGATGGAAAAATTTTTTCAGGTGATACCTTGTTTGTAGGAAACTGCGGCCGGATTGATTTGCCAGGTGGCAGTGCAAAGGAACTCTATCATAGCCTTTTTGATATAATTGCAAATTTTACTGATGATTTAGTTTTGTATCCAGGTCATGATTATGGTTTATCTCCAACATCAACTATAGGAAACGAAAAACAGACAAATCCTGTAATGCAAAGAATATCTGAAGTAGAATTTATTGAACGTATGGGTGGTTAATTATGTCTGATATTGAAATTCATTGTAATCAAGAAAAAGGGAAAAAATTCATAAAAGATGTAGAACAGAAGCGATTCCTTTTTTCATTTGTGCTTTCTTATACGGAAACATGTGAAATTCCTGGAATCACAGTAGCAGGGGCGAATACTGATTTTATTAAATTTACACCACCTGCGGATGCGGAGTTCCTTCATTATGGATATTGTAAAAGTATTGATATAATTCCAATGACACCTGATGGAAAGCCAACACCTGCATTGCTGACTAAGGCATCTTTGGAATCAGCAAGTATTCCACAAGTAATTATTAATGCTGGAAGTAAAATTTCTCCAAAACTTCCATATTTTCAAACTGGTATAACTCATGGTAAAAATATAGCCATAGAACCAGCACTTGAGCAATCTAGTGTTGTGCAAGCTATTGACTATGGTAGAATACTTGGTAGAACACTTGCTTCATCCACTGACTGTCTCATAATTGGTGAAAGTGTTCCTGGTGGTACAACTACTGCACTTGCTGTTTTGAAAAGTTTGGGGGTTGATGCACATGTAAGTTCAAGCATGCCAGATAACCCACAATCATTAAAAAATGGAGTTGTTCAAAAAGCATTAGCACGTTCTGATTCTAAAGAACCATATGATGTGATAGCAAATGCGGGTGATCCCATGATACCATTCGTTGCTGGTATGCTAAGTACAGCGTCTAAAATTACAAATGTAATCCTTGCAGGTGGAACTCAGATGACTGCAGTTCTTGCCATAGGAAAATCGTTAGGATATGATCAAAATAAGGTTGCATTAGGAACTACATCATACATAATTGATGATAAAAATGCAAATTTATTGGATACAGTAAAATCAATTTCTGACATTCCTGTATTGTCAATAGATCCAAAACTGAATGATTCGAAGTTTGATGGTTTACGTGCTTATTCAAAAGGATTCGTAAAAGAAGGAGCTGGAGCTGGTGGCAGTATGATCTCTTCAATTCTTAAAACTGGTATATCATCAAAAAAATTGTTAGAGTTGATTGATAAAGAGTATACTCGAGTCACTACTTCACAGTAACTGATTTTGCCAAATTCCTTGGATAGTCAGGATCTGTTTTCTTTTCTAACGCAGAGTAATATGACAGCAATTGAATTGGGACAATCTCAATTAAGGGGTATAGCGCCTCATCAATTGAAGGTATATCAATCCAATAATCATAAACACTACTTTTTTTATCTGATATTCCAATAATTTTTGCACCTCTAGCTTTGATTTCGTTGGCACTGTTTAATGTATCATTATAAGTTGAATCATTTGGATTAATTATTATCACATATACATTTGAATCCATTAGAGCTAATGGACCGTGTTTTAATTCACCTGCAGGTATTCCTTCAGCATGAATGTATGTAAGTTCCTTTAGTTTGAGTGCGGCTTCTTTAGCAATTGGAAGATGAATTCCTCTACCAAGAACGTAAATGTCTGATACATCTCTAAGATTTTTTGCTATTTCTTTTACTTTGGAATTATTTGATAGAATTAGTGAGATAGCTGATGAAACTTTTTCCCAGTCTGGGTTTATACAACCATTGCATAGCTGATCACAGATTTTGTATAATATAGATAATTGTGATGTAAAACTTTTTGTTGCTGCAACACCAATCTCCGGTCCACAGTTTAATCCAATTGCTAATGATGATTGTTGTGAAAGGGATGAATTTAGTAGATTCACAATAGATAATATCTTTGCATTTGATTCTTTAGCAATTTTGACTGCTTCTAACACATCAGCACTTTCACCACTTTGTGAGATTGTAATTAGTGTTGAATTAGGTTCAATTTCATTTGGTGAAAATGGTAATTCACTAGAAATTAATGTGTTTATTTTAATTTTTGCGAATTTTGACATGAGATATTTTGTTATTTCTGCCGCATTGTAACTTGTTCCACTTCCAGTAATGTACAAGTTTTTTGCTTGCTTAATGTTATCTACAAACTCTTCAATTTGGTTATTATCTATAGCACGTAATATTGTGTCTGGCTGCTCTGAAATCTCCTTTAATGTAAAATGAGCAAAATCTCCTTTGTAAACATCAGCAAATTCTTTTGAAACTTTTGTGATTTGATATTTTACTAAAGTTCCATCAAAATCGAAAATATGTATTCCAGAACCGTCCACAATCACAAAATCTTCATTATCAACGTAAATTGCATCATCTGTTTTTTCTATGAAACCCAAGACATCACTAGATATGTAATGACTATTCTTTCCAACTCCAACGATCAGAGGCTCATGAAATCTTGCTGCCGCAAGTGTACCATCTTCAAAAATCACAACAAAAGAATAATGTCCTTTTAATTGGTTGACTGTTTTCATAATAGACTGCTTGATATTCATAGTTTCATCAAAATTTAGCTGAATTAAATTAGCAATTACTTCCGTGTCAGTCTCACTCTGAAATTTATATCCTTTATTCTGTAACTCAGATTTTAATTCTTCAAAGTTTTCGATAATTCCATTATGGACAATTGCAATTTTTCCAGAATTACATGAATGTGGATGGGCATTTTTTTCCGTGACTTTACCATGTGTTGCCCATCGCGTATGCCCAATACCAATATTTCCAGGAAGAGCATCAAGCATTATACTGTTGTTTACCTCAACAACCTTCCCAACACCTTTTTTCAGTATAATTTTCTTTCCTGACTCCGTCGCAATTCCCACACTATCGTAACCCCTATACTCCATCTTTTGTAGTCCTTTGACAAGTATAGGTGCAGCGGAATCCAATCCGGAATAGCCAATAATTGAACACATTTTGATTCTGAAGAAATTAGATATTGTTTGCTGATAAGCTTAACTTACGATTCGTTAGTTGATTCTTTACCAGTTTCTTGTTTAGCAATAGGTTTTTCATTTTCAGATTGTTCGTTAGTATCAACTTCCAAATTTTCTGTCTCGGGACTTCCTAAATCTGAACTTGGTTTTGATAATGTTTGATTATATGATGATTCAGGAATCAAATGTATTTTTTCCTCTTCATCAGTTTTTACAGTGTATGATGGAATTGTAATAATACTATCCCCTATCATTACATGTCCATGAACAATTGCTTGCCTTGCTTGATATGGCGTCTTAAAATATAATTTTTTCTGTACAATAGTTTGTAAACGACGTGATAACAAATCAGTAACTTGTAGATTCAAAACATCATCTAATGTAGAGTCATTATTTACTAATCCAATTTTTGAAAGTGAGTTAATCAGTATAGGTTCTTTTTCATCACGAATTTCCTGTCTTAGAGCAAGTAATATACGAGCTTGATGTCTCACTCGTGATAATTCAGTATTAGCTTTCCATAATTCTCGTTTAGTTTTTAGTCCAAATGTACCCAGTGTTTTTAATTCATCCATCATAAGATCATAATTCAATGGACGTTTTGGTTTTTTCCAAACTCTTCTTGGTGTTTTAGGATCTCCCATATATTTCGCCTATTTCTTTTCAGGTTTTGCAGATTCCTTTTTTTCTACGGTACCTTTACTTTCTGTTTTTGGTTTTTCGCCTTTTGTATCAGTTGCTGGCGTTTCAGCAGCACCACCTTCAGCAGCACCACCTTCAGCAGCAGCACCTTCAGCAGCAGCACCTTCAGCAGCAGGGGCTCCAGCACCACCAGCTTGTGATGGCATGATTTTACCTCCTTTAGCAACACCTACAGCTCCTCCTTTTCTACCTGTACATCTTGTACGTTGACCTCTAACTTTTAATCCATACATATGTCGATAACCCCTCCAACTTCCAGCAGTTTTTTCTCTCTCTATATCATTTCTTACAGTAAATGCAATATCAGATGTTATCAGATGTTTATTTACACCAGTCTCAAGATCTTTTCTCCTATTCAAAAACCAAGATGGAAAATCAGATGACAGTGGATCCTTTATAATTTTTTCAATAAGTTGAATATGATCAGTTGATAAATGACCCATTCTTTGATTAGGATTAATTTTTAAAGTATTTAGAATAGTATTAGCAAACATGTAACCTACACCCCTTATTTGTGTGAGCCCAACAATTATTTTTTTATCTCCAGGAATATCATTTCCTAAAATCCTTACTATATGTTGATATTGCGTACTCAAGTATCAAGATTTTAAATAACCCCATTAAAAACCATGCTGAGATTTTTGATACCCAATTCGATCATATTCATAGCATTATTATTCATCTATTCAAGAGCAATAATATGCCAGATGATATTTCATCTAACAATGAAAATATTCTTGAATTATTATTTGAACCTGATAACGCTGAAATTTTAACACAATTAAGAAACGAGTCAAAAACAGCATTAGAACTAGAAAAATTTGTTGATAAGGTCAAATTAGATCAAAGTCTTTCATTTCTCATAAAAAACGGATTTGTAAAGAAAACTGAAAAAAATGAGGATATTTTGTATTCAGTTGATACTGATCATTTGTCTAAAGTATTAGAAAATCAAGAAAATTTTCAAAATATTGATGATGGTTTAGCCAAACTTGATAGTTTTCTTAACTGATTTTTTAGATATAACATAAAATTCATACAAAAATGTAATTTTTTTTTCACTCAATCTATAAATACTAACAAACTTTTTTGTGGTTATTAGATATGAATACTAAGGGAAAATTCTTGTTAATTATTTTGTCTTTTTCTATTATTTCATATAGTTTGATCGGCGCGCCATCTGCATATTCTCAAGAAGTTCGAGATGTAAATCCACCACTTCTGCTTGACATAAACAGTAATACTTTTGATATTGGTGACACAATTTTCATTTCTGGTTCTGTAAGAGATTATGACAGGTCTAGTGATACACATAGTTCAGATGTAACAGTTACCATTAAAAGTCCAACAAATAATATTGCTGGAGTTGCTCAAATAACACCAAAAACAAATGGAGATTATAATCATACTTTTGTTGCTGGTGGTCAAATGAACAAGGCAGGTGAATATACAATTACTGTTTTTTGGAATAATAATATTGCAGCTGTTACATTTGAACTGACTGGAATAACTGGTTCTAATGTTTCAACCCCGGCAGTTGAGTCTACACCAACACAATCTGTTACTATGGATCAAGAACCCATGATGGATGAGGAACCTTCCATGTCTGATGTATCATCTCAACCTGCTTGTGGTCAGGGCACTGTTCTAAAAAATGGAGTTTGTGTAGTTGAGGAAAGTAAGAGTGGTGGCGGATGTTTAATTGCTACAGCAACGTTCGGTTCTGAAATGGCACCACAAGTTCAGTTCTTGCGAGAGATTCGTGATAACACTGTATTACAAACAGAATCTGGTGTTAGTTTCATGGCAGGATTCAATCAGTTTTACTATTCATTCAGTCCAGCAATAGCTGACTATGAACGAGAAAATCCAGTATTCAAGGAGGTTGTGAAATTGACAATAACTCCACTTCTAACATCATTAACAATTCTAAACTATGTTGATATTGACACTGAAGAGGAAATGTTAGGATATGGAATTGGAGTGATACTTCTTAACATAGGAATGTATTTCATCGCACCTGCAGCAATCCTATTTAAAATCAAAAATAGGAAATAATCTTTAGGTTATTATACCTTAAAAGATTCTAAACAGTATGAATGTAGAATTTGAAGAATTTGGTACCATAGAAGAAATATTCACGTATATGGCTTCGATTGCTCCACCAATGAAAAATTATCTACCTATCAATTCTTACAAAGGTTATATTTGTTCTATAATACCATTGAGCCAATCAGGTGGTGAAACATTTCTAATGGTTTTTACAAAGGGCTCGTTAGAAAATGGAATTTTAGAATTTGATATCAATACTAACACTTACAAAAAAGTTGAATCCATGGAACGAGCAGACAAAAACTATTTCATAGTTATGTCACCAAAAAGAAATACTATAGCTGATGCAGCAATAGAAAAATTATAATCTATTATTTTATGTAAGTAGAAGCCGTAACGGATCTACTTCTTGCGTATTTATCGATGATCTCTTCAGGCATTCTGCCGTTGAACAAATCCTTACACAATCCACGCAGATATCTCATTATTGCCCATGTTCCAGCTTTAATCAGGCCATACATGAAAATCTTCATTGGGGGTCCATATGTTTTGTTTCTAAGAATAATTGGTATAATATCATTAATAACACGAAGGTTGTTTTCCCAACATTTCCAAAATAATGTGAATTGTGCCTCATTTAGATTACCAAAATGCATTGAATTTTTTTCGCTGAAGTCTTGGTATAGTAGTGGAGCCACTAATCCTCTAAAATCAAATGTTCTAAAATCACGCATCATATCAATTGTATACTGCACTTGATCAGGAGTTTCATCTGGCCAGCCAATAATTATAGTGGCAGCTGGGAACCAATGATTTTTGTTAAGTATTTGTGCTCCTTCTCTTACGACCCAACCCCATTCATCAGGAGAGAATGGTTTTGCTTTTATTCCCAAGTGTTTTTTTACCATATCAGGAGCAACTGTTTCAATCCCTAGATTTGTTGATATCCATCTTCCACTTTTATGCATCTCATTAATTTCTGAGATATCCTTGATGAGCTTTGGATCAGCAACAACAGCTGAAAATGTCATGTGAGTTGTACCAACAAAATTAGCACCAAGATCTTTAAGCCCCTTCCATAACGTTGTAATTGCATCATAGTTTGGTTGGAAATCTCTATTATCACAACCGTACAGTAACATCTCATCAGAATGTAACCAAACTGAATCAAATCCATAATCAAGATTAATCTTAGCCTCTCGTTGGAGTCTTTCAACTGGCAAATCTTTTTTGGATCTTTTATTTACGTCACAAAAGTCACAGCCTCTACCACAACCTCTCATTGCTTCAATTAGAGAATTCACTGTAGGTGCAGTAATTTCTGGTATATTTTGTATATTTTTAACAAAACAATGCATCAATTCTGGCGCATTTCCAGTTTCTAATTCGTGAAATAAATCTAAAGCAAGCTCATCTGCCTCACCAACAACCACAGTATCAATACCATGAACTTTCATTCTATCAGATTTTGCAAGTTCCCACGCTCCATTACCCCCAACAACAACCTTGAAATCATATTTTTTCTTTAATTGAATAATATTAGCACATAACTTTTTAAATTTCATCGCAACGTAAGAAAGTTTTTCTGGTGACATAGTAGTTGTAACCGGTGCCATTCCAAGAGGATCCATTACATTGATTCCTACTATCTTAGTATCAGGACCAATTGATTTTTCAATATAATCAGGGTTTACAGTCATAATCTCATCTCTCTTGTAACCTTGTAGTAATGCACTTTCCACTCTTCTTAATCCAACTTGGGCAACTTTTGCTTCACCAGTAATAGGATCAGTTTCAACTGGAGGGCAAAAGACTTTGTCAAAAACCCATTCTGGAAGAACTTCATAAGGACCACATGCGATGAAACCATAAAGAAAATTACCTCTATAATTAGTCATTAAACTACGATCTGCTGTAAGCACTATTCTTTTACCAGCCATTGTAAGCTTGACCTTGTCGATAGTATAAAATTTTTGCGACAATACATCTAATATTCATCTAAAATTTAGTCATTAAAGGTGTCTTGAAAATAAAATGAAGGAGATCAGTGAGCCTAGACATGCTGAACCACATATGACTGAATCCAGCACCATGAGGGATTTTGTTTTTGGGTTTGGAGATGGAATAAACACTTCACTTGGAATAGCAGCTGGTGTTGGAGGTGCAAATGTTGCATCTGATATTATAATTTTGGCAGCGTTCGTAGGAATGTTTACCGGCGCAAAAGCAATGGCTGTACAAAATTATCTTGCCGTAAAATCTCATAGACAATTGTTAGAATCGGAAATAATTAGAGAGAAGTGGGAGATAGAACATAAACCTGATGCTGAACGTAAAGAGATTGAGGATATTTACAAAGCTAAGGGGTTTACGGGAAAAGAACTTGAGATGATTGTAAATAAAATCACTTCTGACAAGAAAGTTTGGTTGGATACGATGCTTGCTGAAGAACTAAAATTGAATGTTGATGTTGTTGGAAGTCCGCTAAAAAGTGCACTGATAATGTTTGTTTCTTTTTTGGCTGGAGGTATGTTACCTATAATTCCATTCTTTTTTGGCAGCGGTTATAGTGCACTTGCAATAGCAATAGGAATCAGCGTAACAGCTTCATTCATTGTTGGTGCAGTAAAATCACGAATGGCAGAAACTGGTATAATCAAGGGTGGTTTGGAAATGGCCGGTCTTGGAACTGGAGTTGCGTTAATTGGATTTGGTATTGGTAGCGAACTTGCAAGTTTAGGAATCATTAACATTTAGATTTATTTTTTATTCTGCTTGCTATGTTTGCAGCAGCAGCACCAGCACCAACACCATTATCTATATTGACCACAGTAAGACCAAGGGAACAGCTTTGTAACATTGATGCAAGTGCAGCAACTCCCTTTTCACCATACCCATATCCAATCGAGGTAGGTACTCCAATTACAGGTACATCAGCTATAGATGATACAATAGATGCTAATGCACCTTCCATACCAGCAACCACAATTATAACATCAACCTCTGCCTCAACAAATTGTTTAAGAACCGGAAAAATTCTATGTAACCCCGCAATTCCTACATCATAACTAGAAATACAATCACAGTTCATGGATTCACATACAAGCCTAGCTTCTTCTCCTACACCAATATCTGATGTTCCAGCTGCAATTATTCCAACTTTGCCACCTGTTTTTTTAATATTTTTTTTATAAATCAGAATTGCAGTAGTATTTTTTCCTTTTTTGATTTTATATTTATTCTTCTTTGCAAATTCTAAAATTTTAGGATAGTCTTTTTGCTTTGTTCTCGAAACAAGTACCTCATTATTTTTTGATAAAGTTTTTGTAATTATTTTTTTTAAATCCGAAAGATGTTTTTTCTCAGCTAAAATAACTTCAGGTATTCCTTTTCTATTTTTTCTTCCAGTATCTATTTGAGCAATATTACCTATCTTTTCAATTGAATATAATGATAATAATTTTCTAGCTTTTGATGGTGAAATCTTTCCATCTTGTAATGACTGAAAAATTTGTTCTATATTCAATTATTTACCTTAAATTTGATTAGTTAAAAAAATGATCAGATATCAATACCTGCTAGGGCACTTTTAACACTGTTTACTCCCTTATCGAACCATTCCTTTTCATCTTGGTTTAAATCAAGTTCATTGATTTTTTCTACACCATTCTTTCCTATTACTGCAGGAACACCAATTGTGACATCTGAATAACCATATTCTCCATCCAAGTACGTCGAAACTGGCATGACTTGTTTTTTATCTTTCACAACGCTTTCAATCATAGAGGAGATTGCATTTCCAGGTGCATGAACCGTAGCTCCTTTTAGCTTTATTACTTCAGCTGCAACATTTTTTGTCAAACTAAAAATTTCATCTAATTTTTCTTGAGAAAGTACTGTGGGTAAAGGTTTGCCAGATATTTGAGCTAATCTAGTTAATGGTAACATATTTTCTCCATGTTCTCCTATCACTATTGCATCAATTTCCTTTCGTGGACAATTACTTGCTTCATGAATGAATTGTTTGAATCTTGACAAGTCTAGCATTCCACCCATTCCAAAAACTCTGTTTTTTTCAAAACCTGAAGTTTTGAATGTTATATACGCCATTGGATCTAACGGATTGGTTACTGGAATTATCAATGAATTGTCTGCATATTTTTTTATATTTCCTACAACATCTTTTACTACTCCTGCATTAATCTTCAATAGATCCATTCTAGTCATTCCTGGTTTTCTTCCAGCACCAGCAACCACTACAACAATATTGGAACCTTTCATATCTTCATAATTATTAGATCCTTTGATCTCAACATCTATTCCTTGTTCAGATAGTAGATGATTAAGATCCATAGCTTCTCCCTGTGGGAGTCCTTCTGCAATATCTAAAAGAAGAATTTGATCATCTAATTGCTTAATTGCAGAACATAATGCAGCAGATCCACCAACTTTTCCCGCACCAATTATAGTTATCATAAAATGCACTCAGATTTTTAATAATTAAATCTATGCAGTAGATGATTCTAAATAGAATTTATAAGCATTTCAAAGAATTTAGTTTTATGGTACTTGTTATCGATTCACAGATTGCTGGTATTTCCGGTGATATGCTACTTTGCAGTTTGGTAAATATGGGTGCAAACACATCAAAGATCATAGATGGTATTCGTCATGCTGAATCATTATGTAAGGATGTTAAAGTAAAAAAAGCAGAGTTTGTAGAAGTGAAAAAAAATTCATTACAAGCAACTGCATTACTATTAGAAATAGATGATGACGTACATGAGAGAAAAGGCATAGAGATAAAGGAAATAATTGAAAAATCTGCGGAAAAATTCACAATTTCTGAAAGTGCAAAAACTTTTGCAATAAAATCAATTGAAACTCTCATACGTGCAGAATCAAAAATTCATGGTGAATCAGAGAATTCGGTGCACTTTCATGAGGCGGCGAGTTTTGATACGGTTGTAGATATCCTAGGAACTGCTATTGCTCTAGATGATTTGGGTTGTTTTGATGATGATATAGTTGGTACACCAGTGGCTATAGGTGGCGGCACAATGACCTTTTCTCATGGGACTAGCTCCAATCCTGCTTATGCAATTTTAGAAATATTCAGAGAATCAGGAATTATCACAGTGGGCGGAAATGTGAAGGATGAGCTGACGACTCCTACAGGAGCTAGCATGTTAGTTAATCTGGTTAAAGAATGCTCTGAGTTTTATCCATATATGAAAATCCAATCTATTGGTTATGGTGCAGGACAAAAAGATTTTGAAGGATTTTCAAATGTATTGAAAATAGTTAGAGGAGTTGTATCAACTAAACTTCAGCTTGATACAGTAAAAATACTTGAAACAAACGTTGATGATGTATCTGGCGAAGTACTTGGAAACATGATTGAAAAAATAATGGCCCATGGAGCAAAGGATGTAACAATATCTTCCGCAATCACAAAAAAGGGTCGACCTACAAATTTAGTATCTGTTATTTGTGATTCTAACACTATGAATTCTATCATGGATTTGTTGGTTACTGAAACAGGAACACTTGGTGTAAGAGTAAGAACTTCTGAACGATACATCGTTCCTAGATCTGTTAAAACAATCTCTGTAAATATTAAGGGACAGAGTTTTGATATCAGATATAAAACCAGAGATCTAAATAATGGCTCTCATTTCAAAATTGAATCTGATGATATCAAAGAAATTTCTGGTGTTCTTAGTATTTCATTTAAGGAGACAGAAGAATTACTAAATCAAGAAATTAGGAAAAAACTATGAAAAAACAGCAATTGAATAAACTACTAAAATGGTTTGATGATAAAAAAAATGTGCTTGTAGCACTTTCAGGTGGTGTTGATAGTGCTTTGGTTGCTTATTCCGCTTATGAGAAATTGGGTAAATCAGCAATAGCGGTGACTGCTGATTATAAGACACTTGCACAGGAAGAATTAGAATATGCAAAAAAAATATCTTCAGAGATTGGAATTAGACATATAGTAATAGAATACAATGAGCTTGATAACGAAAGCTTTGTTAAAAATGATAACAATCGTTGTTTTTACTGCAGAAGCGAGCTTTCAGAACATCTCCTAAAAGTTGCAAAGGAATTTGGATCTGATATTATTGTAGATGGTACTAATACTGATGACTTGGGAGATTACCGCCCAGGTGTACTTGCGTTGCGTGAAAATGGAATTAGAAGTCCACTGGCAGAAACTAAATTCTCAAAGAAAATGGTCAGATCCATAGCTAAAAATGTTGGTCTATCAGTTTATGATAAACCCTCTAATTCATGTCTAGCATCACGTATTCCTTGGGGGCAAAGCGTTACTGCTGAGAGATTAGCCAGAATTGAAATTGGTGAAAAATTTGTCAAGCAGCTCACGGGAGCTAAACAGGTACGTGTAAGAGATATGGATGGTATAGCAAAAATTGAGGTTGGTGTAGATGAACTATGTTTACTTGAAAATAATTTGGTATTACAGAAAATCAAAGACCAACTAAAACTGATAAGCTTTGACGATGTTTCTATAGATCCAGAAGGTTACAGACCTGGAAAAATTAATGTGATAACTAATTGATTTATCTTGATAATGCTGCTTCAACGGCAGTACATCCAGAAGTAGTTAAAGAAATGCTGCCATATTTTGATGTGCAATATGGTAATCCATCATCAATTCATCAATTTGGTAGGAAAGCAAAAAATGCAATACAAAAAGCGCGAAAACAAGTTGCTACACTTATTGGTGCGGAACCAGACGAAATTCTATTTACCTCAGGTGGAACAGAATCAAATAATACTATTTTCTATGGTATAAAATTCCAAGGAGGGAAATTTGAGCCAAGTCATATCATAACATCATCAATAGAACATGATGCAGTTCTAGAACCAGTAAGAGAATTTGAAAAAAATGGAGTGCAAGTGACATATT